>Ga0247723_1001342_pt1 | contig 14594 bp, 22 predicted proteins | sample MSEWelMarce5H_FC_FD_189079 | JGI IMG/M metagenome (GOLD analysis project Ga0247723, IMG submission 189079) | Subsurface sediment microbial communities from gas well in West Virginia, United States - MSEEL Well Study Marcellus 5H_FC | ecosystem: Environmental > Terrestrial > Deep subsurface >...
ACTGGGCCGTCAACTGAGTCGCCAGCTATCGGAGAATGGGTATACGACTCTAAGGCTGGAGTGTTTAGACAGACAGGTGGAATCGAGACAATCATACCGAAAGAAGGAACCTACACTGACGGTCAGGTGGTTAGCTCAACAGACATGAAGGACATATACAAAAGCCAAGGCCCAAATGAGACAACCACCGATCTAATCACTCCCGTTGATTGGGCAGGAATATTTAATACAAGGGGGGTGGGCGATGTTATTGCAGAAATGGCAAGGCTTAAAAAGTCTTCTCAGGATGTTGCCAAGGAGTCTGGGTTCTCTACTGCTCAGATTGATAAGGCCATTGCTGATTATAACGATCAAGCTGTTGCTGATTCCGGTGTCGTTTCTGGCACTAGTGCTGGTGATACTGGTACTGGAGGCGCTACAGGTGCTGGATATACTGGGGTAGGCATTCCTGTCACTCCCGGTATGAGCACATTGCCTGATGGCATGGTTGGCCCAGCTGGAACAGCTCCGACAGGCACGACAACTAACGGGACTAACGGAACTAACGGAACCAATGGAACAGCGGGGACTAATGGCACCAACGGGACTAACGGGACTAACGGAAGGACGGGCCTTATAACCAGCCTAGTTAATGCCACTCCTGTTGCGTCACAGCTATTCAAGCCCGAGCTATTTAAGTCGGAAGCTACGACCAAGGGACTCTTTGACATGGTAATGAGGACAAGAGCATGACATATCTACAGCTTATAAATGGAGTGCTTAAGAGGCTTCGTGAGAATCAAGTTGATACCGCCGATGCTAACGAATACTCTACTCTCATAGGGGCCTTGGTTAATGATGCGAAGTCTCAGATTGAGTCATCTCACTCTTGGTCTGCATTAAGAACTACCTTGACCTTCTCTACAGTTGCCGGGACTAGCCTGTATTCCCTGACAGGCAGTGGTACTCACCCTATCATCCAAGCTGTTGTTAACGACAGCGGGAATAACTTCATTACCTCTAGGGATGCGAACTTCTTTAATCGAGCTTATTACATGGGACAGGTGCTTGAGGGTTCTCCCATCTACTTTACTCTGTCCGGCCTTGACAGTAGTGGAGACCTGAGGATTAAGCTGTATCCACAGCCTGATGCGGCATACAACATTCGGGTGGATGCGGTAGTTCGCCAAGCAGACCTTTCGGCTGATGCTACTGAGATGCTGCTTCCGTATAACCCAGTGCTTCAGTTGGCCTACGCAATGGCCCTGAGAGAGCGCGGAGAGAGTGGCGGCCAGTCAGGACAGGAGCAGATGATTCATGCGGATAGAGTTCTGTCTGATTACATTGCAATTGACGCTAACTACTTCCCCACTGAAACAGCTTTCGTAGTCGTATAGGAAACTTATGGCACAGCAGATTCAGAACATTACGATCACGGCTCCGGGGTTTGCAGGGATTAACACCCAAGACGCGCCTCTGGCTCAAGACCCTAGCTATTGCGCTATTGCGGATAACTGCGTGATTGACAAGCAGGGTCGGGTAGCTGCCAGAAAAGGAGCCTTGCTCCTCACGACTAGCGCAACACCTCTTGGGTCATCCGAGGGGATTAAGGCTATTAAGCAGTTCCGTGATGACTCAGGGGCCACTATTGTGTTCTCTGTTGGCAACAACAAGATATTTACAGGGACTACTACCCTTACGGACGTCACCCCTGCTGCTTATACCATTACCTCAGACAACTGGAAGATTGTTGCGCATAACGAGCACGTCTACTTCTTCCAAAGAGGCTATGTTCCACTTGTCTACTCAACGGCCACAACTCCAGTTAAAGTTATTACAGCGCACCCTGGATACACTGGAACTGCCCCTAATGGTAACGAAGCATTAGCTGCATTCGGAAGACTCTGGGTAGCTGACACCACCACAGACAAGTCTACGATCTACTGGTCGGACTTACTTGAAGGGGCCAAGTGGACAGGTGGCAGTTCTGGCTCTATCGACATAAGTAAAGTCTGGCCTAACGGGTATGACGAGATCGTAGCCCTTGCTGCACACAATGGATTCCTTGTGATCTTTGGCAAAGAGTCAATGGTTATCTATCAGGGCGCTAATGACCCTTCGACGATGACCCTTTACGATGCCATATCGAGCATTGGTTGCTTCGGAAGGGACTGCGTCGCCTCTACTGGCAAAGACCTTATCTTCCTTGATAAATCAGGGCTTAGAAGCCTCTCTAGGACTATACAAGAGAAGTCTGCGCCTATTGGAGATATCTCACGAAATGTCAGCCAAGACTTTAAGATACTGATAGCAGCAGAGACTGGTACTGTTTCTGTTCATTACTCTCCAACAGAAGCCTTTGTGCTGGTTAATCTCCCTTCTCAGTATGTGACTTATGTGTTTGACACACAATTCCCGATGCAAGATGGGAGCTACCGGGTAACTACATGGACATCCATGCGGCCTCTGTGCTTTACAAACCTCGTGGATGACACGCTTTACATGGGGCTTGTGTCGGGAATAGCGGAATACTCAGGCTATCAAGACAGCGGAGAGTCATACGTTCTGAGCTACGAGAGCCATCCACTGAGCTTTGGCAGCACCTCTACACTCAAGTTCCTCAAGAAGATTAACTTAACCACCTTCAACGGAGATACTGCTACGGTCTCTCTTAAGTGGGCCTATGACTACACGGCATCTTACAAAAAGAGTGTCTTTGTGTTGCCCGCCAACAATGTCGCCCTATATGGGGAGGCCGAGTATAATGAAGGCGAAGAATACTCTTCGTCTATTTCACTGATTAACCGAGAGAAGATTAACGCAAGCGGCCAAGGGACAGTGGTATCGGTGGGCATTGAAACAGACGTAGATGGTAGCTCTATTGCCATCCAAGAATTTAACATTCAGGCACTAGTAGGCCGAATCATCTAGTCGGAGATAAACATGACGTTAGCAGAACTTCAGCAAGCACTCAGCGGAGTTGGCAAGTTTACAAACCAGTACGGAGATATTCTTGCCGGGATTGGTGGAGCTGTAGCTACAGAGAAAGGAATCTCTGATATTCGGGATACTCAGACTGGATTAATGCAGGGGCTTACAGGAAGCTCTACCCTGGCAGGGGCTTTTCCTGGGGGTCTGCTTAACTCTGTCAAAGAGGGCATGCAGTTCAAGCCTTTCACTGTGACTTCTGGGACTGGAGCCACTGCTACCACGGATACGGCAGGTGGACTGAACCTTAATCTAACCCCCCAAGAGCAAGCTCTTCAGCAGCAACTGCTTGGCCTTAGTGGAGACCTTGCCGGCGGGATTGGGTATGGACGTCAACAGACTCTCATGGATCTGTTAAGAGGCAATCCTCAAGATCAGCAGACTCGTGAAGCTGATATCTATGGTAGGCTTAATGCCATGCAAGCCCCTGAGCAGGAGCGTGCAAGACTTCAGCTAGAGCAGAGACTTTCGAATCAAGGAAGACTCGGCGTTAAGACCTCAATGTTTGGTGGAACTCCTGAAGCCCTAGCCCTAGAGAAGGCGATTGCTGAACAGCAAGCAGGTACGGCTGTAGATGCAATGGGTCAAGCTAGGGCAGAGCAGGCTCAATACTCTGGTCAGACTCTTGCGGCCCTTCAGACACAACTTCAGGAGCAAGAGCTGATGGCTCAGTCTATTCCTGAGTTCCTGAAAGCGGCTTACACCCCGCAGGCTGGATTGCTTGGGGCTTTGAGTCCTTCTGTTGATCTCTCACGAATCCAGTCAGCCCTTCAGGCTGGCGGTACAGAAGCTGTATCTAACCTTGGAATACAGGGGCTTACTACCCAGACTAACCTTGAGTCGTTCATTAACGCCCAAAGACAGCAGCAACTTCAGGGCCTGTTTGATCTTCTTAAGACTCCCAAGCAAGACAATACAGGTCTCGGAGATCAGCTACTTAAATTGCTCGGACAATAAGGCTACCCATAAGGCTTTCATAGGATACCAAAATGGCTATTGAAATTACCTCCCTGTTCCGAGACATACTTGAGTCTCCTGAGCAAAAGCAACAAAGACAGATGGCAGAAGGGTTTGCAAGAAGTCAGAACGCAGTGTCTCAGCTAACAGGTCTGGCTACAGCAGCAGCCCCTTTGGTAGGGACTATGGCTGAACTACAGGGTCGTCGCACTGAAGCCCTTCAGAGAGGAGTAGGTGGTCTTTTGGGTAGGGATGTGCGCTCTACCTCTGAGAAGCTCCAAGATGCACTCAAGGGGTTTAACCCTCTAGACCCTCAGAGCGTATCTCAAACAACTCAAATGCTTCGAGATATGGGTCTGGGAGCGCAGGGCGCACAGGTTGCTGCAATGGCTCTTGAGGAGCAGCAGAAGTCGAAGGCTATGACGGAAGAGACTGCTCTTCGGGCGCAGCAGGCAACGTCGAACAATCTTGCCATTGAAAGCTTGCAACAGCAAATTGCCGCAGAAACTCTAAGGGCTGAAAGAGAGCAGGAGTCTTATGATCAGGCCAAAACCATTATTACTAACTCCTCTAATATGCTAAGGAGAGTAAATCCCGCACTAGCAAATACTTTTGAGGGGCTATTTCCAGCAACTCCAGAAGGCGCGACTATGGCTAGATCGGCCACGCTAGCTGCCATGCAAGCGCCAGAAAGAGACCTGATTACAGAGACTGTTATAAATCCAGAAAGTGGGCTACCAGAGGTTACTCTTTTCGACAAGAACGACCCTGCTTACCGGCAAGCATTGGGGGTGGATGATTCTGCATTATCCGCAAATGAAGGAAAGCCGTTTGGCCCAATGCGGGCAGCCAGCGGGCAGGCTATTCCGCAAGATGCGTTTAATGCCAAAGCGCAGGTTCAGTCAATATTTAGCCTAGCCTTTAACCCAAATCTTGAGGCCGTTGTTGGCCCTAATGATGTCCGAAGGGCGCTCTTTACATTCAACCTTGCTCCAGAAGCTGCGGCCATTAGGAATCAAATAGAAAGGTCTCAGGTCGCAGGAATACTGCCAATTGTTAGGCTGATTGCCCCTGTTACAGAGCCTGACGTTGTGCTTCTAAAGGAAACGCAGCTAGGGCCGAAAGACAGCCAAGAGACATGGATAAAAACGACAATAGAAGATGTTGTCCCTAATGCCATTAACGTAATGAGCAGAAATTTAACAGAAGAAGGCCAAAGCCTGTCTGCCGTTCATCAGCTTGCATTTGCCTCGTCGGAGAGGGTTTTGCAAGAGGTTGTCAACAATCCGGGAATATTTGGAGACTACAGCCTGAATGATGCCGTTAACGGCGCTTTTGCCATCCTGCCTAATATTAACAATGTTGACGTTAAAGAGCTTCCGACATCCTTGACAATATTTAAAACTCCGTCAGGGACTCTTTTTAGCGGAGAGATTGTCAACCTTCTTAGGCAGAGACAAAATCTTACAAACGAGCAAGTAATCGATCAATTTGATCTAGAAGTTCTGGAGCGATAAATGAGCAGAGAAAGCACGTTGGCCGCACTACAGGCGGCGTCATCTTCTCCAGCAGTTGACGAGGTGGCAAGAATATCAGACCTGACTGGTGCCGCCCAATACGAGGGGCTGCGTAGAGGCGCTCTTGAAACAAATCTTATATCCGCCGGAAGGAGAATGACAGAAGTAGGGCAGGCAGCAAAGCAACTGTACACAATGGGAGCTGAAGCCGTTGGGCTTGCCGAAGAAGGCTCTACATCTGCCTATACCGATCAGATCAGGAAAGAGGCCGAGATGTATGCAAGAACCCCATATGCTCAAGGGGGAACCTTTGGGCAAGTTGTTGCTGACATAGTAATGACCCTTCCTGCGCTTGTTGTTGCTGGCCCTGCTGTTGCCACCCTAAGAGGGGCTGCGGCTCTTGGCGCTCTTGGCGGTATATCTAGGCCAGCATACACTCAAAGCGATCTAAATCTTCTAAATCCTGAAAGGGTTCAGAATGTGGCAATGTCTACTCTTGCATCTGTAGGCGGCACATTTTTAGCAAATAAGCTCCTTCCTGCCGTAACAATGAAGCTACAGGAAAGAATTGCATCAGCGCCGTTTAGTGTCGAAAGAATATCATTAGAGGGCGTGCAGAGGAGCGCGGCAAAAGAGGCCGTTGAGTCTGCAAAAGCATTTAACTCATGGGTTACTCCAGCCGAGGCAACAAAGGACGCTATTGCTAGACAGAGAGAATCCGGGCTAAGGTTATTCGGAAAGAGCACTAGGGGTCTGTACGATAAGATATTACAGCGAGAAGAGTCGGTAAGAAACTCGCTTAATAAAGTTATTAACGGAATAGTCCCAGAGGGCGATCTGGCAGCAAGGCAGGCGGCAGCTCAATATTCTGACACTGCATATCAGACTAAGTTTCCTTTGATGAATGATCTGTTAGATAGCGACCCAATATTGGCAGAAATGTATTCTCAGATATCCAGCACTGCAAGGAAGGAGTTTGTCAGAAGGTCAGGGGGGAGAATTGACATAAAGCCTGAAACGGTAGGAGAGCTGCACTTAATGAGGCTTGCGCTTGACGACACTATTAAGACAGCCAAGGCAACAAGCGGCGGCGTTGTTCCTGCCGGACTTGCCGAATCAAGAAGATTTCTTACTGGAGTTGCAGATATTTATGCCCCAGAATATGCGCTCCAGCGAGGAATTAGCCAGAGACTTATATTTAAAGACAAGCTCATTGAGGTATTGCGCGAGGCAAAAGATAAGGACATCACTACAGATAACTTCTATAAGACCTTTCTTTCTTCCGAATCGAAAAGATCAGAGCTGTTTAAAGAGATAGACAATATCACTGAAAAGCCAGTATCTGATGCGGTAAAGGCCAATATTCAGGCCATTACTCCGTTGCTAAGGGCGCTAAACGATAGCCCATTATACAAAGCTCTTGGCATAAGAGGATTGGATATTAAGGGCCAGGGGGTCGGTGGCATGATTGGTATTGCTATTAACTTTACCACGGCAATGACGAAGGGGGTGCTTGATAAGCGAATAGCTGACTTTATTACAAGCCCATCATGGATAGAGTCATTCACAAAGAGGGCGGCGAATAAAAGTACGCAGCAACAAAATAGGATAATGGTAGAGGAGTTCTACAAGTATATGGGAAGAACTGCGCCAGCGGTTGCGTCATCCCTGAACTTTTCAGGAGCAACAGAGCGTCTTGAGCAGGAGCAAAGAAAAGCCCCATAACGGGGCTTGTTCTCTAGGTGGTTACTCTGCGGACTCTATCAATTTGTTGAGATACCACCTAGCTTTCTTCAAGGACTCTACTCCTCCCTTATCCCTCCATCTCCACATGTACTTAATCACATTCCCCTTCATGTGCCCCTCAAACTCTTGTTGAGACATCTGCGCTCTCATGGCGTCGATGCACTCGATCTCACCACTAGCGTAGTGGGCTGGCTTCTCGACTGAATCAAACGGATCAACATAAGGATCAACACACTGGTTAACATACGGGGTAACAGTCACAGTATCCACGAAAGGAATGGAGTCTGGCCCAGAGCTACTGGTCTGCTGAGAGACTGGACGCGAAGACAGATAACCAAGCGACATATACAGTTTAGTCCCTTCTCGATAATACACTGCCCCCGGCTTGGGGTCGGTAGGTCTAAGCGCCTCAAACAATGGCTGGCAACTCCCGTTATCTTCGATCAGCCGCACTGTAGTCCCTGGAGCAAGCCACGGGTGGCCTGTCACACTGAAGCAAGCGTTAACCCTGTATCCTGCCTCTTCACATGGAGTCATACGACCACCAACGGAATGGCCTTCTCGGCACATGCAAGGGGTCTAACAGCGTAAAGAGAGCATGACTTGGACGTACATGCCTCTACCTGTTGTCTCCACGTTCCTGGGCCTGAAACAGCGTCATAAATGCACTCCTTGCACTTATCGTTAATAGCCTTTCTCATGCTTGGTCTTTTAATCATATAGCCCTCATTTTGCGCTTCTGGTGTTTATCCCCGGTGCTGATTAGCCCGTCCCTTTTAAGCTGTCCAATTCTTTCATACGCTGACTGGTGAGTTATTCCGCAGTGCTCTGCTATTTCTTTGATTGAACACCCCGGCTTTTCAGCTATGAAGGATAATGCTTGCTGTTGTTTTTCTGTCACATCATTCCCCTAGTGTATTAGTACGTCTTTGTCTCGCTCTGCTATGATCTCGCACTCACACGCAGAACACTTTATATCACCATTATCAAACACATTGAACAAGTCATTATAACATTCAGGACAAGTAAGCAAAATCAATATCTGTGTTTTCTGTTTCATGCTCGCCACTCCTCTTCAGAATAAAGCTCCAGAATCTCTCTTGCCCATTTCACTTTGTCTGCAACTCTTTGGCCGGAAGGCTGAGACGTGCTCCATAGCTCTAGGTTTTCCAGCCTATTGTCGGCACGGTCTCCGTTCTTATGGTGGACGTTTTCATGCGCTAGCAGATCGCGACCTATGTGAGATGCCATCACGGTTCGATGCACAAGATCGCGCTTACCGTTTACAAGCTGTATTTGATAGCCCTTACCATCCGAGAACACGCTTCCAACTACCGCCCTAGGCTTGATAGGCTCCAGCATATCCTTGCCTTTAAGCAAACGCTTGTAATGGGTATCGCAGTAGCCGCGCGCAGAAAGATGACGGCCACACCCCTCTACTGAGCATGCTCTACCAGCCGTGCCGGAATCCTTAATCGCGCCAATCATATTGTTGCCCCTTCTTTTTCGCGCTAGGTGTCCTGCACAGAGGTTTTTCGCCTTATATGGCCTAGCGCATCCATCAATTGAACATTTTCTATCCGGCATTAAGCTCTCCACTTCCCGTCAATTATCCAAAGAAGCGTTCTTTTTCCATTAGCGTATATGCAACAATGCGTATGTGACCAGCTACTAGGGCCAGAGTTATATTCAAGTCTAAGGTTTGAAGATGTGCCCGTCTGGTACACCCCATCCATAACGCCCGCTGTATGACTGTGTCCGATAATAGACTTAACCCCTATCCTGCCGAAGCCCTTGATTGCACCACGAGAACCATTTGGGCCTTTGTCTCCATGCATCCCTACTTCAATCCCCTTGATCATTACAGACTCGTCTCTGTGCGGGAACTCGCACTGCTGAGAGCACGATAACTTTCGTTCCATCCAGTACACAAAGGGGTCTATGTAACTAGCTCCTGAGCTGGACATGGTAGCGGATATGGCGATCTCTAAGGCAGTCCTTAGGTAGAAGATAGCGTTCTCAGGGTCTTCCTTCCAGTCAGTGTCCTCAATCCATCTCAGAAGCGCATCAGGGTGGTTGGATGCAGCGAAGATAATCCTCTGCCCTTCCCTTGCGTGCTTGTCCACAAAGGCAGCACACTCGCTTAGTTCATCCTCTACGCTTGATCTCTTATCTCTCTGCTTGGCAAGGTTACTGAATGGCTTATGCCGATGATGGTGATTCCTAGAGTGGAAGTCCATCACATCGTGGTACACAACGGCCTCTGGATTTAAGACATTCATCATGGAGTGCTTAGAAGTAAAGGTTGCTTTCACCACGTCAGGGTCTACGAATCTTTCGTGAAGATCTCCTAGAACCAATCCCGCAATTCTGATGTTTCGCTCCACGCGATCTTGTGTGTACAAGCAATCCAGGTCATAGAAGCTGCCGTCATCGTCAAGGTTCAACTGTCTTATGTGGAACCTATCTCCGTCTATCTCCACGACCAAAGCCCCGAAAGTATGGTGATGCCCCCCCTTCTTGCCTGCCTTTGAATCGGAGTAGTTGTCTAGGGTAATAGCCCCCGTGGTATGTACGATCTTGGCGAGTCGATGTTGAGGAGTGGGGATTGAAACAGTCTCTAGCTTTGGATGGCCGATGATGGTTGACTGGCCCCCGCAGAATGTCTCCATGCCGCTTGTGGGGCGTACTGCTGTCGGCTGGATTCGGATGTCAGCCAGGAGGACTAAGTTAGCGTTTAGCTCAACCCGTTTATCCACGAGGTCATGCTGTATCTCACTCGCCCACCAATCCTGCTTCTCATCTGAGGTAGTCCATGAGGAAGTCGGATTGTGGTAACGGTTCGGCACGACAATAAGCTCGGCGGCATTCTCCCGGCAGTACAGACGCAGAGAGTCTAGGCCTTCCTTGAATACAGGCGTGGCGTTCTGGGCTGAGGTGATAACGTAACGGGCCTTGGCCTTGATGCTGATGTGCTTCGAAACTAGCTCGGCTTGCTTTGGGGCAAGCGGCTTGATCTCGTTAGTTGCAGGGCTGTAAATTCCACCTCTCGACTCTCTAGCAAGGAGCTTCTCATATGTCTCAGTTATTGTGCCCCTAGTGATGCCCAATACCCTGGCCGCCTTGCTATAAGACTGCGCGGCTATCATCGCCTGATAGTGCTCACGCTGTTTTTCTGTTGTGCAATAGTCCATTAAGTCATCACGGATAATCATAATGCCACCCCTTGGTTATAAACGAACCCCAAACATATCAGCAACAATCAAAAGAATACAGCTCGCCACAATCCATGCCACAAACTGCCAGCGGTCACGGTTCTTCTCAGCTCGCTTAATTATTTCCTCAGTGCTCAGAGGGTCTCCGTTCTGATCGGTTATCATTCCACCCACTCCCCGGCTGCTATAATTTGCAGCAGCTTTGTTTTTTGTGCGTCCCATGCTGCGCTCCTTGCTGCGCTCCCTTGCTGAGGCCCATGCTGCGCTCCTTGCTGAGTGGACAGGGGCGCATCGACCTTCGGTGGGGTGAATGTCGCGGTTTTTGCTTCATTAACCGCTTGCCGAATTTTCGCATTCATCACAGCGATAGCTTCGGTCACGTCTACACCAAAGTGGCCGGTGGGTTGAGGCCACGCTGGGTCTCGCAGGGCTTCGGTGTGCATATAACACAGACCACTGGACGGTAGGGCTGCTGACGTACAGCTTTTATCTTTACAATGCCGGTTCATTTCTCTGCTCCTTTAATGCCGTTTCTACAAATTCCCATTGGTGAAAGTGTCATGCCCGAGGCGCCTCGGGGGATGGCGGTGATTGTTTTACCTGCAGCGAGGCACTTCGCTATCTTCGCTTCAAGTATCGCCGGGTCGGCTTTCTTCGCGTGCGTTGCCGTCTCCGACAGTTTCCTAAAGTAATCTTTGTTGTGCATCGTATACTCCTCGTCGGTTATCATGACGTCCTTCTTGTGTTGTGGTAAATCCAACTATGGATTGTATTGCCTGATCTTCCGAGTCTAATGGCTATCTCCTTCTGGGATACGCCCTTCTTGTGCAGCCTTCTGGCCTCCTCGACTTCAGCGAAGGGAGCAACAGCCCTGTGGTGTTTAAGGTCTTCCTCCTCCATCCTGCTTGGATTCGTGAGGGATATAAATCCTACCCGGTTCATGTCTCTGAGTACATCTGCCATACAGATCATATGTCTATCCCCTTATCTCTAAGCCTTCTCATTGTCATGTTGAAGCACTTTGATTTTATCTCAAAGCTGGCGGCAATTATGCAGTCCGGTACATGACAGGCTCTCTCCCGTCTGATTACGTCGAGGATGCACATTCCCTCCTCCTCCTCCACCTTTCTTGCCCAGGCCGCTTTGATTACAGGCATGATAACCTCAGAGTTGTGATTCATATTCTTTTATTTGAGCCTTCAGAGTCTTAGTTAATTCCTCGACTTCTGCCCTGTCAAACTTCTTTGGAGTCCAGGCTAGAGCCTCAAGGTGATCCAAGAAGTCCTCCCCGTACATCTCCACCATGTATCTTCGATAAGCAGTAACTACCTTGATATCCCCGTGGGACATTCTGATATTGCAACCCTTACACTGGGGATGGATGTTCTCTTCCATTAACTTGACTGACTTATCACCCCTAGAGAAGTAGTGCCCTGCATCTAGCTCCTTCCAGTGCCTTTTAATTCCGCATGAAACACAAGTCACATATCCTTCAATGTTCTCAGCTATCGCAGCCTTCATCCTCACGACCTTCTGCAAGGCTACCGCACAGTCCTCTACTACTTTGGCTATGGTCTTCTTCTTCATGCTGCATTCCCGAAGTTTATGACTGCGCCTGTTTTGCCGGAAAGAGTCTCTGCCCACTCCAAGACTTGTTGCGAAGCATTGCTCAGTTCAACAGAGTGCTCCAGCGCCTCCGGGTCAAACCCGCCGTAGTAGTGCATCTCGTCAGAAATATCCTGCATGAGCAGGGCTAACATCTCAAGACTTTCACAAAGGTCACGCTTACTCTCTAGGGCTGTCTTGTGTTCCATGCTATGCCTCGTTAGTTCCCGACCCTGCACTGCTTACCCAATTACAAGCGTGAAAAAAGCAGGGCCGGGGATTCGTTAAAAGAAACGGTTATGCTTAAGTGCTCTTACAGTTCTATCACACCTAATCCTATCCTCTCCTTTCAGGTACGGCCTCTTAGCTAACAAGAGGGGGATTCGTGAGGACTCTAGGTATGGACTGTATTTCCTGAACACCTTGACAGCCTCTTCGCTCAGTACGTGATCTCTCTTTATGCCTTCCATGTTCCTGTCCTTATCTAGAGTCCTTGCTAGGCCAAGGGACGTGAATCCCCTTGTCTGCAAGCACCGAGTTGAGTCTATCGAATACCTCTGTCATCTCGCCAGGAGTTAGATCAGAAGAGTGCTCCTTGCCTGTTACAGCTACCTGCATCTTATGCCAGATTTCATCCTTCACTGTCATCTCGTTAAAGGGAACCTGATAACCTGGCTTAAAGAACTTCTCTACTGATATCCCTGCGTCATTCAAAGTCTTGGACACTTCCCGCAGGTAAACATGGAGAGAGGCGTTCTGTCTACCTGTTCTAGTCTCCCCCCTCCATGTCCACACCACGAGCTTGTCCTTCATGTACTCTTGGGCAAACTCTAGGAACTTCTGTCTTGTGTGTTCATCCTTCGCTACCCAAGATTCGCTCATGCTATGTCACCAAACTTCACATCAAGAGCTTTACAGATAGACCAGAGAGTTGAGGCGCTCATGCTGGGTCGGTTTAACAGGCGGTTATAGTTGCCTGCATCCATCCCTATCTTCTCCGCTACCTCTCTTTGAGAGATGCCCTTCTGGGCGTGTAGCTTCTTCACACAATCCCCGAAATGCGGAAGGCTAGAAAGGGATGTCGTCATCAAAGTTATCTCCTCCTGCTGGCTTTGAAGGCTTTGATACAGGTCTCTGTACCGCTTGATTGCTGCCACTATCTTTCCAAAATATCTTAACATTGCCAAGAATTGGGCCTTTTTCTCCAGCATCCTTCTTCTCCTTTGAAATATCCTGAGTTACCATCCCGTGATTGCCGTACTGATCCGGTGTATCTACGTCGATGAACACGGTTGCGTCCAGGTATGTACCCTTAGCTCCTTTGTACAGCAATGCCTTATCAATCTTCGAGACATCTATCTTTACCTGAACCCCAATTTTACTCATGTATTGCTCCTAAACTTCGTTGTTAATATTTCAATTGTTTTTACTGCGTCGATCACGGCACACTCAAGCGCCTTGATAAATTGCTCGTCCCTGAAAACCCTGACGATTAGCGGCTCCATCCTAGGGTGGTAGGACATGAAATCCCACCAGTCCCTTCCTGATATCCACAAGCATCCTTGAGCCTGCTGGAAATACTTCGTGGGCAATACGTTGTCTCTTAGGTACTCAACGTGAGTATGACCAGATGGACACTTAATCTCCAGCCCTCCGTTCTCACCTATCAAACCATCAGGACTTGCCCCTGCCTCTAGCGTGTCGTGCATCAGGAAGCCTACTTGTATTACCAGGTTACCCGTCTCCATCTCGTAAGCGTGTCTAGCAAAAGGCTCTAAGTCCATGCCTCTTTGCATTGGGTCGGTGACTTGAAAGAACGTAGGCTCTCCGGTAAGTCTTTCTGCCACTAGCTGGTTGATGTAAGCATCAGCCTGAGCAGAAGCCCTGCCTGTAGTTGTGATTAACTTGGAGTAGGAGCTGGCACTTGGAACTCCTAGCCTTGCTAGTAGCCATTCAGGACTACCCTGTTCGCATTCTATGATTCTCATTTCAGCCCTGCCTTAGCTGCTTCGATAATGCCAGCGCAACTAGCTCTCTCATCAGGCGTCATGGCCTTGTATAAGGCCCGTAGATCGTCAAGGTTCGACGCTGAGGCCACTGCCTTGACCTGAGCAGGGGTCGGAGGAGAAACGACCTTGTGCTCGTCAGTATCCGCATCCTTGGTGTCATCTATCGCAAACAATCCGTTGAGTGCGTACTTGCGAGCGTAGCTTGAAGCAGTTCCTGTGATCTGCGAGTCATCCATTCCCTTCTTATCGAAGGACTCTCTAGCAAAGGCTGTTGAGGTTCCGATAATCACATCCCCCTTCAGGACTGTCGCTATCGCCTTGACATAAATCCTGTCTCCTACCTGCACCATATCGTCACTCAGGTTGATATGGCATCCATGCTTGAACAGGACTGGCTTTGCAGCCTCAACTATGTCCTCACATGATCGGTACTTGTACTTGCCGAAGGAGTTGAACTGGCCCTTCGGTGCCTTCAATTCTGCTTGGATATCTTTCATTGACATGATTGCATCACCCTGTGAGTTTCTCGTTCTTGTTTGGTATATTCGTGATGGAAGTCTTCCATCTTCTCTTGGAAG
>Ga0247723_1001343_pt1 | contig 14586 bp, 12 predicted proteins | sample MSEWelMarce5H_FC_FD_189079 | JGI IMG/M metagenome (GOLD analysis project Ga0247723, IMG submission 189079) | Subsurface sediment microbial communities from gas well in West Virginia, United States - MSEEL Well Study Marcellus 5H_FC | ecosystem: Environmental > Terrestrial > Deep subsurface >...
CATCAGTTACGGGAGCAACTACTGCTGTGTCTTCTACGGCTGCTTCTGGTGCTACTGCATCTTCTGCAACTACGTTTTCTGTATTTTCTGACACTTCTTTACCTCCTTCTATGTCTGCCTGTTTTGCAATTTGTGTTTCAGGCATTGACAATCTTGATTTTTTATGTAAATCAAGAATCTTATCTATCTCTTTTGACTTGTTAACATCATTTGACTCTACCCAACCGATTAGTGTTGCAGCCTTACCTGTAACTGGGGAATCATATGATGACTCTGTTGAAATGAATACTGAATCAGAATCTGCACAATAGAAAATGTTTTCTGCTGAGACTTCTGTTGCCATTCCTTTAAATACTAGCTGACCATTCATCTTAGATATTGATAGTATATTGCAAAGTTCGTTAGCTGGTGAATCTACAATAGAAAGCTCCATGAGAGCATAGTCTTTAATAAATCTTACAGTCTTACCTGTTGCCTTGTTAACTTCATTATCTGATTCAATAATTTTTCCGCCGATTGAGAAACCTGCAAGCGTTCCATCCAAAACCTTTTCCCATGTATCTTGTGCACCTTTAGAAACGTATGCATCAACATACACTCCATTGTAAAATTCTTTTGTAGCTGGATCATAGTATGTCTCTGGTTTAAAAGAAATCATCTTTCCTACTGCTGTAGGTCCGTGCATCTCACGAATGTTGCCACGGAAGTTTTCAAATGCTTTGATACTTGCTTCCATTGTTACAACGTCACCAGTTTGATCTAGATTATCTAGTGTTGCAAATCCAGACACAGTACGCTTTTCACGATTGACTTTTGTGAATGGCACTGAAAGGACGATGTTTTCGCCATTGGAAGACCATAAAGATTTTTCAATATTCATATGCTTAATTTTATAACGTTATTGTATATAAGGCAAATAATGGTTGAGTAGGGTCAGTCGACTTGTCTTCCGTCGCCCTGAGCATTTCTACCTTCCCCAGAAATATCTGGAGAATTTGCAGACCTTTCAGAATCTCTAGTTCTGGTTTTCCCAGCCTGTGCCCTAGCCTCTGCCTGTGCCTGCGGTTTTAATTCAACAACCTTGTCTCCACCTTCAAGTGGGACCATGCCCATTCTAATTCTAATTTCATTAGGGGTAACTACCTGCATCCTTAAATAACGCTCATCGATCTTAGACTGAGTGTCTTCGTCTGTAAGAGTTAGCTCATTAAATTTAAGAAGTAGAGCATCTGTCATCTCTTCAATAATCTTATTTAATTTCTTTTCGAGATTCATCTGTGCTGGACGACATACTTGCTCTCTAAATGTCTTATCGGCATCTCTTGCCACCGCCAAATTGACTCCTTCTGGAGTTCCAATTTTATTAATTGGGACACGGTGAGATAATAGAATTTCATCTCTATTAGATTTACGATATACGTTAAATGAAGACTCTTGAGTTCCTGCCTCAATTGGCTCCATCTTAAATTCAACCTTTGAGTCTGGTGAATCTGGAGGAAGCGGGATATATAGAGATCTATGATTCTTTCCTCTAAGTCCGACCTGGAAGAATTCTAGAAGCTTGCGCTCTGACTCTGATGAAAGCTTTGCTCCCTTTACTGTAATAATATAACGTGGAACCGCCTTATTCTCAAAGTAGTCAAGGTTATACTTACCAGCGAACTCGTTTCCTGCCATCGCATTTTGTGACGCAATGATATCTGGAATACCATAATAGTTATTTGTTGGAGTATACTTCTTTAAATGAATAATCTCATTTGGTCTCTCTAGTCCGCCATCAATCGGATTTTGTGTCTCTTGATCTCCGAAGTTACGGAAATATACGGCCTTGCCGTAGAGCAGTTGGATAAAGCCATCACGTAGACGACGCACACGCATTGTCTTTGCTGGGATATGTCCAATATAACCTATCTTGCCAGCAGAGGTTCTACCTATTTCGATATAACCATTTCCTGTGGCCTCAACATCTGTATAAACCTTAATAAGTGTTTCTGTAAATGTCTCTTCTTCATTGCATTGCTCTAGCCAATCATAAAGATCTTGACGAAGTCTATTGATCTTTCTGCGAGCACGATCTAAAGCTTTATCATCTGTAATATTATCAAATGCTTCATTTGTTTTTCTAGTCTCTACAAAGTCATGGCCCAGTCCTACAATATTAGAAACCTTAGCATTAATTGCTGCGTAGTTGTATGGAGAGATTTCGTAAATAGTTGAAAGGTAGTCTAGATTGTATGGTGGCTCAATAAGATCAAACATGGCATAGCCAGTAATTGCTTGTGCCAATAAATTCTGTTGTGTTTCTGTTCCATCAATACCCTGAAATCTTTTTTGCAGATCACGATTCATCTTGCGACGAAATGATGCCCCAAGTCCTGATACCTTTGATAGCTCTTCGCCTTCAATTTTAAATGGATCGTTACTTGTAGTTTGCATTGGAGTATTAAACTTCATCCAGTCTGCTACATTGGATATAGAAATATCCTGAGAATCATTGTCTTCTTCGTATTTAATCATTATTGTCCCTCTGCTCTTATATTCTTAAGGCCGTCTTTATAAGTACCAATATCCAAAGGATCTGGGACTAGTCCCCACTTAAGTCTTGACTGTTGCTCTTCAAACTCTTCATCTGTTATTTTACGACGGGCGCTCAAAAACTTTGGTTGCCCTTCATAAATACCATATGATCTAACTTCTTGAGCAAGGGCTTCCATGCGAGATTTGTTTCCCTTTTTAGAAGTTACAGATAGGAAGTTTCCTTCGTCATCGCCAATCCATCGTCCGTCTGGCATTTCCCAAACATAGATCCCAAGAGTCGATTCTTCTACTACCTGCTGATTAATTCTCTTAATGTCCATAGGATTTTATTTTACCATTCTTCGCTGTCTAAGTCCAGCTTTTTGTCATGCTATGTGACAAAATTATATACTTTGTATGACCACCCAGTCATTATCATAGTATATTGGCTCTAATCCTGTCACGTTAATGGCTGGATCTTCTACTGAAGTAGCAGGTCTGCCACAATATAAATCGAAGTGGGTATCAACATCTGTAGCCGTAAGCGTTCTATTATAAATAGCAATATTGTTATATAGGTTATCTGGCCCGCCTGAAGTCTCATAATTAAATTGAAGTGCTCCAGTAACTGATGAATTAAATACTAAAACTATGTGATGAGGCTCTCCAGCCACCAGGAAATTGCTTATATTGGTCTGTGAGGTCTTGTCTACCCCATTGACATAAACTTTGCTTATAGAGGCCTTAGAGACCGTGCCAGACCCATTCCAGGCATACTTGGTGCTAGTAATTGGATCATAAAATAAAGTGTTGGCTCCAGTTGTTTTAGGAGTAAAAAACATCTCTACTGTATTTATATCTAATTCAGTATTGATATCAAATCCTTCGCCTGATTCTGGTCTAATTCCATTTGCATAATGTCTTACTAGTGGAGAATAATTTAAAGACCCTATGCTAAATTGATTATTAGAACTAATATAACTATTTCCATTATCTGCATAAATAAAAGACTCTCTATAGAATCTGACTGAAAAATAGGATAATCTTGGAAGGAACTTGCTAGCATCTGATGTTGACATAGTTATTCTTATATAGAGAATACCGCTTGTATTGAAGTCCCCCTTTTTATATTGAGGGATAGACTCACCATTTGCACATGCTACGTATGTAGTCCCGTCAACGCTTGTCTCAACTGTAATTCCAAGGTCGTTGCGCCATTCTATCTTTGAATTAGTAAATGAGCTTTCGGTTGGGATAAATAAAAAGTCTTCTATGACTAGAGATTTTGGGGTAGCAGTCTCTGTTGGAAGAAAAGAGATATATTGACCTTTAGCATCATAGAATGTATTTGAATCGGTCATCTCTTCCCATGGTCTAGAAATACCATAGACATAATCAAAGTCTATTCTGTTATTGATATCTGAGCAAGAGAATACAATTCCTTCTTCTGGGTGTACTACATAAATTGGTTGAATGTAAAAGTTGGCATCGTTATAGTGTCTTAAGACTGCAGCATTTGTTAGTCCATATCTATATACTGCTGGAGCATCTACTATAAATGAATCTGATAAATTTGATGTAGGTCCAATTTGCAGATCTAGAGTTGTATTAGTAAATCTAAATGTAGGGCTAATTGATTTTGTTGCTACCATTTTGCCATCAATAAATAGCTTGATAGAGTCAACTGAATATACTCCCACTAAATGCATTGCTCTTTTAGAATATGTTGTTGCCCACCTTACTTGATCTGAGCTAGATACTTTAAATACAATATCTCCGCTTTCCCAAAACAAGCCTATGCTTTCTGTTGAATCTGCAAATAGTGTGGTCTCGCTAGATGATTGAATTGATGGACTTACCCATACTTCAACTGTAAAATCATTATCAGATGAGTATTTATTCCCTAGCCCGTTTGAAACTTCTGAGCCATAAAAGTCTTTTGATGTTGGAAGCGTTACATATGCTGTATTTGTTATTTTTGTTCCAGATACTCCGCCTGGAATTAATGGCAATATATTTGTATTTGGTGATCCAATATATATTCCATTGTTGCCGCATCCTGACCTATCTGCGGCGGTTGCGCCAAAAGACTCATCCAACGGCCAAAAGCCTATGGGATAGTCTTTGATTACTTTTAATTGATAGGACATTGTTTCATTATACCCTAATCAGTACTCTAAATAATTGCAGAGTCTAAATATGTATTGAGTACAGGATCTCCATTTACTAGTGTCCAGGCTAGATATTCTCCGCTATTTAAATTAGCTAATTTATGAGAGCCATCTGGAAGTTTTTTAAAAACAACTCCATCTGAATTTTTTTCATAAACAATCATCATAGCTTCACCTTATACCGTAAATGGATTGTTAAACACTTGGACTAGGGCTCCAGGTGAGCCTTCCATAACTCTTCCAAGTACAATAAATTGATTAGATGAGCCAGTCATAGAAATATGACCATACTCATAAACTGGAATACCGCCCTTAATATATTTATTTAAGGGTACACTTCCTAGAATCGTAACCTTATATGTTGTTGGGTTAACATAAAATTTAACTAGTTCTCTATTTGGTTCTTGCGATACGCATATCCATGTGTCTGTTGCTCCACCTGGCGCCATTAGTCCAATAAAATTATTAAATGATTTAGGAATATAGTCTGCTGTACCGCTGACATTACTTAAAGTGCCACCATTGTTTAACAAGATTGTTCCCTGGTCGCAATATAAAAGTTGTCTTCCATTTGATAGTTCTAAGCCAAATCCTTCGTATGGGGAATCTTGTTGGCCAACACCTAACGTTTGTGGATTTACTTGAGATGAGTAGCCTCCACTTGTATTTAGAATATCTAGGTATGTCAAAGCGCCTGGGCTATTGCTAGTCCAAGATCTTATTCCAGCGCTTGTTGTTGGAGAGGTTTGACCAAATTGTGGAACAATTGGCCATGAATACTGTGTAGATGTATTAGAGCCCATAGCATTTGGACCCTCTACCATTGAAATGCTACTTCCGTTATAAGATAAACACATTCTATGAGCAGTTCCAGTGCTTGTATAATATGCTTGAGGATACATATACATTGTGCTGCCGTTACGAATAGACGCTGTGTCGTTATTAGACATTGGTTGTAGATAACTGCTATTGCTAAAATATGTAGCAACTCCAGAAACTGAGTTTCCAGAAACTGTGCAAGCTGACGCTCCATTACCGTTGCTGCCGCTTGTGTGCTGAGTCATAACATAGTTACCAGCTTGTGCAAATGTGCCTGTGTCAATGTTAGAGCTGCCATTAAACATAGCCGCCCCAGATCCTATTGATATTGATCCATTTGTTTGATTTACTGTGAATGGCTGCACATAAGATTGAGCTTGACTTGAACCGCTTAAATAATGTCTATTGGCAACAGAAAACTGTCCGCCACCATGATTAAAAACTCTTCTATATACTGCTGAACTTTGAACATAATAAGATGAGTTAGTATAAGCTGAGCTTCCAGCAAGAATAACATCTTGTGCAACTAATGGCTCTACAGTATTTGGAGTGCTATAGTTACCTAGAGATGCTCCTCCGCCTGAACCTGCCCCTGCTTTAAGTTTTGCAATTTCATTAATTAAGCTCATTTATAAACTCCTCTTATAGCCCATGTTGCCCAACCATAATATTTACGTTTGGTCCATTTGTATTATGTGCAGCAACTACCACAAACTGATTATTGGAACCTGTTATAAACACTCCACCTTCATTTGCTGCGCTATTACTGATAGATTCTGATTTTGTAAGAAGGCTAATCGGTACACTTCCTAAAATTGTAACCCTATAGGTTGTTGGGTTAATTGAAAACTTAACTAGTTCTCTTGGAGAGCTTTCACTCATACATATCCATGTATCTGCAGCCACTGGAGTAAAATGTCTTTCTTTAGCTTCCATATTTGGTATATAATCTGCAGTACCACTTACATTGCTTAAAGAAGTTCCATCTCTAAGAACTATTCCCCACTGTCTTGAATAGAATAACTGTTTTCCATTTGATAGTTCTAGGCCAATCATATTACTTGGCATTGATGTTGAAATAGGAATCCCAAGGCTGGATACGGTTACAGTGCTTTGAATATTAAAAGTCGGACCCATAACATTGAAGTATTGCCTTGCGCCGCTTTGGCGGTGCAGATGCAGAGTTCCTTGTGTTGCAGCTAAATTTCCAAACTGTCTGACTATTGGAGAAACATAATTTGTGCTAGTGTCATAAGAAAGATCATTATTCCGTGTTCTAGATATAGAGCTTCCATTCCAAGAGAATGCTAAATTTCTTGGAGTTCCATTATAGTTATTGCCAGGTGCGAAATAGTAAGTTCCACCAGAGATGCATACTGCAGCATCTTGATTTCCATTTGCTGGCCAACCACTACTTCCATCTGTATAGTAAGTTCCGCTTGCAGAGTTTCCAGAAACTGTGTAAGCGGTTGCTATTCCTGTATTACCAGAATATCCTGGAGCACAGTGTTGCCCAAAATTAAATGCGTGTGGTCCACCTGATCCCCAGTTCATTGTACTTTGACAGTTACCAGAACCATTAGTCCAAATTGTTGTGCCAGAACCTTGTGTAATTAAACCAGTAGTTTGATTAACTGTAAATGGCTGTACATAAAACTGAGTTTGTGTTGCCGAACTACCATAAAATGGTATGGCTGCAGATGAGAATTGTCCTCCACCGTGATTAAAGGTTCTTTGATAAGATGAAGCACCAGCGTTGTTTGGATACGAAGTGCTTAAGTTTGATAAACGATATTGAGCTTTATCTTTAGATACTATACCATCTCCAAAAAACTGGCTCCCGCCGCCACCAGAACTTGAGGAAGAATTTATTTTTAATTTTGCTACTTCGTTAATTAATGGAATTGACATGCTTATGCTCCTACCAAACTATTTTGTCCAACTATTACGTCAAAAATTGGTGTTGTGTTTGGTCTAGCCGCTACAACAACAATAAACTGATTATTGCTTCCAGTAACCCAAGCGCCACCAAAGTATCCGCCGTCATAAGACTTTCTAGCGTTTTTAGTTAAACTGGTTATAAGTTTTGAACCAATGATTGTAACTTTATATGTTGTTGGATTTATTGAAAACTTAACTAATTCATTTACAGATCTGTCATAAACAAACCATTTATCTACTCCGACTGGAGTAAATATTTGAGCTACTTTAGTAAACGAACTAGCTGTAGTATATCCAGGAATAAAGTCTGCTGTATTTGTAACATCACTTAGTCCTCCGCCATTATTTAGAATAATGCTTCCACTATTTGTATAAAAAAGCTGTCTGCCATTAGATAGCTGAATTCCCATTCCTTGAGTATTGGCATCGTAAGTAACTCCAAAATCATAAGTGTTATATGTATTTTGTGTATTTCCAGAAACGTCAAATACATTTATTCTTCCTGCTCCGCTGCTGTTTTGATAAAAATGTAATCCGCCAGAAACTGTTGTGCTATTAAATTGAGGCACAATTGGAGTTGTATAATTAGTTGATGTATTAGAGCTAAGGCTAGTGTTAGAATAATTACTTAAGCTTCCTGGCGTAAAGCTATATGCATGCTTATAAGCGTTACCGTTATATGTATTTGGAATCCAATAAGATGTTGAGCCATTTGAACCAGCATAAGATTCCTCATTTGAAACTGCTCCGTAAGAGTTATTTATTGTATAGGTTGCGCCAGATACAGAATTTCCAGAAACAACCCAGCCTGTTGATCCATAAGTATTAGCTGAATATCCTGGAAAATAATTATGTCCATGATGAAAGCAATGGCTTCTAATTGGGCTCTGACCCCATGTACCTGTACTAAATCCACCGTTGTATGATGTATTAGTCCATATAGCAGATCCAGAACCTTCTGTAATAGCTCCTGTTGTTTGGTTTACTGTAAATGGCTTAACATAAAATTCAGAACGACTTGGACTGGATGAGTAAGTTGGACCATTGGCAAATGAGAACTGACCTCCTCCATGGTTAAATGAATGAGTATATGATTCTGAAGACTGATTATTAACTGAATAATTTACGTAATCTAGAGAGGTTGCAACGAATGAAGCCTTAGCTATAAATGGAACTTCGTTTGCGCTAAACTGGCTACCAGCTCCGCCGCCACCTGATCCAGCAGAGGCTTTTATTTTTGCTAACTCATTTATTGTTAGTATTGATTCATCAAACAATTAAAGTATCTCCCTTTTAAACCTGTGCTATAGCAGTTATATTTCCATCAACGTTTGTTGTGACGGTATAAGCAGTAGTTGTTGTTACTCCTCCGACAGTTAGAACTTCTGTGTATCCTGAAACAAATCCATCACCATTGTAAGTAATTGATGAGTATCTCTTTGAAGGGCTAACCTTATAAGCTGTAAGTCTATTATCTGCATCATAAGCAAAGTCTGTTCCTGACCCCACCGCTGTTTTAACTGAATCAACTACAGAAGTATCTGAGTAAGACTTTGTTGTTGCGTGTCCAGAAGATGTAGGTGTTGCTACTGTTGCTGTTCCTGTTACTGATAACGTTCCACCAAATGTAGCATTATTAGCCTGGATATTTGCGTATGCTAGTCCTGCTTCTGAGAAGTTAACTGTAGAGATTGGCTTTGTAGCAGCATCGCTAAAGAATTTAACAATTCCGTCTGATGCATCTCTAACAATACCAGCGTACTTTGTATTTGCTCCTACCTTATATTCTCCTACAAGTCCTAGGTCTACAATGTCTGCGGCATTTGCTGCTCCTGTAAAAATAAGTGGATCTGTTACAGAAAGATTTTCTGTCTCTACTGTAGTTCCAGCTCCACTAAAAGTAATTGTTCCCTGTACTGAAACATCGCCTTGGATGTTCATGTCTCCAGAGATACCGACGCCACCGACTACAGTCAGCGCACCAGTGGTTGCTGATGTAGAAGGGGTTGGAATTTCAATATGGATATTTGTATCTGGTGTAATTTCCATCTGTGTGTCACCAGTGCCATAGCCACCTGCTGCGAAAATAATTTTGTTGTCAGTACCATTGTTACCTGTTGCAATAACTAGGTTACCTGCTCCGTCGGTTCCTTCAACAGCGTTCATGAAAATGTATCCATCATGTGGTCCTGTGATACCGAATGCAGGAACATCGTAATCTGCTCCTGTGATACCCATGTCAATCCAACCTGCTGCATCGTCTCCTTCTGAAGAGTATGCAATAATATCTGTTGATGATGATGCAGTTGAGTTTCTAACTGCAAACTGTGCAAATGAATCTGCTCCACCAGCAATGTTGTATACTGCCATAGGATCTGTTAGATCGGCTGAAGCTCCAAATGCTGCTGCTCCAGTTCCACCGTATACTGTGCCTGTTGTTGATGCAGTTCCCTGTACTCCAAGGTTTCCTGCTGTATTTAAACTTCCTGTAACTCCAACGCCACCGACTACTGTCAGCGCACCAGTGGTTGCTGATGTAGAAGATGTTGGAATCTCAATATGAACATTCTGATTTGGAGTGATAGACATTTGCTCATCACCTGTTGCAAATCCACCTGCTGCAAATACGATCTTGTTGTCTAGTCCTGTTTCGTCTGTTGCAAAAACTAAGTTACCGTTTCCAGTTGGACGATAAACTGTGCCAAACGGATCTAATTCTACCTCTGTTTGAGGTGCTGCTGATGTAGCAAATCTAAATGTTGTAGGAGATGGAACTAATGTGATAGATTTAGCTCCATTAAATGTTGCATTTACTCCTTCAATTCTAACAACATTGCCAGTTGAGTATCCATGTGGAAGGCCAGTTGTAACTGTTGCTTGACCACCTGAAATAGATGTTGCTACAACATCAAATTGTGTTGTGCGTGGTGCTGACATAAATACATACCCATCATGTGGACCTGTAATTCCAAATGTCTCTGCACTAAAGTTTCCTGATGTAATACCCATGTCGATCCAGCCTGAGTCATTTGTACCCTGTGCTGAATATGCAATGAAATCTGTTGATGCTGCTGCACCTTCGCTTTCATTAACAATTGGGAATTGTACGAAATCTGTTGCTGACTTTGAAAATACTGAAAGTGTATTTGTTAGACCAGCAGATGTTTCAAAATCTGCTGCGTCTTGGCCTTGAGCATCTCCAATGTATTCTTTTGTGAGATGTGTTGTTGCTGCCCATTCTGTCTCTGCTCCGTCGCTGATAAGAACTTTGTTAGCATTGCCAGTTTGATTTGGTAGGCCTGACTGACCTAGTGCAATAATTTCAAGATTAGAGTTTGGTGTGGCAACAGCAGATGATGCTGTGTGCTGAGTAAGAGTAATGTATGTGTTTGTGTTATCTGTTACGATATCATTCTTGTAATATAGAGTTCCGCTTGTGTATACGCCTTTATATGCCACGCCTTCTGTTGCTAATATCCAGCTACCAGTGTTTGTTGGTGCAACACCTGTTGCTGCTGATACTGCATTATATGCATATAGGTTGGGACCATACTTTACTAAATCATTGTAAGAGTACTCCGTACCTGCGTTATATGTTCCTGCCCAATTAAAACGAATTTTTCCAAGATCAAGGATCTGAGCCATTATAAGACCTCCATAAGAATTCGACCATCATTTGTAAATGAGAATCGTAAAGTATTGTTTGACCACAACCAGTTTTTATAGTCGTTTGGACGAGATATATACTGATCAGGTAAGCTGATAGGCTCGTCTCCAGAAATTTTATCAATTGTTACTGCGCTTGTATTTTTATTTTGTCTTACACCATAAAACACAAGGTCTGTTAAGTCTTCTAAAGAGCTTTGACCTGGACCATAACTAAGAAGTGATGGTGAGGCTCCCTGCATACTCAAACTGGTCATTGATATTTCTCCTTTTGCAATTGTATCACAAGATAACTTATCGAGCAATACAAAAACTTACTGCTTTTCTTGCTAAATTCCCTCTTTTAAAGTTACGGTAAGAACAACTTCGTCCTCTATTGGACAGGTAGCCTTTAGGCTATCCCCCACATTTAGAACGAACTCTGTTACTACCTTATACTTATTCAATTGCTGATCTCCGCTATCATCTACTCTTGAGTCTCCAGAAACTAGCTGTTGAACCATATACTTTTGCTTAAGCACTCTGGCTTCAGCGGTCAAATATGTCTCTTCATCTGAATCTCTGTATACATACAGGCTAACTGGAAGAATGCTTCCGTAATTATTTGTTGCAAGTACTGAGCTTACTAAAGTTTTTGTTGTGGCGGTATAAAATGATGTTGGAGCGGTTGTTTCAGTAATTAAATAGCTAACGCTTTTTAAAGAACCTGAAGTTACTCCTTGACCTGATGAGCTCTCTACTGGGTATGCGTATCCTGGCATTTATTTCTCCTTAAGCCTGCAAAATTCCTTGAACTAAATATCTAACTCCTGCTGATCCCGCCACATAAACTGTATCTGTATTATTTACGCCAAATCGGAATGTCTCGTAGCTATTGTAAGCAGGTAAAGGCAACTTGTATGTTATCAATCCCCATTGTGTTGAAGTTTGACTTGTTCCAGCTGGAACTACATAAACATATACTTCAGCATCTGTTGCTGCAGTGTTAGTTGCAATAACTGATAGCAAATAATTTCCTGTTGCTGTAAATGCTAAATTGCCAAAACCGTATGAGGTTCCGCTTGTATCATTTACAACACCTAGTCTTTGAACTCCTGCCATGTTAAGCTCCTAACCACCAAGATTTTATTAAACTGTCTAGCATTGAACCGTCTCCGCCGCCACCACCGCCTGAAGATACTAGTCCCCAAACTGTGCCGTCCCATGAGAATGTTTTACTTCCAACAACATATTGTTGATTTACTGTTGGGCTAGAAGGAAATCCTATTGCTGATGGCATTCAGTATCACACTATTGTTTCTGCGAAGCCACCGTAATTTTGTGAAACATTTGTTGAAGGAAATGTTCTAGTCATTGGACCATAGATAACTCTAACTGCACCGTTACCTCCAGCACCTGGTCTATTTTGAGATTGTTCTCCATCATTTGTTCCGCCGCCGCCACCGCCATATAAACCACCGTTTCCAGCTGGTTCATAAATATTTGTTGAAGCATTTCCACCATTGCCACCACCAGAGCCACCAGTTCCTCCGTAACCACCACCAGAACCATTTTGTCCAGGAGAAGATCCTCCAGATCCGTTTTGACCTAAGCCATAAACTCCAGTTCCTCCTCCAGCTCCACCCTGATATCCAGATCCTCCACCAGCTGCGCCGCCACCACCGCCGCCTCCGCCGTTACCAGCTTGACCAGGTTGTCCTCCACCAATATTACCTCCAGAGTCTCCACCTTGTCCACCAGTACCAGAATAACCTCCTGCACCTCCGCCACCAGGACCTGCTTGGTTACCAGATGCATCATATCCACCAGCACCGCCATTTCCTCCACCATCACCAGCATAACCACCACCACTTGCTCTAGATTGTGAAGAAGAAAGTTGACCAGCTGCGCCACCGTAACCAGCAACTAATGAAGTACTTGAAAAATATGAGGCAGATCCGTCAAATCCTGCAACATATCCACCATATTGGGAATAAGTTTTTGAAGCTCCACCAGCGCCAACAACTACTGTAAATGTTTGACCAGGGGTAACTGAGATATTATTTTTATAACCAAGTCCACCAGCACCGCCAGCGTTTCCACCATTACCAACAGAACCAGATCCTCCACCACCGATTGCAACTACGGATATCCGTGTTGTATTTTGTGGAACAGTAAATGTATAACTTCCTGGAGTTTGATATAAAATACCACCAGTTGGTCTAGGGTCTGTAAATTTTCCTCCAGAACTTTGTTGTCCAAAAGATGCTCTTACGCTGTTAATAAATGGCATTTATTTCTCCTAGAAGTTTGTTACTGCTGATCCGTATACAATCCATGCTCCAGCTGATGTTCTTTGGAATGTTAGAGCAAAAATATCAATCTTTCCAGCAGAAGATGTTGGAGTTGGTACTCCGCCTTGCGCCCATCTGATTGTTTGATTTGTTCCAGCAATTTGAACTGTTGTTGGAACGTATCCAGTTGATCCTTGAGTTACTAGGACGTTTATTGTCATAATCTTTGAATTATCTGTTGGAACGTTTGTAAAGTTCCATGTCATATTTGCGGTTGGTGCTGAGGCAATATAATAAATATTTCCTTGTGACCAATCAAATGTTCCAGCATTAGATATAAGTGATACATCTACTACCTGTTCACGAAGCTCTTGCACATCAACTGTGCCGCTAAGCGATACTCCACCAGTTGCTGTTAAGCCACCAGTAATACCCACTGTTCCAGTTGCAGTAATTGATCCAGATGTAATAGCTCCTACACGCATATCTGCGTATGCTAAACCACCTTCAGAAAAGTTTACTACTCCAGTTGTTGGCTTTGTGGTAGCATCTTTGAAAACTTTAACTACACCATCTGAGGCATCTCTTACAATACCTGCATATTTTGTAGCTGCTCCAACTTTATATTCTGAAATCAAACCTAGATCAACCGCATCTGTTGTATTACCATCTCCTGTATAAACAATAGGATCTGCTACAGCAAGTGTGGTTGTAGTTAGCGTTGTTCCTGAGCCACCGAATGTGATATCTCCAGCAATGTTAACGTCTCCAGAGATACCAACGCCTCCGACAATTGTTAGTGCGCCAGTAGTAGGCGATGTAGATGCAGTTGGAATTTCAATGTGAATATTTTGATTAGGAGTAATAACCATTTGCTCATTACCTGTATCATATCCACCTGCGGCAAAAACGATTTTGTTGTCTGTACCGTTAGATCCTGTAGCGATAACTAAATTACCATCTCCAGTAGTTCCATCTGGTGCTTGCATAAATATATATCCATCGTGTGGACCAGTAATTGGGAATGTTGGATCGCTAAATGTTGCTCCAGTAATTCCCATATCAATCCATCCTGCAGCGTCATCTCCGTTATTTGCATAAGCAATAACATCTGTTGATGAATTTGAAGACTGATTATGAACAGCTAGCTGAGCATATGGCTCACCATTTAATTCAAATACTGCTCCTGGATTTGTTAA
>Ga0247723_1001344_pt1 | contig 14586 bp, 30 predicted proteins | sample MSEWelMarce5H_FC_FD_189079 | JGI IMG/M metagenome (GOLD analysis project Ga0247723, IMG submission 189079) | Subsurface sediment microbial communities from gas well in West Virginia, United States - MSEEL Well Study Marcellus 5H_FC | ecosystem: Environmental > Terrestrial > Deep subsurface >...
CGTAGATTGTTGATCCACGAAGAGATGCATTCTATAATTGAGGATTGGCAACACACCATGCATGCACATCTGCAATGGTGATTGCACACAGTCCATCGTCTCCAATCGTAATCACATCATCAATATCTTGGCATCCTTCCGGATCGACATTGAAAGTGAATCCTTGCACACGGGTTCGTATTTCCTTGGGAACGATCCATTCACGATTCTTTGACCAACGAAAGGGCATCTAACGATATTCCAAGGACAGCAACTCAGCGGATGGATCGCCACACGGACCCAGAATCCGAACCAACTCACCGCGTGTCAAAGTATCCTTCATCCATTCTTCGACACGAACCAATGCAAGAACATTGGATTTGGGTGTCTTTTCAGAACATCCCACAATCGCCAAAGGAAGGGATGAATCCAGTGGACGAAACAGATAGAGAGGATTATTTCGTGATGTCATTCCATATTTGGTCTTGGATGTCAATTCAAGAATTCCGACAATCATTCTGTTGTTGCTTATAGACAACTCTTTATACCTTTCCATTTTCTAACTACCACAATCCCTGCAGATAACAGTCCGCTAAATCGTCCTTCTTGGGGTGTTTGAGCATGTACTCCTTCCATTGCGAAGGAACCAATGCAGATGCATGAACAATACCCGTCTTCTTCCGTCCCTTCTATGTTTTCGTTGCGTCATCCACAGTTATGATATTCGTCAACTTATGAACCGCAGAAACACCCTTGCATTTGTATCCTTGGCAAACAAACCACATATGCATCATGGCTTGCACAGCCATCATACGCTTGTCGGGCTGTTGTTCAAATACGATTAAATCTGACTTTTCCCAGAGCTTCTTGCGAGACTCAAACGAGGCTGCAATCGACGGTGCGAAATCGACGACGGATCCCTGCATAGAAGACTGAACCACTCGTTTCCAAACATTGGCTGCCTAATGTTTGTACAATCCATCCACAAGGGCTTTCTTGGTGGTTCCAACAATTCCATATGGAGAACCTTCCGCCTGTAGATCTGACAGGGTCTTTTTCTGGAGTGCCGTTTTGGTGGGTGCCTTGCTGGATTTGGGTTTATGACGTGTACATGCAAAGGTGGTCCCTCCGATCGGTTGCCAATTCGCCGGTTTTTGGCACTTTGCACACAATGGCTTCCCATGTCCTGCTTTCTCTGCCATCACATCAATCAAATCCCAATGCGTAATTTTAACATCTTTGCGGGATGTACCTTCCAGAATACATACCGCCAGATTACGTAACCCTACATCAAAAGAGACCAACTTCATTCCTATTTACTATTACTTATTTGTGTTTATACGGAATGTTTTGCCACAATGAAGAGAGCCACCAACAAAGTCATCGCTGCATCGGATGTTGGATCATGTGCACGATCGACCGGAAGCAAATCACGTAACCTGCGTTTCGGTGTTCCCGTATCATTCAATTCATCTGAAATACAATCCTATGTGTCTTCCAACTTCGCCGATCCACACTTCTTCCGACTTTGGTTATTCCACATCGCAATATCCACAATCTTAATCGGACGCTTCTATTCCAATTTGTAGAATCGCGTTGCATTCTTCAAAGCTTCAAAATCCTTATCCCCTTTGACGATTGCCACTGATTTGGACATCATTTCAATAAATTCAGGATAGTACTGTTTCGGATCCGCACGTGCTTTTTTGATCGCAGAATCCGATTCCTACACTTCATGGGCTGCGTCAATCTATTCGTGCAATGCTTCAGGGATATTCTGTTTGAATACCATGTTCCAAGGGACATCAAAATAGGTCTCTAATTGATCCAACTTCTTGCGTGTCGTCTTTCCAGTGGATGCCTACTTCGACGTTACAAAAGACACTTCTTCAACAGGAGGTGGAAAAGTTACAAAGAACTTTCCTTTCTAATCCCACTCTCCTTCCTTGATCTTGGTAAAGAGAACACCTCCTAATTCACGAGGAAAGAAAGAGTAGTCCTATCCTTGAACCTTGGGATATCCTTTCAACCCAGCCACATGCCAAAACTCACAATCAAACGCAAGGATTTGATCGTGACCTTTTGCGAGAATATCTAAAAATGGGTTCTTGACTTTCATGTTATTGTTAAGCAAGAACTTACGCAGTCGCCTTGAGGAGCTGGATGAGAACCGGCTTCGCGTCACGCTTTCCAAAGGGGATGCCCTTCTTGTTCAGGAGTTCACGGAGTTCAGCGACCGACTTTCCCTGAAGGTCATCGGGATCCACTTCCTTGGGTCCATCCACAACTTCGACCTCCTTCTCCGTCGGAACCGAGACACGATCATCCTCCTCATCTTCTTCATCCTCTTCTGCTTCCGGTACATGGGGAGGGATCACATGCTTCGCAACTACGCGAGCCAACTCTCCAAGGAGCCCACGAGTGCGAGTCACCTCCCAGTAGAGGTACCCAACAATGACCGTCAAAACAAACACCATTCCTGCAAGAAGCGCGATGGCAGCATGAATAAAATTCATTTTATGCTGGGTATAGAAGAAAGCTTCTGCGGTTAAACGTAAAATGGGAACGCAAGATGCTTCTTCGTTTACGCTTCAAAAACGGTAGTCTGCTCAGGCTCGCCCGGGTCAACACACTGGACAAAAAGTGAATACCCACTTGTATTCATATGTTCCGAAGGCAAGTGGATTGCGTGACTTTTTGCCGACCTTTTCCAATAAGTCGGTTCATCCTTTGAAGTTTACTCCGATCAATGTGACGACTTTACCGCAGGGAAAGCCTCGTGTTCCTCCGCGTGCTTAAAACTCCGCATCGAGACGAATGACCATATCTTCCGGATTCATTCCAACTCCCGGCTTTGAATATTCAGAAACCTTCTTCTCAAAGAAGTTTGTCTTTCCTTCCATTCCGATCAAATCCATGAAATCAAACGGATTCGTGGCTTTGTAGATCTTTCCAATTCCAAGTTGCTGAGCAAGACGATCGGCCACAAACTTAATCTATTCTGTCATATCCCGTGCATTCATTCCAATGAGCGTACAGGGAAGCGAATGGCAGATAAAGTCTGTCTCAATCTCCACTGCCTCACGCAGAATCGTCTCAATCTGTGCTGCATCCAACTTATTCACCAGCTTGTGGTAGAGAGACACTGCGAACTCCGTGTGAAGACCTTCATCGCGTGAGATGAGTTCATTCGAGAACGTAAGACCCGGAAGAAGACCCCGCTTCTTGACCCAATAGATTGCACAGAAGGCTCCACTAAAGAAGATACCCTCCACACACGCAAATCCAATCAGACGAGTTGCATAATTGTCCCCCGACTCAATCCACTTCTTGGCCCAGAGTGCCTTCTCACGAATGCAGGGAATGTTGTCAATGGCACGGAAGTAGACATTCTGCTCTTCCTTGTCCTTGACCTACTGATCAATCAGAAGTGAATAGGTTTCCGAATGAATTCCTTCCATGGCATTCTGGAGACCATAGAAGAGGCGAGCAATCGGGGACTGAATCTCCTTCTGGAAACGCGTGGCGAGATTCTCCTGAACAATCCCGTCCGATCCCGCAAAGAAGGCAAGGATCTGCTTGATGAAGAACTGTTCATTCTCGGAGAGCTTCTCCCAATCTTCCTTATCCTTGCTGAAATCAATCTCTTCGACCGTCCAGAAAGAAGCGACGGCTTTCTTGTAGAATTTGTAGAGATCAATTTCCTCGGGCGAAATCGGAAAGAGAGTGTAACGAGAACCAAGAGACTCGGAGGGCGTGAAGAGGGGCTCCATACTTTCTATGCAGAGAAAGGGATTAAACGGATTTGTGGGGTATGTAACAAGAATGACAACCCCCGGAAATGATCCGTTTTCGGGTAGCAATACTCGGAACGTACTTCAGCATATTATCTCACCCAAAATTGTAGGTCCTACTGCAGGACAGTAGGTTGTTCAAACAGACTTGATCAACATTGATCAGGCGTAGGTTCATACTTTGCATTACACGACACTTGACCCACCTCCATCGGGAGGGGGTGGGTCGGGTGATACCGGATACACAGGTTACACTGGATACACCGGAGATACTGGTCCTGTAGGATTCGGTGATACAGGATAGACAGGATAGACGGGATAGACAGGATAGACTGGATAGACAGGTCATACAGGTCATACAGGATACACAGGATATACAGGATCTGCAGGTCCCCCTGGTGCACCGGGTGTATTCCCAGGACCGACCGGTGCTGTTCTATTGTAGGATGGAAATAGCGGAGTAACGGGAACCACAGGTTTTTTTGCAGATCTGGGATCAAATTCAGTTACTATTGTAGGGGATCTGAGTGTTGGGAGCGAACAAGCGGTAGGTGATCTTTAGGTCCGAAATGCAGGAGGGAATCCAACTCTCCGCTTGGCTTCCAATTTTTCAAACACATTCATTCAAAGTTATCGTAACGTAAACGAACAATCGGGACATGGTGTGAGTTTGCTGATCACAGATAACAACTCAAGTACGACTACTGCAGAAATAGACACATTGAATCAACGTGTTGGATTAGGAGGTATTACGCCTGCATACACACTTGACGTTGCAGGGCAAACCCAGATTACATACGAAGCCCCTGCAGCCACATCGACAACGATCATTGCTGCCACAGGTCCAACTGGAAGTTATGCTTTGGATGGTTCGACTGGATAGATTGCATAGGTTTGGGGAGGTGGTGGATAGGGTGTTACGGGAGGTGGGTCGGGAGGTGCAGGTGGGTAGGTTCAGTTGAATTTATCGGGAGCCACGGGTACCTTGTAGTGGGGAATGACAGGAGGTGGTCTCGATTCATAGAGTCTTCCCAGTGGTGGGGATGCAGTTCATGTTTGGTTTGATGATGGTATTGGGAATACAGGGGATGTTGCTTGGGCGCCCGGTGGAGGTGGTGCGGGTGCATCCGCAGGAGCCAATGGTGCAGCGGCAGGTCAATCTGCAGGTTCTCCTCAACCGGAAGGAGGTCTTTCTTCCTTGGGAGTGACTGGAGGAACGGGTGGTTAGGCTTCGTATGATTCTCCTTCGAATGCTTCGTATGTTTTGACAGGAACGTCCTCGTTTGGCGGTACAGGTACATTTACAGGAGGAACCATTCCCAGTGCAACTTCTGCAACTGCAACAGGAACGATTGTATTCTCAACAACACCTTCATCTACAATCACAGTGAGTCAAGCAACCTACACCATCGCAACAGGAACCATGACGATTACACCTTCGGGTCCTGGATTTAACTTTCCCAGTGCAACTCTGAATTCTCCAACCACAGCCCAATCTGCATTCCCGATTACATCTCCTTATACCCCCGTCACTGGAGGAAACACAGGAGGTCCTGCCGGACCGACAGGAACGAATGCATAGTTATTGGATGTCGGTGGAACCTACACTGGGATTTATGGAAATCCGAATTTGACAGCAGTCGGTACGGTTAGCTCGATTACAAGCGGGAATATCACATGGTCTTCAGGATCCCTTGTGATCAGTGCTCCTGCCACAGTCACAGTTGCACTCCCTGCGTCCTTCTCTTCGATTGGTAACACATAGACATTCAGTTCCGATACATTAACCTTTAACGTAAATTTGCCAATCACGTCGGCAACCTTGCAAACTTCAGGAACCCTTAATTTTTCAGCCGGAGCATCCATTCCATAGACAGCCATTCGCACTGAAACATAGGGTTACTCAGGTACGACTGGGTTGGGAGGTGCGGGACCCTCGGGTACAACGGGAGGAGCCGGTGGAGGTGGTTGGTAGGGAGGTGGCGGAGCAGGGTATGTAACGGGTCAGCCCACTTCTCCTGAAAATGAACCTGCTGGAGGCGGTGCAGGATCGTGGTAGGTCAGTCCGTCGTCGATTGGAGCGTTGGGGATTGTAGGTAATACAGGTGAGGGTTCAGGAATCTTTCCGTAGATTAACACCTACAACCCAAGTGGAGTATAGGGAGCTGGAAATGGAGGAACTCCGTGGTTAATTCTCACATATCCGGGAACCACAGGACAACAGCCAGCATTGATTGTGAATGGTGATGTTCTCATCAACAACAATGAAAAAGCACTCACATTGGTGAAGGGCGACGCAGCGAGCATGGCAACCCAAAATGTTCACATTGCGATGAATGACAATACTCAATCCGTTCAATTGGCTGCTGGAGGGGGTGGATTCAATATCACTGCATACGCAAATCCAGATTAGACTGGTGCAACGGGTACCTATGCTTTTGGCGTCACTGAACTGAATACATTCAATAACGATATTCAATTGGGATCCGGTGATATCACAACCACGGGGACAATTACTTCTGGAAATAGTTCGACTGTCGGAGGTGTCATCTTCAACAATGGTTCGGTAACCGTTCAAAGCACGTCTCCAGTCGCTTCCTCGGTGTTTGCAGTGTCCGGTACAACGGACTCATCGGGCAATGCATATACAATCACTAAAATTGCAAGGTTTTAGATTGTTGAATAGAATATCACAGGTAGTTTTCCATCGGGCACTGACTTTGACTTTTCCGTCATCGCAGATGAATTTGGAACTGGTGCAGGTGAATTCACATACCTCGATGATCAAAGCGGATCTGCAACGGCAACATGGGGGCGTCAAGGAGGACCTACAAGCACAACACTGTTATTATCCTCAAGCCTCGGAGGCTTCGCCGAAAACACACCTACGAATGCCACTTTCCGTGTTACAACCGGTGGAAGTACAGTAACCTCCGCACGTTGTGTTATTACAATTGCATCTCCGAATGATATCTTATCGCCTCCCTTTTAAAGCTTCCCCACAATCTTGTGAATGGAAAGTGCAGACACTCCCGAAGCTTCCGACACTGTCTTCATCTGTGCCTTCGTCTTGAATCCCATCACATGGGCTGTAACCCCTGCTACAATCGTCTTGGGCGTGTGTTCAAATTCATCTTCCGACTTAGTTGAAATTTCGAGAAGCAGAGCGAAGATCTGATCGCGCTGATCATCATTCAATTTGAGAGACGTACAGAGACGTTCTGCAATGCCCTGCTGGGTTTGGAGAACGGTATTTTCGACGGGTGAGAATCGTGCCACTGCCTTGCAGAGTGTACGAATGCTCACATGAAACATCTTTGCGACTTCTTCATGCGTACGAGACGCATCGTTATTTCGGCATGCCACAAAGACGGCAGCACCCATCAAAGCACGACGTGTTTCACCACGTACCTTTTGGGCATCCTCCATCTTCTTGTAGAGCCCACACGCATCCATCACAATCGCCTTCGGAAGATTGTGAAAGGCACACGTCATCTGAATTGCATCAAAGATTCCCATCCAAGAACGTTCGCTATTGGATGACATTGACCACATTGAAATACGATGGAGCATTTTAAACTCTTCGGACTTGGAAGCTCCACGGTGTGATACGATGGAACCGTAAGATGACTCGGGAAGAAGATCCGACGTTGCAAATCCTGCACGCGATTGATCCTCACCCTTTCCATCCTCCTAATTCCGCCATTCCGCACCTTCATCAATCTATTGGTCTTGCATTACACCACATTTGTCACAGACATACACACCTTCCTCAAGTACGAGCGAATGTTCGCACTCCATTTTGGTGTATTTTTCAATCCGATGTCTTCTTGTCCGTTTTTGACGCGAATAGGCTTAAATCGATGATCGATCCAGTCGGACCCAATGCACGATCCATATGCGACTTGAAAAGAGCATCCTACACATACTTAATCTTGGAGGACAAGTCACCCAAGAACAGCATGACTGCATAGATGAAAAACACTCCCGACACATAGTTATCAATCTTGTGATCCAAGGCTTGGCTGACAGAGAAGATCGGTGCCGATCCAACCACAAAGTCATTCGTCCAATATCCAACCAATCCCACCAATCCTAACTCAAAGCAGATATCCTAAATCTGCTATCCGAGTGTGTTCTTCTTCCACTCGGGTGTGAACTCGTCGAAGAGATAGAAAAAGACGTAGGATAGACATGCTCCAAAGGCAGTGTAAAAGATAGAAAGAACAACGATATTGGCTGAAATCGCAAGAGATTCCATTTATGTTCACCGAGGCAAAAAGGTTGGATCGTACACCTGCGGACGATAGTTTGTGGTGAGAATTGGGCGACCTAAATCCCGAGTTTTGACAGGCTTCAACCAAGAGACCAGTAGATACTTCTCTTCCACCGGCCAAACCCAATACCCTGCACGATGGAGTTCAGCCGTCAGAAAATCCATTGCGTCTTTTAAAGGGTACAAGGGATATCCAAACACAAAGGTCGGAACTTCAAAAAGAAGATACGGCGCATTCGGTTGTTGAATTGCGTGGGTTCGAATTTTGGCTTCCAATTGAGCCATTACCGGACGCATTGCAGTCATCCGTTGTGATTTCTTTTCCTCTTGCTCATCCCATACGTCACGTGCACGTAGCATTTCTGTTATTACGACACAAGAGAATGTCCGTCTCCTATCGCGTTCTTGCATTGGGAGGTGGAGGTGTGAAAGGATTTCTGCATGCAGGAGCGATTCAAGAATTAGAACATCGGGTTGGTTGTCTGCAAGTTCAATTCTCACGAGGTGTGTAGGGTTGTTCCATTGGATCTGTCTTTGCAACTGGGATTGCCTTTGGGTTAAATTCCACGCAAATGACACGAATGACAAACCAATTCTTGAAGATTCCCTTTGGAAAACCGGATCTCAAAATGGCGATGGATTCGTTTGCGCAAAAGGGTTTCTTCCCAATGGATACCTTTGAAGAAACGATTGTGAAAGGATTTGAATCGGAAGGCGTTGACTTACGATCCAAAGTGTTAGGCGATGGGAAAATACCCTTGTAGGTTATTGCTTCCAATTTGACGAAAGGAATCCCGACTTTGTTTCATGGGAATGTACCGGTTCTTTCTGCATTGAAAGCATCCTGTTGTATTCCAGTTTTGTTTCGTCCGCAAGTGGTGTAGGGTCAGGTGTACGTGGATGGAGGACTTCTTGCAAATCGTTTGGCTCCGATTCTTCTCAAACATCATCGCAAGGATGCCCTGATTCTTAATTTGATGACGCCTCATCATCATATTCATGCCCATGAATTGCAGGAGATGTCTCCCATGGACTATGTGTACCGAATTTACAAAACGCTTCAATCCTATGAGCATGTCCTATGTGACCATCCTCATAAAATTGGATTAGAGTATGCAGGAATTACAAGCGTATCGGAATTAACCGATGAACAGAAACAGGATATGATCTTAACTGGAAGGAGCTTGGTTCGGAATTAGTTGCGTTCCCAAAGCATCTCGTAAGAATTCTTGGAACTTCTTAGCATCGGGAACTCCACGATATTCAAAGAGTTTATCCTGCGTTTCTAACTTGAATGTGGGGAAGGCTTTAACTTTGTAGAGGGCTGCCTTCCCTTTGTCTTGGGTTGCATCGATTTCTTCAAACACGATCGTCTTGCCTCCATAGGTTGAAGGATTGTTGAGATAGTTCTGTTTGAAGGAGTGGTGGGGTTTCGTAGCTTTCTTGGACCACGGGCACCAAGGAGCATAGAAGAAGATGAAACGAGCTTGACTGGTATCCAAACCATTCTGTTCAAGGGGCGGTTCTCCGACGATCACACGGCTTCCCGGATAGAAGCCCTGTGTATAGCGGAAGATCAGGATTCCTGCAATGAGAACGACGGCTACGACTGTGAGAGACGTCCAAAATTCAGGACTCATCTTTGCGAAAGGACGGATAGAAAAGTTTCATTTCATTTTGTTCATCTCGGAACCAGTCTCGGTATGCAGAAGCAGGGGATTTTCCCTCTCTAATTTGGGACCAGGCGATTTGGATCGTCTGCCGTTCGGGCTCGTAGGTCTTTGGGGTGATTCGATACCAGGTACCACGGTAGCGGACCACCAAGGTACGAGGCACCGCAGAGAGCATCGTTTGGGACTGATTCGACTCCATTGTTTCTATGTATACTCGTTGCCCATAGATAGGTTACACCTCGCACACAGAGGAATCAGATTTTCAATGGTTGTAGCTCCTCCTGAACTTTCTGGAATGTCATGACTGCAATGCTAATCAAACACATTCATAGTATTGGAACACCATGGAGTTAAACATTTTGTTTGAAACTTCTTACCGACCTTGGTAATCCAAACTTGTTCTCGCAAAGCCTTGGGGATTGGAAGTTTCCGCATGAAAAGGGATTTTTTTGCAGGAGGTTTCTTATTTCGTACAACCATGGAGTGCGAAGATCCTTACTCGGATGGACATAAAAATTGGCAACGACTTGTCGATACCGTTGAGTATCTCAAACAAACTGCAATTCCAGTCAGCCAAAAATGGTTTGACGAGCATTAGGTACATCTGTGTGCTTAGAGTCACAACTTCCCAGATTTCACTCTGATTCATCCGGAGATTGTGGATCCTCAATTTCGTCTGCTGGCAAAGCGCCTTGAAATATTGAGTGAACGTCTGTTCCTTCAATATCACATTCATCGAAGCTTCAGTTTGACGGATTATCTTGAATTCAACGTAACGTTTCTTGAGATTGGAAAACGAGTCTTTCGCGATGACGATGAAATCTCGGATCTCTTTGGAAATCTCAAGATGTGAGTGGGGGGCTGATATTTTTAATTTCAATCGACCAACCGGACTCAATTTTCTTATCCATCCACATTTTTCCAATCCACATAGAAAGACGTTCCATCATAGTGCACAGACCTTGTGAGCCCCGAATATGAATCTTTTTCGGTTTGTTTAAGGTTTGACCTAAACAAATCCAATCAAGCATCAGCGGACACTTGGGAAGGTTTGAATCAATCATGTTGAATGTGATCGTAATTAAGAACATTTATACTTACGCAGGGAAACCAACGAGACCGGCGCCGATACCGAAACCCGCACCCGTGCGAGCCGACGCACCGACCGACGGCGCGTAGATATCGAGGATGGCGAACGTCGCAAGCGCAACGAGAGCAATCATGGCAATCTCAGAGATCTTGAGAACCTTGCCCGGGAGGAGGAAGGCAGCAACCGCAACCGCCGCGCCCTCGAGCGCATACTTGATCAAACGCGTGACAAGGTCACCCGCCATGGAAGGAGCAGACTTATCCGAAGCACCAGCAACTGTGACCATTTTGTATGAAAGAAAGGAAGAAAAAACGAGCCAATTTGTAATGCGGACCCTCACGTTCCATACGGTGGTGGACTCGGATGTTCCAAAACATTTGAAAACGTCGGATTTTGGAGATCTTGTTGAAATTTACTTGAATGACCCACAGGGCTGGACAACCCAAGGATACAATTTTGTTCGGAAAGCTCGAGGTGATATTGAGATTCGTCTTTCTATGCCCGCGACTCTGCAGAAGCAATGTCAGATGTCGGGACTATCCTGTGCAATTCTGGGAGGAAAGCAGATTTGGTTGAATGCCTATCGGTGGTTTCACGGCGCACCCTCCTACAAGAATGACCTCGAGAACTATCGGCAATAGGTTGTTTCCCATGAGATGGGTCATATTCTCGGGCACGAACACTCTGCGTGTACTCACAAAGGAAGACCTGCACCAATCATGCTTCAACAGACAAAGGGTGTAGGATCTTGTATGAAGAATCCTCACGTAAAACCAGCATAATCATTTTCAAGGAGGGTTGTATAGAACCTCAAAATGGCTGAAGAGTTCCCCCAGAAGGATGAGGTCGGCGATGTAATTGATTATCTCGAGGAGGACACGGAGATCCCGACACAGCGTTAGGCTCTCGTCTCTTTCCTTTCCCCCGAGAAGGTCATTCGGCAGAAGGATCGTTTCTTCAATGAGAAGTTCATCCAGTGGCTTGAGTAGGATTGGAAGATCAAGGGTATGGAGTCGTACAACGCTTTCCTTGCCAAGAAGTACTCTCTCAAGGTCGAGGATCTTTTCAAGGATCTTGAGGAGTTTACGAAGGTTCACAACGAGGAGATCCGCAAGACGGACGTTCTCGATAAGTATGCAACATTCCTCATGAAGAATGAGAAGGATCTTGAGACGGAGTAGACAGAGAAGGTCCAGTTCCGCACGAATGTTCGTGGTGTGAAGATCCGCCGTGTCTTTGCGAATCTTGAGGAGGCGCAGATGATGGCGAAGGTCTTCCAGCGCAAGTATCCTCGTGATAACCTTTTCCTTGGTAAGGTTGGTTGTTGGGTTCCTTGGGATCCGAGTGAGCACATGATGCCCGAGGTGGAGTATGCGACGCAGGAACTCAACGAGCTCATGCGCAAGTACAAGGAGAACGAGGCAAACAAGGATCTTCTTTTCGAGGAGGAGAAGGCTGCGAAGATCAAGGCACAGAAGGAGGAGAATGCGCGCCGTAAGAAGCAGGCACTTGAGGATCAGGGTCTTCAGACGATTGAGGATGTTGGTAGTGCTCTCACCAACTCGGAGCCGGTTCACCCTGCAGAGGGAGCGGTTCGCGAGTAAAAATGGATTTGAACAAAAACAAATCCAAATTCCTCAAAAGATGCCTTCGCACAACTCTATTTAGATTCGGAAGGATGGATAGGGAAGTCGAAAGATTGAATCGGGATAGACATACAGCCATGAAACTGAAAAATTCTGGGTGTATCGCAAACCCGATACGATCATTCAACCAATGGAACCTCGATACACCCGTTTGGGTGCCATTGAGGAAGTCGTTCTTACGGCAAAGATTCTATACGAAATGAAATTTAGCCAGGACCTCCTTTCTTAACCCAGACTTGAGGTCCTGCGTTTTTCTTTTGGACCTTCATGGGATCAAATGCATCGCCACCGACCAAAGAACTGGTGAAGGGTTTGTTATCCACCCAAAGGGAATCCTCGCAGAGACGATACGGAGGATGTTCGCTTGCTTTGTACCAGAATACCTGATCTTCCAAACGGTTGGATTGAACGCCGTTTGCAATGACAAGACATTCGAAGTTTTCAGTACATTGATCCATAAATTGACAAAACATCTCAAATGTGGGGAACATACCGGCATAGTTATCGTAAATACGTTTGCGATTGGTAATGTTGTTCTCACGCAGGATGAATACAAAATCAATGTTGGTACGTAAGTTGGGTGGAACACCGAGAGGATATTGCATCGTAATCATGGTCACCATATCAATGTGACGACCGTTCATGAAGACATACCGAGTGGACTCTTCATTAATCCAACTTTTATCGTAGAGGCAATCGTCAAGAATGAGGAAAGCACGAGGGTCGATATTGGAATGACCTCCGTGAGATTTCTTGTCGTTGTTTCTTGCATTTTTGACTGCCACCTGACGCTTAATGGCGTTCATGACAATGTCCGGCTTGTACTTGTCATGAATCAATTTGGATGGCACAATTTCTTGGAAAAAAGGCGATGCAGCCTCTGTACCTGAGATGACAGTTCCTACAGGGAAGCAGTGTTGCGTCTGAGCAAGAATATCACGTACCAAGAAAGACTTCCCCGTATCTTTCTTTCCGATGAGAACAATCATCGGAGATTTGCGCGAATCGGTTTCACACCGATCCACGATTGTTTTTATGTTGAACTTCTTGATTTGAAAGTTCATGTTGCGTGAAAGATCGCAATTTGGTTTATACTCGGTTATTAATTGAACATGGTGAAGCGCAAGACCACCGGTTCTCCGGAGTTGCGAACGGTTCCCCTTCCTTTGACACTGGCTCGACTCCCAAACTTAAAAGCCGAATCTTGGAATTTGGGATCTTTGCAACCCTATTTCTCACCTCTGGCTTCTTTATTTAAAACCGAGGCTTTGGAACATGTTCACGAATAGGGAGTCCGTTTAAACGAATCGATTCAAGGGGTGTTGGATGAATCGACAATTCGTACTACCAATGGGCGTGTTGTTCCGGTCCATCGGAAAGTGACAATGCTTTTGAATCCGTACCGTTGGATGAAAGGAGAATTTGGAACAGTCGGTTTCCCCAATCCTCGTGCTTCGGAAGTGTAGGGAAAGCTTCAATCGCCTCACAATGCAGGATAGGTTGGATCGATTCTTTCCATTGCTTTGTCTCAGTCGGGATGTGAACACTTTCCGAAAGTATAGGGAGCATAGGTTGGGAACTGTGGAAAACACACCATCAATCTTTCGGATGATTAGGAGGATTTGAGCGAACGTCCTTGGTTCACCAAAAACATTGGAAAGACATTTGAGCTGACACTCAACCAACCCGTCGGTGCATCTCCAGTGATTCAGTAGACTCGCAAAGCACGGATTCCTTTGGAGCTGGGTGATGAAATCATGTTGGAAGGAGTGTCGGAACTCGATGGAATTCCGACGGAAATCACCGAACCCGCAGGGATGACCAAGCTCTTTCAAGAATAGTCAGTCTCTGAAGAGAATTCCGATGATTCCAGCGATGCATCCACATCCTACGTGTTTCAGATTGAATCGGTTGGAACCATTGATACAGAAATTGAAGAGTTTTTCGAAGAAGAGGAAGAAGATGATGATTTTGCATGGGCTACCTTTAAGGATGTTCCCGTACAAGTGACAGTGATGGAACAGTGTGAAGGATTACTGTAGGAATTATTGAAAGCCCACCCAGATCCGATCAAACATCATGCATGGATTTCGCAGATTCTTTTTGCATTGTCGTTTGCCCAGCGCAA
>Ga0247723_1001345_pt1 | contig 14562 bp, 24 predicted proteins | sample MSEWelMarce5H_FC_FD_189079 | JGI IMG/M metagenome (GOLD analysis project Ga0247723, IMG submission 189079) | Subsurface sediment microbial communities from gas well in West Virginia, United States - MSEEL Well Study Marcellus 5H_FC | ecosystem: Environmental > Terrestrial > Deep subsurface >...
CAAGTGCAACGAAACGGCTTGGGCTACGTTAAAGGAAAAGAATGAGGCCTGACAGTCCTTGCATAGCAGTCTGCACCACCTTGTATGACGAGGTGTGTAAGGGCTGTGGCAGAACTTACATGGAGGTTGCTTTGTGGAACGAGATGGAACAGCACGACAAAGAGCAGATCTGGAAACGTATAGACAAAGAAGCAACAGCCTGGAGATACAACAGATACAAGGACAGGACATGACCTTTTCGGTAATCTTTCAAGTTGATGGAACACCAGTACCCAAGGGTCGTCCAAGGTTTGCTAGACGAGGCAAGTTTGTCTCAACTTACAGCCCCAAGACCACTGTTGACTACGAATCTAAGGTTTCTGATGCTGCTAAACAAGCAATGGGCTCACAGAAGCCCCTAGAAGGCCCCATAGTGGCCTGTATTTACATTACCCTACCCATCCCGGCCTCATACCCCAAAAAGCGATTTAAAGCCTGTTTATCAGGTGAAGAGCGTCCAACCAAAAGAAGTGACATTGACAACTTTGTTAAAGCAATCTTTGACGGTATGAATGGGGTTGTGTTTGAGGATGACAGTCAGGTGGTGTCTCTTCACGCAACTAAGGTGTACGGGACCATAGGCATGGTCGAAGTAATGGTGCAAGAGCATCTTTTGTAATGGAATTAAGTGATGCGAAAAAAAAGTAACTACAAACCCCGTGGTGTCCGTGTTGACAACATGAGTTGGGTCATTGCTGGCATGAAGAAGGTAGGAGCCTTGCCTACTGCTGGTGTGGCACTAAAGCTGAAGAACCATGAAGCCTTGGACTCCATCTTGACGGGTCAGGGCACAAAAGCACACGTTGATGTGCTGATAAACGCTGTGAACATGACAGAAGCTATGGCCCGTATCAGGGATGACTTGGGTGCTGATTGGGTAACAGAGATCAAAGCCGCCCAAGATGCCATCTACACAATGGGTAAGCGCGGTGTTGAAAGAGGCAGTTTTGCCTTTACAGGACCAGAAATGACTGCTGTCAGGCTGATCATGGACCTTCATGATGCCCAACTAGACGACTGTTCGGTCAGAGAGATGGAGCAAGCATTGTTCATTGTTGGAGAAGAAATCCGTCTGAAAAAGGCTAGACCAATCATTGAAATTGCCCAACCAGTTTGATTTTGTGGCTTATAATTCAAGCCATGAAACAACGTGGCGGCTCAAGAAAAGGTGCTGGTCGTAAAAAGATCAGTGAAGAAGGACGGACTATCCGAGCAAGGGTTGGTCCTGTCCACGAACAAGCATTGATGCTGGCGGGGAATGGCTCCCTGTCAGAAGGCATTCGTAGATTAGCTGAGAAGCATTGGAGATTAGTGCATGGAGATAAACCCAAACAAAGCCATCCAGTATTTAATGGACACGGCTCCTTTGTACGCCCAAGCGAAAGCAAACCGGATGTACCTGGAGGAAATGAGAAAGTCAGTGAAAGCAAAGCTGATGAAGGGTTGCCAAGAGACAGTGTTGGGTAAGCAAGAGATATACGCCTACGCTCACCCTGACTACATTGAGATTCTTGAGGGCATCAAAGTATCTGTGGAGCGTGAAGAGAACTATCGCTGGCTGATGACTGCCGCCCAAGCAAGGATTGAGGTGTGGCGCACTCAGGAATATTCCAAGCGTTCTGAAATAAAGAATGTCGGATGAACAACAAGCTGAACAACAAAGAGAGGCTGCATTTAGGCAGGGTGAAAGATTTGCCTTGCTCAGTCTGTGATGCTCCTGGACCAAGTGAAGCCCACCATGTGAAGCAAGGACTTCAATACACCTGTGTGGCTTTATGTCCTGACTGCCATACAAGTCCAAAACTGGGATGGCATGGCGAGAAGAGAATGTGGGCCATTAAGAAAATGGAAGAGATTGACGCTCTGAATATCACAATAATGAGATTGCTAGAATCTAGCGCCAAAAATAATAATGCTTTCTAATTTCAAAAGTTTCAAAAACTTTGAAGTTCTAAAAATTGGTTAAATCGTGTTTGTAAAAAGTAAATGCACCTTTTTTCAAAAACACCCATTTTTCCACCCCTGATTAGGGTTTACCCTAAGTTTTAATAAGTGGGCACTCACTTCACTTAAAAATCAAGCAGCGCATGAGACACCAGTGACAATGCCCCTAGAATGCCCTCAAAAAGCCCTTGTGGGCCTCTTTTTGTGCTGGTGCATACCTACTATGCCAAAACCAAGAAAATCGATTGTAGGCCGTTTAAATCGATGCGCTTGAAGTGAGTACTCACTAACTTAGCAAACCCAAAAAAACCCGGAACGAATCCGGGATTCTTTGGAATTGTCACTTAGAGGCTGTCAACCAACACCCAAAAATTCTCGCTGCTGACGTTTTGCGACTGTTCTGGGTTGTCGCATGAGCAAACAACCAAGCCCAATTTATGCACCTGAATGACCTTCCACAGTGCTGCATTGTCCTGAGTAGTGACAACGCCAATTTGACCGATTTTGTTTTCTGTGTGCATATGTTCTTTCAGTGTGTTGAACGGTAATAGCGCAAACCGTCAATTACGCAAACAATCCAGCGCTTGAGGTCACCATTAGGCTTTGTCCACAATGAGCGGGGGAAATCTTTGTAATGTGTCGCACCATTCCCAAAACGTATTTCAGAGGGTGTAGGTTTGCGGTAAGCCGTAACGCTTCGGTCAGGATCAGAGTAAATAAATGACATAAATTAGCCCTCTGGATGTTCTTGTTGAAACAAAGAAACCGCCTCTTTTTTGGTGTATCCCATGTACTGTTTAGAGACCAGGTAACCGTCAACAATTGCACTGATACGCCAAGCGCCTTGAAATGTGCGTTCAATTTCCAATGAATATTGAGACATTTTTAATCCTTTGCAAAGTTAGCAACATATGAAAAATCAGGCCGCCATTGTTTAGCGGCTTGCACGGCTTCACGGCATGTTCTGTAAGCATTGGTTGACCATAAATAATCAAGCCCTTTTGTATGTTCGCTATCTGGAATATTTGAGTTCTGTCTGACCCATACATGAATTTTGCGTTGGTAAACTTTGAAATCTGTTCGCATGGTGTACCCCTTAAAAGCATTGATAGATAAAACAATCGTTAGCTTCGCCAATGACTGAAGTGTTATCGCAAAGGTAATTCATTACATGTTGCTTGGCTTCAACATCATCTAAGCCAGCAATGTCAATTGAGTAATATTCGGAAATAGTTTGCCAAGATTGTTCGCTATATTCGCAACAAATAGCAATTACATCGAATTCAATTTCTTCGCCAGTTTCTTTCTCATAAGATTCAAAGTAATCAAATAATTGCTCAAGCCCTTCACGGCTAAAGTTATCCGGGCGAATGGCGTTAAAAGCGTGTCGAAAATCGTTGAAATCTACAGTTGTTTTCATGGTGTTTCTTTCGTGAATATATTAAAAAAGGCTTACATCTGGTAGACGTAAACAAGGAAGGGAGTAAAGGCAGTGATAACAAAAATCACGGCATAGGCGAGGTCAAGTAGGAAGGCTTTCATAGTCAATCTCCAAGGCGGTGAGCATCGCGTGCTGGATCAAAGCTGCCTACATTGTCGCCAGAGTAAGCCCGTTCCGCTTCCATTGACAATGCTGTCAAGGTTTGTTTGTCAAGGATGCTAACAATGTTAACCCCGTCAAACCAGACAGCCATTAAGCGGTCAAGGCAAGAGGGAATGGTTAGGTCTAATTCAACGTCAATGATCCCGCCATTGAGCAGTGTTGCGTATCGGTGAAGGGTGTCTGTCATATGCTGCCTTTAAAGTTTCGTTAGTTGCAGAGACCTAGGCTTTGCGCTTCGGTATCCTAATTTTAGGTGCTGTCAACAAATAAACCATAGGTGTTTACCCTAAGTTTGCAATTGATTTTGTGGCTACAGTGACAATCCGCGAACATAGACAACCCTAGGTCAAGGTGTCCTATAACTGTAGGGGATGACATAAGGACAGATAGAGGGCGTACAGAGGGAGAACATAGAGGGAGACTAGGGATTCCAGAGCAAAGACAGACAACAAGATAAAACTACAAGGCAATCCCAAAGGCATCGCCACACTCACTCCCTTTGCGTGTCTGAGACAAACTATGCATTTATTGCATAACCTAGGGTTTACCCTGACCTGGATGGATGGCCAGTACTGGATGGATATACAGTAAAGTTTCTACCTAAGGGTTTACCAGTAAGGGTTATCCCTGGTAGGGTTTACCCCCCCCTTGATGGAAACAGGGGTGCGGTCTGTGGCAGTAGACAAACACACATCGAAACACACACACAAACAGACAAGCCTTTCCAAAAAAAAATTTTGTTTCAAATTAGGATTAGAATTTGTAGACACTAAATCAAGGAGAAGATATGGCTGGATATCCTATGAGAAGGGCGCTGGAGAAGAAGATAGAGGAGATGGGGGGGATAGAGTTTGTTACTGCTCATATAGCGCAGGGGATGACTATTGGCAGGTTGGCTGAGTTCATTGAGTGTTCTAGGCCGATGCTTTCTTTTTGGATAAACCATACGGAAGAGAGAAGGACTGCGGTTATCAATGCGAGGAAGTTGAAGGCTGAGAAGTTAGCTGAGGAGGCTTTGGAGATTGCTGACCAAGTGGATGAGAGCAGTAACTCTGGGGTGAATAAGGCGAGGCTTCAGGTGGATACGAGGAAGTGGTTGGCTGGTAAGCTGGACCCGGAGGGATATGGGGATACTTCCAAGACGCAGGTGAATATCAATATGGGTGATTTACATCTTCAAGCTTTGAAGCATTTAAAGGCAGAAGTCGTTACATTGGAAAACAATGAATAACCCGTTTATTGAGTTTATTAAGCTTTACAGAAACGACCCTGTTAAGTTTGTCAAAGAGGTTCTAGGAGTAGAGCCTGATGAATGGCAGCAAGACTTTCTGAATGCTGTGGCTACTGGTGAACGGAAAATCTCCATTCGTTCCGGCCACGGGGTTGGTAAGAGTACAACCGCTTCTTGGGCTATGCTTTGGTTCTTGTTGACAAGGTATCCGGTAAAGGTGGTGGTCACTGCCCCCACTTCTGCCCAACTCTACGATGCTTTGTTTGCTGAACTCAAGAGATGGGTTAAGGAACTGCCCCAACCTATACAAGATCTTCTTGATGTCAAACAGGAACGTATTGAACTGAAGGCCAGTTCTACTGAAGCGTTTATCTCTGCTAGAACAAGTCGGGCAGAACAACCTGAAGCTTTGCAGGGGGTTCACTCGGATAACGTTATGCTGGTGGCTGATGAGGCTTCTGGTGTGCCTGAAGCGGTGTTTGAGGCCGCTGCTGGTTCTATGTCTGGTCACAATGCTTTGACCATCCTTTTGGGTAACCCTGTCCGGTCTTCCGGGTTCTTTTTTGACACACACAACCGACTAAAAGACGAGTGGTGGACTAAGCGGGTGTCCTGCGTTGACTCCAAACGGGTCAGTGATGAGTACGTTAATGACATGAAGTCCAGGTACGGAGAGGAGAGTAACGCCTTCCGTATCCGTGTTCTTGGAGAGTTTCCTAGAAGTGATGACGACACCATCATCCCTATGGAGCTACTAGATACTGCCAAACATAGAGATACCCGTGCCTACGAGGATGCTCCCATCGTTTGGGGGCTGGACGTTGCGCGGTTTGGTTCCGACTCGTCAGTTTTGTGTAAGCGTCAATCTAACGTGGTCCACACTCTAGAGAGGTGGAGGAACTTGGACCTGATGCAATTGACGGGTGCTGTGGTGGCTCAGTACGAAGCTTGTGACCATAAGAACCGTCCTACCGAGATCCTGGTGGACAGTATCGGTCTGGGGGCTGGCGTGGTGGATCGGTTAAGAGAGTTGAACCTTCCTGCCCGTGGGATCAACGTGTCTGAAAGTCCGGCTATGGGTGGTACTTATTTGAATCTCAGGGCTGAGTTGTGGCACAAAGCCAAGGCTTGGCTGGAGAAAAGGGACTGCAAGATACCCAATAACGAGGATTTGATTGCCGAATTGGCTACAGTCCGGTACACATTTACCTCTAATGGCAAGATAAAAATCGAGTCAAAGGACGATATTAGACGCAGGGGACTGAAATCTCCCGACATGGCTGATGCGTTTGTGTTGACATTTGCCTCAGATGCTGCCACCATTTCTTGGGGAAAGAGCAGTTCATGGGGTAAGCCGATAAAAAGGCTGATTCGTGGTTTAGTTTAACTCCTTGCAAAGAACTTGAGCCACCTAATACGTGGCTCTTTTTTTGCCGTATGGTAATATTCCTGTACCTTTTTGGAGACTTCTTATGAAGATGGACAAAGCCGCCGAGAAAATTGGCAAAGTAATGGGTGAATTCAAAGACAAGAAGCTCAAGTCTTCTTCTGGTCAAAAGGTCAAGTCTAGGGATCAGGCCGTTGCGATTGCGATGTCTGAAGCCAAGATGCCTATGCGTGGTCAACGTACCGCCACAAATCGGAGCAAGAAATGAAGCCCGGTTTGTACAGTAACATTAATGCTAAACAAGAACGCATTAAAGCTGGTTCCAAGGAAAAGATGCGTCCTGTTGGGAGCAAAGGCGCTCCTACCGCCAAGGACTTCAAACAAGCAGCCAAGACTGCTAAAAAGAAATGATCAAGCGTGGGTCTGAAGAGTTTTCTGGTTATAACAAACCAAAGAAGACTCCAGGCCACCCCAAGAAAAGTCACGCAGTGCTGGCAAAGTCTGGTGACCAAGTGAAGTTGATCCGTTTTGGACAACAAGGTGTTTCTGGTAGTCCTGATGGCTCCAAGAGAAACGAAGCCTTCAAAGCACGACACGCAGAGAATATTGCCAAAGGAAAGATGAGTGCAGCTTTCTGGGCAAACAAAGTAAAGTGGTAAATCATGAAATGCCCTGTTGCGACCTACGACATCAAAGCCAACCTGAAAAACAGGAATTGGGCTATTAAGAATGTTGACTATGGCCCTGCCAATCCAGAAGAAGAAAACGAAGAATACTGGCAGAACCTAGCCGACATTTGGAAAGTATCCATTGATGACGTTCAGGAAATGCGCTGCGGTAACTGTGCTGCATTTATCCAAACACCTGAAATGCTGGACTGCATCGTTAAAGGCATTGATCAAGATGAAGATGGGTACGCCACTGACGTACAAGAAGCCGCAGATCTTGGGTACTGCGAGTTGTTTGACTTTAAGTGTGCTGGTGACCGTACTTGCTCGGCATGGCTTACTGGTGGACCCATTACCCAAAAGATGACCAAGGGTCAGCAGAATATGCTGATGATGGCTAAAACCGAATACGACACAAAGGATGATGAATCATGATGCCAATCATTATGGAGTTTTTAAAGTCAATGGTTCCACAAGTTGCTGCTGATGCAATGGGAACTGCGGCAACTGAAGCAGCGGCAAGTTCAATTCCGCAAGCAGTAGGTGATATTGCCACCCAATCTATTGGTCAACAAATCCAACCAGCTATGAACTTGTACAACCAAGTTACAGCCCCCGGTGCTACTGGTGGCGACATGGCTCGTTCTGCTTTTGAATACAGCATTCAGTCTGATAAAGACCCACAGAACAGGGTCACTATCCCAGCTATGGGCAACATGAACCCATACGCAAACATGGCAAACAATACCGTTGGAGGTATTCCATCTTTGCTGCAAAACACCCAATCTGGCTTACTGCCATTTTTTGGTTCACGCTAAGGAATTGATATGAACGAGAACCCAATGTTGATGGCAGAAACCCTGCAAGGCCAAATGGAGGGCGATGAGGTAATGTCAGAGGAAGAACTTCAAGGAGTTATTTCTGCTGAAATCTATGATGCCATTTCCTTCATTGATGACGACATTGGCGGCAATCGTGCCTTGGCTACTGGCTATTACTATGGCGCACCATTTGGCGATGAGGAAGATGGTCGCTCACAAGTCGTATCGATGGATGTACGAGATACCGTACAAGGGATCCTGCCAAGCTTGATGCGTATTTTCTTTGGCCCAGAGCGTGTGGTTGAGTTTATGCCTCAAGGGGCAGAAGACATCCAGAATGCTGAACAAGCCACTGACTACGTTGACTTCATCTTTAAGCGTGACAACCCCGGATTTAAGATCCTGCACTCTGCTTTCAAAGATGCGTTGGTGCGTAAGTGCGGCATCGTGAAGTACTGGTGGGATGAGTCAGTTGAGGTCAGTGCTGAGTCTTTCTCCATGCTTGACGAGCAAAGCATGATGATGCTGATTGAGAATCCAGACGTTGAGATCTCTGCTGTCCGTGAGTATCCAGTGCCTGGAATGGAGCCAATGAATCAGGCTCAGGCCATCATGACCCCTCCTCCAATGATGTATGACGTTGAGATCAAGCGGCGCATCAAAACAGGCAAAGTCAGGATTGAGGCATTGCCACCAGAAGAGTTCTTGATTGATCGCCGTGCTAAGTCCATTGATGAGGCTACATTTGTTGGTCACCGCACAATGAAGACCGTCAGCGACTTGGTTGCTATGGGTTATGACTATGACGAAATGGTCGAAGCATCAGGCAACGGCAACGACTTTGACAACAATCAAGAGTATCAAGCTCGTAACCCGTTTGCTGTTCTTAGCACCTCTAATAACGGCGACCCATCCAGCAAGAGTGTTCTGTACATTGAGGGCTACCTCAAGGTGGACTTTGATGGTGATGGCATTGCAGAGATGCGCCGTATCTGCACTATCGGTACAAGCAACAAGGTAATCCGTAACGAGATTGTTTCTGAGCGACAGTTTGCTGACTTCTGTCCAGATCCAGAGCCACACACCTTCTTTGGTATGTGTCCTGCTGATGTGGTCATGGACATTCAGCGCATCAAATCCAATGTCCAACGTGGCATTTTGGACTCCTTGGCCCAATCCATCCACCCCCGTACAGCAATTGTCGAGGGTCAGGCCAACATGGAAGATGTGTTGAACACTGAAGTTGGTGCTGTTATCCGCATGAGAGCGCCAGGAATGGTCCAGCCTTTTACAACTCCTTTTGTTGGTCAAGCAGCATTCCCCATGCTGGACTACTTGGACGACATCAAGCAGACCCGTACAGGCATTTCCAAGGCCGCTGCTGGCTTAGATGCTGATGCACTGCAAAGCACTACCAAGGCTGCTGTGTCTGCCACTGTCAATGCTGCTCACCAGCACATTGAAATGATTGCTCGTATCTTTGCTGAAACTGGCTTGCGTAAGCTGTTTACAGGCATCCTCAAGTTGGTTGTGGAAAACCAAGACCGTGCCCGAATGATTCGTCTGCGAAATACATTTGTGCCAATCGACCCCCGTTCATGGGATTCCAATATGGATGTCATCGTGAATGTTGGTGTTGGTGACGGAACAATTGAAGACCGCATCAATATTCTGAATCAAGTGGCAATGCGTCAGGAAATGTTGATTAAAGAAACCGGGCCTAATAATCCTGTTGTTTCTATACAACAGTACACCAACACATTGAACAAGATGCTTCAGTTGGCTGGCATTAAGGATTCGCAAAATTACTTTAACCAGTTACCTGCTGATTTCCAATTGCCAGAGCCACCACCACCTAAACCCACTCCAGAAGAAATGCTGGCGCAGGTTCAGGCTCAATCTATTCAAGCTGATATTGAAAAGAAAGCTGCTGAATTGCAATTGGACCGTGAAAAAGCATTGCTGGCAGATGACCGGGAACGTGATCGTATTGAACAAGATGGTATCTTGCGTAGATATGAGCTAGAATTGAAATACGGTGTACAAATTCAAAGTGCAGAAATAAATGCTGCGATGAATAAAGACCGAGAGTTAATCCGTCAACAAGCTGCAATGAGTCCAGTGCCTCAACAGCCCCAACCTATGATGTGACATGGATGATTTAGAAATTAACCTCGCAAGAGGTGACAGAGCAAAACTTCTACTAGAGGACGAACTTCTGGTAGAAATGCTAAAGAAGATTGAGGATGATTGTTACCGTGAGATCCGGGCCTCCAAGTTAATGGAGGGTCCGATTAGAGAGCAAGCTTATTTGCTTTTGACCACGGTAGATATTCTGCGATCTAAGCTGCGTTCTGTTATGGATACCGGAAAGATGGCAGAAGTTGCTTTAGCTAGAACTCGTGGTCGTCCCCGTAAAAATCCAGAAATCATTTAAGAGGTAAATATGTCCGATAACGCACAAGCAGTCGGTTCGATTACAGTAAACCAAGCAGCACAGAGCTTTGCATCCATGCTAGACACTCAAGAGGGTGTTGACACTGGTGCAGAGGTGCAACCAGAGGAGGAGCAATCCGAACCTGAGTCTGAAGAGGTGGAATCTGCGGAGCCGCAAGATGAAACAGAAGAACCCTCGGAGGAAATAGAAGGCGAAGACGAAGAGGCTGAAGAGCAACCCCAGAAGGAAGAGAAATTTGTCGTCAAAGTTGATGGCAAAGAAATCGAAGTCCCGAAGGAAGAGTTGATCCGAGGTTATCAACGTGAAGCTGACTACACACGGAAAACGCAGAAACTGGCAGAAGAGCGCAAATTTGTGGAGTCTGAGTTTCAGCAAGTACGTGGAGAGCGTGAACAATACGCTCAGATATTGGGGCAATTACAGCAGAAATTGCAGGAGTTTGAGCCACCAGAGCCTGATTGGAATCGTTTAGAAGTTGAAGACCCGACTGAATATGCCCGTCAATGGACATCACATCAGCGGCGTAATCAACAGAAGTATGCGATTCAAGCAGAGCAGATGCGGTTACAGCAATTGCAACAAGCTGAACAACAGAAGCAGATCCAATCTGTTTTGGCACAAGAAGTTGTTGCTTTGAAAGAGAAAATTCCAGAGTGGAGTTCTCCAGAGAAGGCCAAAGCAGAAGGTAAAGCTTTGATGGAATACGGTCAGAGCATGGGCTTTTCCGAGCAGGAACTGAACGGCATTACTGATTCACGGGCATTGCTTGCACTCCATAAGGCGTGGAAGTTTGACCAGATGATGAGTAAACGTCCAGAACTCCAAGCGAAGATTAAAAAAGCACCACGTATGGCAACTCCAGGTTCGGTGGGTAGCGTGAGTTCCAAGTCTGGTGATATTAACAACGCAAAAAAACGTCTTGCACAGACCGGAAGCGTCAGAGATGCCGCATCCCTTTTTGAAAAGTTTATCTGAGGATTTATCATGGCAGCAATTACCAACACCTACACCCGATATGACGCTAAAGGCATTCGGGAAGACCTCTCCAACGTGATCTATCAGATCTCGCCAGAAGAGACCCCATTCATGAGCAACATTGGCCGTGAGAACGTGTCCAACACTTTCTTTGAGTGGCAAACAGACGACCTTGCATCTGCCGTTACTACTAACGCCCAGATCGAAGGTGATGACGTTACCTCGTTCACAGCCGCAGTTCCTACAGTTCGTTTGGGTAACTACACCCAGATCAGCCGCAAGGATGTGATCATCGCTGGTACTTTGGAAGCCGTTGACAAAGCTGGTCGCCGTAGCGAACTGAGCTATCAAATGGCTAAGAAGTCTGCTGAGATCAAGCGCGACATGGAAGCCACAATGTTGGCCAACCAAGCCGCTGCTGCTGGCTCCACTTCTGCTGCACGTACAACTGGTGCTCTGTTGGCCTTCTTGAAGACCAACACCAACGAAGGTACAGGCGGTGGCGATCCTTCTTACACAACCATCCCCACTGATGACCGTACAGATGCCACTGCTGGCGACTTGCGTTCGTTCAGCGAAGTGTTGCTGAAGGACGTTATCCAGAAGGTCTGGACACAAGGCGGTTCTCCTTCCATCGTGATGGCTGGTCCTGTCAACAAGCAGAACCTGTCTAAGATGGCTGGCATCGCTGGTCAGCGTTTCAACGTCACTGGTCCTAAGCCATCGACCATCATCGGTGCAGCCGACATTTACGTTTCCGACTTTGGTAACGTCAGCATTGTTGCTAACCGCTTCCAGCGTGAACGTGATGTGTTCGTGGTTGATCCAGAATACGCAAGCGTTGCTTTCCTGCGTCCTTTCCAGACAGTCGAACTCGCCAAAACAGGTGACGCTGAGAAGCGTATGCTGTTGGTCGAGTGGGGCTTGAAGGTGAAGAACGAGAAAGCCCACGGCGCTGTTTACGACCTGAATAGCACGATTCAGGCTTAATCAAAAAGGGTGGGCTAATTACCCACCCTTTTTTTATCCTCTTACGACTATGACATCTAAACTTTTTGACTTTGATCCCATCACGGGAACAAAAAAAATGTGGCATTACGATGATGCTACGGATGAGGCAGTGATCGAAACCATCATGGATTTGTCTGGAGTTGTTGCTGACAACCAACAGAAATTCAATCAATTTGATGAAAGAGCCAATTGGAAAGGCGATATGCACCATGTTGCATCGATTCCTATGGCACTCTTTTATAAAATGAAAGCTGAAGGAAAACTTGATGACCAAGCTTATATGAAGCGTTGGCTCAACGACCCTGACAACCGAGCATTTCGCACACGACCTGGAGAAGTTTAATGGACAGTAAGACCATTGGGGTTTTGATCCCAACACGGGACTTTGTTAACGCTGGATTTGCCTACGATCTGGCACGTTTAGTTGGATTTACGGTGGGTTCATCCCACCACAAGGTAGTTTTGTACACAAGCTCTGGCACTTTGTTGTCAGCACAACGTCAGGATTTGGCTAAATCAGCCATTGAAGCTGGTTGTACTCATACGATGTGGCTTGACAGTGATATGCGGTTTCCCAAGGACACCATCATTCGTCTACTGAAGCACGATATCGGGATCGTTTGCGCCAACTATGCAAAGCGTAGATTTCCCACCGAACCCATTGCTGTCCGCAAAAATGGTAAGGATGAGGATGCCAAAACAATTCAGAGGGTATATACTGAGGACCATTCAACCGGATTGGTTGATGTAGATTACTGCGGCATGGGCGTAATGCTTGTCAAAGCCGAGGTCTACAAGACAATGGAATATCCTTGGTTTGCTATCCCTTGGGTTCCAAACGCACAAGACTACATGGGTGAAGATGTTTGGTTTTGTCGCAGAGCCGCTGAAAACGGCACAAAAACATATATTGACCAAGACCTCTCAAAAGAGGTTCACCACATTGGTTCGTTTGAATTCAAGCATGAACACACAATAGCGTGTAGGGATGTAGAAAATGGCACTTGATACATTTGCGGAGCTTAAAAGCACGATAGCGGATTATCTAAACCGTGATGATTTGACATCAATCATCCCGAGTTTTATTTCCCTTGCTGAAGCAAAATTCAATCGAAAAGTTCGTACACGGCAAATGGTTGTTCGTGCAGAGGGCCAAATTGATACTCAATTCTTTGCCTACCCAACTGATTGGCTTCAGGCAAAAGAATTTCAGCTTAACACCAATCCTATTATTAGGTTGAAGTTTGTAACTGAGGCTCAAGGTGACGAACTCAAAGCCTCAAGCTACATGGCTCCTGGACAACCGCTGTACTACACAATTGTTGGTAGTCAGATTGAATTTATCCCAAGTCCAGACACGACATACTCGGCAGAACTTACCTACTATGCTAAGATTCCTGCACTGAGTAACGCAAACACAAGCAACTGGCTATTGGCATATGCCCCAGACTTGTATCTGTACGGGTCTTTGCTTGAAGCCTCTCCATACCTTAAAGACGATGAGCGTCTAGCAGTATGGAGTCAGTTATACACCAATACATTGGGTGATATTGAAGTAGCAGATCAACGGGCTTCTGTTTCTTCAACTCCTGTTGTCAGAGCCAAAACTTTGGGGTAATAAATGTCATCGTTTACAGACTACAGCGAAAATTTGGTTCTAAACTTTTTGTTTACGACCAATACAGCTACACGCCCAACAGCTTGGTATGTTGGCCTATTTACGGCTGCACCATCTGATGCTGGTGGCGGTACTGAGGTTTCCGGCAATGGCTATGCACGAAAAGTGACAGGCACAATCAGTGTGTCTGGTACATCACCCACATTGGCTACAAACGCAGCGGCCATTGAGTTTGCGGCGGCATCTGGTGGCAATTGGGGAACGATTACACACGTTGCGATTTTTGATGCACTTACATCCGGCAATATGCTGGGCTGGGCTGCACTAAGTTCATCGCGCACGATCAACGATGGCGATATCATTCGCATCCCTGCTGGCGATTTGGACATTACATTGACTTAAAGGATTCCTCATGGCCTTGGTGCTTAAAGATAGGGTCAGAGAGACTTCTGAGACAACTGGAACTGGACCAATCACCCTAAGTGGTGCATTGGCTGGGTTTCAGTCGTTCTCTGTCATTGGCAATGCCAACACCACTTATTACGGCATCGTCAATGCTGCGGCCAATGAGTGGGAAGTGGGTGTCGGCACATACACAGCATCTGGCACGGTGCTGTCGCGTGACACCATTTTGGAGTCCAGCAATGGCGGCACTGCTGTCAACTTCTCTGCTGGTACAAAGGATGTGTTTGTCACTTACCCAGCAGAACGGGCGGCATCGACTGACACACTGGCAACACCCCCTGCCATCGGCGGCACAACCCCTGCTGCGGGTACGTTTACTACGCTGACTGCTACGGGGCAGAC
>Ga0247723_1001346_pt1 | contig 14562 bp, 38 predicted proteins | sample MSEWelMarce5H_FC_FD_189079 | JGI IMG/M metagenome (GOLD analysis project Ga0247723, IMG submission 189079) | Subsurface sediment microbial communities from gas well in West Virginia, United States - MSEEL Well Study Marcellus 5H_FC | ecosystem: Environmental > Terrestrial > Deep subsurface >...
AGTTTCTACCCATAAAACCATTATATCAGCATATAAGGTTTGGATATAAAGGTTTGACAGGAAAGGTTTGATATGCTACAATCTGGAAAATTTTTTGATCGTTCGTAATGTCTAGAAAATGGGAAAAAAATAGCTCTATCGTAATAAGGTTTTAAGGTTTGGTTATGCGCTTCGGCACAGTGGCAGGCTTTTGTCAAGCCCACCACCGCTGCCTTTCTAGAATAGTCTATAGTTGTTGTAGTGATTGTATTGCTCTTGCTTTGTGGCTTCCGCTGAGTCTGCGATAGTGATTAGACGATTATAGATTACATTGGGTGCTGACTCTGCAAGGTATTGTCCCACCATGTCAAGGTCAAGGCGTAAGTCTGCCAAGACATTAGATAGTTGGATTGCTACCTTTTCCTCTTTGGTAATTAGTTTTCGTCTCATAGTTCTCCCTCAGTTCATTGTATCAAAAAGAAGGGGGGGAGCGCAACCCACCACAAATCGCACTCCCCCGTTGCAGCGTGTATTTATACCACTGCGTGCTCAGGTAAATATGCTGTGATAAATTTATCCCATTTGACTGGGACATTATCAGTAACAGTCTTATCAACAAAGTCAATAACTACTGTTTGCTCACCTAAATCATAGTTAGTACCATTAATGGCATAAATTCCAAAACCTGTTTCATCCAAAATGCTATGCTGCATTAGATAACTAATCATCATCCTTGTGCCATATGCAGCGTCATTCCATCGTGGCTTGGCATGTTCTAAAGCTTTGGCAATGTCAACTTCCCATTCTGTCTGTCCCCAGTGACTGTAGAGTACAACGCTTGGTCCATCTGTAGAATCTTTAAAAACAAAGTTAATACGTGCTCCCATTAGTTATTCTCCTCTTCACAGTTAGGGCAATCGTCATAACCAATTTCTTGGTCACAGGTCATACAAAAAATACCAATAAAATCAGGTCTTGATAAATCTTCATCTTTGTATTGAATGTTTTTCATGGTGTTCCTTGTCTATAGTGGTTTCTTCAATTGTATCAAATAAATCCAGTTGTGTCCAGTTCATTCGTCATCCCCGTCAGACTCCTTGAATTCATCCCTGCAGGAGGTGCAGTACTTGCCTTCAGGATCCTCCTTGGGGTTAGACTCACAGTTCTCACAGTCTTGATCATCAGTCTCAGTCTCTGCCTGTACCCTGACCCATTCGCATATTTCCCCTTCATGGACATCTGCAGTCAGTTCGCTAATGGCTTTAAACCAGCCCTCATCAACAGCAAGTTCAATAAGATAAGTAGTTTTCATTAGTTCCCCTTCTCGTCATATGCCTTTTGGTGTACTTCACACATATCATTAGCCCAGCCACACTCAGGGCATGGATAGTCGCCACAATCATCACAGGCTACAATCTGTTCATCTGAATAAGTGCCATCACAGTTCCTGCACATATTGTCATACATTGACTCTGAGATAACTTTACCACGAAGCAGTTCACATTCGCCACCCCAGCCAGTCTCTTCTTCATATGACAAAGTAAATAATAAATCAGGGTACTGTGTAGATAGATTAAGAAGAGCAGGCATAGGACGAGACCAAGCAGTCTCAAAGTTATAGTGGACAACGTGGTTCTCAGCATTGGCTGTATCCTCTACAGTTGTATTAGGATAAGTATCAATAGATGAGACAGCAACATCCCACTTAGTACCCCAGTTACGAACATTCCAGTCGTACCAGTGGTCTGATGAAAACTTCATAGCCTCTGCAAAATCTTCTACTTTAGGCTGAGGACCCTCATATGCCTCTAAGTCTGTTGGTTTAATTATATTCCAGAATGCAAAGACAGGGTTTGGATATGTAACCTGTTGCTTTTCCATTTGCTGTGTCTTTACATTCCATTGGTCATGGACACGGACGAATGGTGAGTTCATCTGCTCCATTAATTTCTTTACTGACTCAGGCTTACCTTCAATGGTTAGTCCGTTATATACCCAGTTTGGCATGGTGGTCTCTTTCTATTTGTTGGCGGTCTATACATAAATTATACGTCAAGGCATAGAGGTTTGTCAAGGCCTGCATGTAGCCTTCCACATATTGATATCTAGGGCCGTCCTGAAGCTCTGATAGATTATTTAATTCCTCTTCGCAGTCCAGCATTTCAACCTTAAGGTGGCCATGTAATAAATCTATTAGTGGGATAGAGATGTCCTCTAAGCCCTTCTCAAGATGTGGCGGTATAAATGGATACTCAGCGCTCATCTATATACTCCAATAGGTGGTTACAGGTAGCAATGGCTCCCTCGTAATAGAGGTCTGATTCATAGTACTCATCCTCACTAATAGGAATATCATTGTTAGCGTCCTCAATGTCTTGCTCCAATGAGATTTTGTGAATATTTATATACTCTCTTAATGTGTTTATGTCCATATATTAATTATAAGGGTTGGTGTTGATTTTTACAAGTTTTGGTGGTGTGACTTCCATCACAGTCTCTACGTTGGTACGAGTTACCCAAGCCCCACGCATACAGGTACAAGAGGCATTTTCCTGGGGATCAGCCAGGGTAGTTATCTCAATAAGAGCATCACAGTTAGTACAAACATAACTATACTTAGTCCACATTAGTCAAAGTACCCTTCTGCCCATAAGCCATTCATAAACTCTGTTACTTTAAATAAGTTATCATGTAGCCATGGGTCATCATCAGGGTTGACAGTAGTTAGAGCAGACTGTACAGCACTAATCATTTCATCTAAATCTTCTTTGCAATAGCCTAGCATAGTTTCTCCCAATATTGTACAATGGTTTCTAGTGTAGTGTGTAGGTGGCAATCACAATCTTCTCCACCCATATTTTCATGGAACTCAAAGTGATTCAAGTTCTCATCATAGATATAGTCAATTAACTCAGTTACTCTTAGCGTGGTGTCCATATATTAATTGTAGCCTAGAACTGGGGAAAAAGCAAGTCCCTCTTAATACAATTCAATGTGATTTTTTATATAATTAAACATGGGGCCCCGAAACTTTTTTGCGATCCGTACGAGACTTGAACTCGTGACCTCTACCGTGACAGGGTAGCGCTCTAACCAACTGAGCTAACGGACCAGCGGAGCAGTTTTATTTCATGCTCAGGAAAGTGTATCACACTAGTTGCAAAGTGCTTTGCACAACTTTTAGCAAACGATTTTTTTCTGCATTGATAGCAGGGTCAAAACCACTTGCAGATGCAAGGATACTTTCATTGTTACCACCACGAGCAGAACGATACCAATCTAAACGCTCTGTTAGTGCATTGAAAGCACCCCAAGCATTACCAGCAATCATTCCATTAAACTCGCCTGTGTAAATGTCATTGATAACATCAACCTTGTTTTCCCACTTCTTGATTGCGCCCTTAGTGTCCTTATCAGGCTTTGGGTATGCAGCAAGAATGATGTCATAGAATTGTTTCGCATTGACTTCTTTTTCAATCATAGCCTTAGCCATCAAATCAAATGTGTCCATGTAAGAGTTAGCCATGCCCAATGTCTGACGAGCAATAGCAACCTTGCCCTGTGCTGTCTGTGTATGACGTATCTTGAAAGATTGCTTGATGCCATTCTTTTTCTTAGTAGTGTTAAGTGCAATGTTAAGAGTGTTAGCGCACACAACACGAACAGGTGTAATGCTTGCTTGAATAGCGATTGAGCCATCGTGTGATGTATTGATGAGCAAATAAGTTTTTACCTTATCTGCAACACCTGTAGGGTCAAGAATAGTTTCACGCTCTAGTGCTAATGCACCAAATACAACACGTCCACCCTTGATTGAGCCAGCGGTTTCCCAACGTCCACCACCATCTAGAATGTTATCACCAAATGAAAATAAATCTTCATTCTGCATAACATGATAACGCTCACCAACGACACCTAAAATGTCTGTCTGTGAATTGTCTGTAGGATTAGTACGCAAAACGTACTGATAGTTTTTATCGCTTGTGAGATGTGATGGGGTTTCTAAATCTTCCAGACGAACATTCCAGCCATTGAGGTTTGCAGCCTCTAACATTTCTGCTGTGTTTTTTTCTTCTGTAAATACAGTACCCAATCCATGCCAAGCAGGTTCACGAAACGATGCAAAAGATGCCTTACCATTTTGTGATTCTAGTTCATGTGCCATGAGTTTTCTCCTTTTTGTTTTGTTGATAATTTAAGTATAACAGGACAGGCTGACAAATGCAAATCAGGATAGTTAGAAATGGGAGAAAATGGACATTTTTTAATGTGTCGTAAATCACATGTGAGCTTGATCACAGCGCCCCGAAATTTTTCAAGGGGATGAGCGGAGCAGTTTTAAAACATGCTCAGGTTTATTAGTAGCCCCCTACTAAATATTTATTCTATCAACAGTGGATGATAGATACTCTACACCTTCAGGATAAGAGACTGAATCAAAATCAATGTCATGAATTAAATTCATTGCTGACTCTTCATCACGTGCATTAACTGTAATTGAATATTGAACTTCAACTTCTAGTTCAAATTCTTTTGTTAACTCAAAACCGCAAATGCTAGCAATCTCTTCTGCATCTGATTCTGTAATTTGTGCATTATCTAGCGCTTCAAGCGTCCATTCCTGCATTTCGTTACGCATACGTGAGCGCTCTGCAGCCTCACCATATGAGCGCTGAGTTACTTCTTGAATGTGCTTTTCTAATTGTTCAATACGTGCTTTGTTTGCTACTAGTTGTGACTCAAGAAATTCTCTTGTCATGTAGTGTGTGTCTGTTGTTGTTTGGTCCATGGGGGCCCTCTTTCTGTTTGTTGGTTTAATTTAATTGTACAGGTGCCCTCTGACAAATGTCAAGCTTGATCTAGCACCCTTGCGGGGAGCAGTTTAGCGACATACTCAGGTCGTTTATTATCTAATTATAGATAACGAGCAATAGCGTTGTATGTTGAAGTATTAACTACTTCCTCATCTGTCATCTTGAGAATACGAATTGCGTTCTCAATTTCCTGCTTCTGCTCTAAGTAGTTATGACGACCAATTTGCTCAAAGTCACGCTCAGGCTCTTTTGGTAGGTCTGCCTCTGATGTTGTTAAATCAAAGTCAATGTTTAGTGTGTTGTTCCAAGAACGATAGTTTGTTCTAACATTTTCTGCCTTCTTGATGTTAGAAATAGCATAAGCAAAGATTTCCTTGCGCCACTTTTCCATAGCCTTGTTATACTTTGCTTCGTTTGCTTCTTGTGAGGTGTAAGACTTTTCTAGTTCTGCTAGACGAACTTCTAGTGCCTTGATTACCTTTGGTGTTGCGATTTTTACTGAGATTGCTTTTCCTCTTGCCATTTGTATTTTCTCTTTTCTTTGGTGGTTTATTTATAGTATAGGGGGTGGGTCTGACATTTTTAGTGTGAGCAGTTTATAGTCATGCTCAGGACATAGAACTAACTAATTAAGCATTAGCCTTCCATGTTGTCCAGCGTGTGTTTCCATTAACATCTAACTTAACACGAACTGTGTCCTTAGCGGTTGGTGAGATTTCAAGAATTGTTCCTGTAACCTTTGACTTCTGTGATGTGTAGAGGTCGCCTACCTTGTATGTATTTGTTGCTACTGTCATTTGTTTTCTCCTTGTTAGTTTGTTGTATGTATTAAGTATAACATTTCCTACTGACATTTTTCAACTCCATTTCTTGTATTTCTCACTATTTGAGACGCTTGCGGGTGTGATTTAGGTCACATTTATTGGGTTATCAGGAACAGTAATAGCCCTATTAAAGATAATAGAACGAAAGTGTCCATTTTGTCCTCATTTCTTACTTGATGAGAATACTATGTCGCTCTTTGAGTATACACACAATGAGCAAGAAACGCAAGCGCTTCCATTTGTTGAGATTAGGGGAATAGCCTTTTTATTTTCAGGGCACTTAGCGCCAGGCTTACCAATCATCTCTTTCATGTCTGCCTGTCCTACTAAGAAATTCTTAGCAAGGTAAGCAAGCTTTACGCCATGATCTTTTTTCAGGGTAACGCCAATAGACTTATTCTCACTATCTGTAGAGTAATAGAGAGATAGATTAGCAATGTCTTTAAGCATTACCGCAGCACTCTTCACACGTGTGTATACCCAAAATTGAATATCAGGATGATTAAGGATGACATGCTTCCATGCGAATGTATAAGTATCGTTAAAGAAATCTCCGTCCCAGTGGATACGAAATAGCATAGGCGCTTCACGCTTTACACAATCAGCCTTGAAATCTGCAATCATCTCTTCAAGCAATGCTTCAATAGTATCATGATCAGCGTCTTTAACTAATTCCCAATTGTGCAATAGGTTTTTCTTTACTGTAGGGAATACCTTTTCCAATTTGCCTGCATAGCAAACACTCTCGCAGACACTCGTTGCGCCAGGACATGAATAGTTTTTTCCTGCAGGTAATCCAAACGTGTTGGCAATACTTGCTTGTTTTCCATTAGGGGTGACTGCATTTGCTACTTTCCTATCTTTGCTTCTGAGTAATTTTGTCATGGTGGCTACTCGCTTTCTTTACTTAATTTTAGCATTAGGGACTGACATTTTTTTCTATTGTATTTTTTCTTATTTGGAACAGCAGAGGCTGCATTAGAACGACGTAATTCCATTAACCGTCTTAATTCCTCTGGATTTTTCTTCATGTAATAATCTTACCAGAAATGGGGAAAAATATCAAATCTCTTAATTGTGGCGTAGGTCACATGGGCCTCGGCGCTTTTTAGTCTAAGTAAACGAACCAATCAACTTCTTCATCAAATGAAAATTGAACAATTTCTGTTTCACCAAAATCATTTGTAATTTCAATGTCATAGTTATCTCCTGTTGAATCGCATTCAATAAATGTAACTTCAACGATGTCATCGCCATAACCAATTAGATCGCCAATCTCTAACGCATCAACAGTTAGTGAATCAGCTTTTACAAGTTCCATGTCATTTATTGTAGCACTCATTTATTCAAGCCCCAATCCTAATTCAAATCCTAAGTCTTCATTAAAGTCTTCAACGTTTTCTGGCAACCATGCGTGCAGGTGGTGTTGCTCAATGATAGCCCATACTGGTGCAGCAGTTAAACCCTTATAAGAAATACCATCAGGCATTTCAATAGTTTCATCCCACTTATCCTCATGAGCAAGGTCAATAGCCTCAATGCATACTGGAACCATGCTTAGAGGTACTGGTGGATAGTGATTACCCTGTAAGTGATAGCCAATAGCCTGTTCAAGGCTTATGTCAATGTTTTCTGCTAAGTCTGTTGCAAAGTTGCTTCCCATTATCGTGTTACCACCATTCCTGTTGTGTAGAGGGTCTTTGTGTGCATCTTGCCTGAAGGTTCTGACAAGTTAATTGTTGCGTATTCTTTAGCATCTCCACTATCAACAAATTGCTGAAAAGTTTCAACGGCAGTTAAAGCATCTGAGTAGCGACCAATCCAAACTGGTGCAGAGGCAGAGTCATAGGTTGCAGTTACTGAGTATAGGTATTCCATTATGCGTTCTCCAATGTGTATTCGTTTAATTCATTACTAGCGTACCATTCAGCGTATTCGTTGTAAAGCGACACGCCCTTATCGCACTCACAAAACTCTGAGTCAAACTCTCCATGATTATTTCCCCAAAAGAGTACGCCTTCGTCATAGCACTCACGACAATTAAAATTGTTCATTATTCTCCTACCTTTACTGCTACTGTTGCCCAAAAGTTTTTAATTCCACGAGTAGGAGATACTTCAATGGCGTATGCCTCAAAGTTTTCTCCATACCAAATACCTTCACGCTTTTCTGCGTATAGGATAGTGCCTTCGTCATTACGAGAGCGAGAGCGATAAGATTTTCCTACTAGTAGGTTATCTATTGTATAGGTTAGTGCTGACATTTAAGTCCGCCTTTCTTTTGTTTAATTAACTTATTACTCTGTAATCCTATCATGGGTGGGTGACAAATGTATAGTTACTAGCAAGTAATTCCAAATAATGAGACGCTCAAAAAATGTGAGAAAAGTCACACCCACGTAAACTTATCCACAACTGTGGACGACACGCCCATCAGCGCCGAGCTTTTTTATTTGAAAAGATCAAGCAGTTTTAAATCATGCTTAGGATTTTTATTTTATGCGCTTGCTAATTCTTTAACACAAGCATCCCAAAATTTATCTTCATCAAATCTTGGATTGTCTGCACTGAACCACTCGCTAAATTCAAAAACTAAATCTTGAAAGACATGAGAGTCAATACTATCAGCAAACTGATTTAGAATTTTTGCAGTTTCTACATAGTCTTTGCGTGTCATCATTATTCATCACCATCCAACTTTAAGAATGCGTAGGTCCCACCCTCGTTTATTTTTTCTAATTGTACAAGGACCTCATCACGAGTTGTGTTTTCTGTAATTGCAAGCAACTCATCAATCATGCCTTTGTTCATGTTGATAAACATTCCTTCAGGTAGGTTAATTACTTGAGGGTAGACAACTGATTCAATTTCTACATGAGAAACAAAATCAAACCCTTTGTGTGTAAAAGGAAATAGTGCAAAGCGTGTTGTTGTGGTAGTCATTTATAGTGAGGCCTTTCCTCTTAGTGTTCCAGTAATTCCTAGAGTATCGCAAGCGACTTTAACAGATACGCCAACAGGTAGAGTGTTAGGATACTGTGAGATAAATTGAGCAACTGCACCCTTTGAGGCTAGGTTGATTTTCTTGGTTGAACCTGAAAAGGTTTCTAGTGTTACAGTGTAAGTCATTGGGTGACTTCCTTTCGTTTAATTGATAAGACTATCCTATCATGGGGGGCTGACAAATCTTGGCATTTATTCGCTAGGCTCACTGTGATACTCGTCACATTTATTTGCTAGGCTCACTGCCTGATTAGTCATTATTTAATTGTATAAGTAGAATACTACACTAAAAATGTCAAAAAGTCAAGACGACACGCCGTAAATCAGGAAAGTTTTTGTGTGACCTTAAACACATCTTACCTGAGAGTAGTCTGAGAACGCATCGGCGCATTTTTATGCAGTGATCTGAATTTTTATAAGTTAGCTTGCGAATAAAGAAAACCAAAAACAAGAAACGCAATCATTATTACAAGCATTAGTCAATTTCCATTTCTTTATAGTCAATGACATGAAAGTCTAATTGTCTTTCAAGGGGCATAGACTTTAGCCATGATAGTGCAGACTCAAAATCGTCTGCTTCTACATCAACAAATAACTCAAAGTTAAAAATAGCCATTTAGTTATTCTCCTTTCTTGTATAAAAAATCCCATGCCTTGCGACATAGCACAATTGATTTGCAATTGTCACAACAGATAACACCATGAGGATTAAGGTCTAAGTCATAGATGTCAATAGTGGTAGTTACAGCACCACAAACTGATTTGATAGGTACAAAGGTACTCATTTAGAAACCTTCCAATCTGTCCAATAAGGAAACTGCTCAGGGTCACTATCATAGTAGTAACGCTCTACATTGTTTTCACAATCCATGCAGAAAGTGAATTGTGTATCTAGTACCTCAGAGATAGCAGATACCATAGGGTTATGCTCTACGCATACTGTTGTTTTTTCTAGTGTTATCATTATTGACAACCTTTCTTTTTTTATTAGTTAATTTTTATTAAGTTTTTATTTACTCTAATTGCTTAGAGTGAGCGACCACATTGTGAGTGGTAGCAAGTGCCATCTGCTTTACAGATGTCATGGATAGTAGCAGGTGCTAAAACAACCTGACCACATTGGCAAGTATTCATCATACCTGCTGGATAGTCGCTAACTGTAGCGACTCTTGCAAAGATTGAGTTTGTCATTTCTGACTCCTTTCTTGTTAAATAACCTTTATTTAACTTTCTTTATACTAGTAAGTATAACAGGGGGGTCTGACAAATGGAGGGGTGCAAAAGGGGCAATTTGGACATTGTGACTTAGAACACATGAGACGTACATCACATAAGTTATCCACACATAACTGGTCTGACCTGTGGATAAGTATCGGGGCCATGTGACGGACATCACAAAAAATACACGGCGTGTCCTATTGACTTTTGGGCTTATCTATGTTATACTTCCAGTATTAGAAAGTTAGAGAAGGTCTCTAACAGAAAGGTTAGGTCTAAAATGACTAACAGAATTTGGGAGAACCCTTCACAGGGTTCAGAATACGCACTTTGCCCAAAGTGCAATGAGAGATTCTATCTAGAGTCTCACAAGTGTGACTAAGGTCACACCACGCCTAGGGCGTGTCGCCTTGACTTTTGTCAGGGGTATCTGATAGGATACTCCTATAACAATTAAATAAGATTAAATAACTACTAAAGAAAGGTGTTCTCAATGAATACACTAGAAAGAATACAAGCAGAGCAGGCAGAGCGTCGCCTTGCTCAATCAATCAAGGACAAGGCTATCGTTGAGTCTATGTTCTCTAACAATGCTCGCCCCCTAAACAATGCTCACCTACTACAGAAAGAAGAAAACTAATTATGTTTATGTATGACATTATTGATAGCGTTGAAATGTTTCTAGAAGAGTACGCATTAGGCGTAGTATTAGCAGCAGTATGCATTATCCCTACAATCATCTACTTCATCACTAACTAAGGAGAATAAATAAATGACAATCACATACTCAATTTGGCAAGGCTCACGACTACTAAGCATTGATAACATCGCTACAGAAATCAAGGCAGTAGACCATCTCATTGCATCGCTCAACGAGAGTGACCTAGGAAAGAAAACTAAGTTCACTGCTAACATTCAAAAGATTGAGGTAGGTAAGTAAATGACATCAGCACTATACGCACACACATGCGAGACATGTGGAGACACAGGAATCATTCTATTTGATGGCAATACAACACGCATAGACCCCTGTAGGTGTAAATAGTTAGATGGTGGGCATGCCTATGGTGTGCTCACTATTTTTTTGTCTTTTTATTTTCCTATGTGTGTATCATACATGATCAAGAAATATTCAGATTTTAGGGAAATCAAATTTTTTTCAGATTTTTAGCAATATGGTGATATACTAAGGCTATGACCGATATTAACGATGTAAAATGCTGTGCTGAGTGCACATGCAAAAACCCACACAAGTCAGAACCAGAAGCGTAATCTAAAGCTCTACAATATTTTCAGATTTGCGGTATACTAATAAAATGAAAATATACATAGATGGATTAGAACGATCTGGCAATACATTCCTAGCTGGAGCTATAGGATGTGCTTTTTGTGTTGAGGCAATTCCACTTTGGGACCATTCCCTAGACGGAATAAAAAACAGAGATAAAGAATCTGCATTTATCGTGCCACTAAGAGATGCACTCCCATCACTTGTATCTGGAATGATGTACAAGAAGTATGCAACTGAAAAGGGTATTGTTAGAAATCCTGACAAAGGAGTCTATCAACCAATAGAGGTAGTCATACAGCGATACAAAGACTATGTAGATTATCTATTAGAGAACGAAGACTTATTCATAGCTCCATTTAGCGAGTTCACAGAAGACCATCATGCAGTCACTGATGTTATTGCAAAAGTATATGGTTTTGAAATTTGTCAAAGATTAACTGTTCAAGAAATTGTTGATGCTATTGGTCAGCCTGAAGAAGTTGATAATGCATACATGGGTAATTTTCCAAGACGAGCTGCTGAAGAAAAAGACGAAGCTCGTAACTTTTTGTTATCTAATCACAAAGCTGAAATTGACGCTATCCAGGTGAACATAGATAAATTATATGAGCGTTATTATGCAAAGGCAAACTCATGAGCATACTAGATAATCTTGAAGCATATATTAATTTTGATGATGAAAACCTGTCTACAAAAATTTTTTCAGAAACGGTATGTCAAAATTGCTCTACAAAAGAATCTACCCATATGCCTAATACAGACAATATGGGCAGAGACAAGTTTTGGGAAGATTACTCTTCTACGTGATCTAGTTCCCAATCGTTCATGTTGATTTTATCCATTCCAATTTCATGAGCTGACTCAGGTGTGTCTGCTAGAATTGTAAGAATAACAGCGTTTGGGTTAGATAGAACCTCAAGTCTAGTTCCTTCAATCGCTTTATCTGTTAAGCGGTAGTTATACTTAGGCAATTAGGTTTTTCTCCTTCATTCTTGTATATAGATTACTCATCATAAAGGCGAGTGATCCTTGGCTTTGTTCAATTGATTTCTCAATCTCTTCTGGAGCCATTCCATTATTTGTGCAAATATCACGATTGTCCTTGTTAAGACTTTCTAGCATAAATGCGATTACTTCTTGTTCGTTCATATTATATCACCATTTCTGTATTGGACATTTTGCATGTTCTAATTTTGTTTTGAGTTTCATAAAGCATCCACACTTTTTACAAGTCTGGTTTCCCTTACGAAAGAATTCACAGCTCCTACATATTTCCAAACGGTATTGTTCAAGCTCTTCTGGACTTCTAGGAGACCCATTAAATAGATCCCAAGGACGTACATCATCGCTCATGATATCTCCAATTTGGACGGTATATCAATGATATCACAAGATACAGTAGTCCACAACTGATGAGACATAGTAGGACGTATAGTAGCAGACATACCAGGTATGTCCATTACATATTTATATCCTTTGCCATGCTTAGATTCTTTTCTTGACCAATGCTCAAAACCATAATCTAATTTGGATGCTTCAAACACAAATAGATAATACGTCTTAGTCTCATTTTTGGACGGGATATGAGACCAATCCTGGTCTGCTTTGGCTAAACACACATAGTAATCAGCATGTGTAGTAGCAACAGACTCTACCATCTTCTCTAAAGTCTCGTGTTTGCCAAGCCTAGACCCAGATATAACTAATGTAGCCTTGTCTGGATCATATCTTCCTGACTTGACGGATATACTCTCACCTGACTCTAAAGTCATGTCTATACTGACGCTATGGCTTCTATCAGGCTTCCAGTCATTTGGCATACCGTTTTCATTTAGGGTATCAGATACAAGTTCTTCTAAATACTCGCTTGTACAAGGTAGACGATATACCGAATGATGGATTGCCAGCTTTCCAAGCAAACCACCAATTAGAATATTTTTGAGTTGATCACGCATAGAATTCCATTGTATCAGACATGCTTGGATTGTGTCAATCCTATATTGTCTAAAGTATGGTTTGTATAACCTCTATTTTCGGCGACGATTTAACTGCCCCGCCGAACTTAAAAGCTAGTTTAATTTAGAATAATGATATAATGTTAATATGACAATTCACTCCCTCACTACACTAAGCAGCTCTTCTGCCACCCGCCTGACTCCAAACGGACTTCATAGCGGAATGGACATTACTATTCAAAATACTGATGGTTCTGCTTATGTATATATTGGCGGAGAGGGAGTTACATCATCTAATTATGGATACCGACTTGCACCAAATGCTGCATGGTCAATTGAACTTGCAGGTGTTGATTCTCTTTATGCTATTACAGATACAAACAATTCTAAAATAGCAATACTTCAAACAAGCCTAGAGTCAGGATACTAACGGTGGCAAGGTTTACTCAATCAGGCGGAGAAGGTTCTGGAACCGTAGGTCCGCAAGGTCCTGCAGGTGCTGACGGAGAAGATGCTCTTTGGAATTTTCTTGGAGAGTATGACAATGGTGCTGATTATAATGTTGGAGATTTAGTTACATATAACGGTGGAACATATTATAGAATTGGTGAACCAAATCCAGGATATCCACCAGGAACTTCTTATTGGACAACTATTGCAGAACCAGGTGAAGATGCTCCGTTAGGAACTGGTGCAAATGGAGAAGTTACAAGATGGTCTCCAAACTTTCAAGCAACTGGTTTAACTTTTACTGGAACAGATGTCACATATCCAACATATAATTCATATTATGTTAAAAATGGTCGTACGGTTAGTTTTTGGATTGCAATTGATCTTGCAACTGTTACAAATTTTGGTACAGGTCAATACATTACAGCGCTACCATATGCTCCACTTGCTGGAACAATGAATCATTTCCAAGCATGGTCAAATGTTGATCCAATAATTAATCCAGATATAGCAGGACACGTTGTTTTGCAGGCAGATCATTTAGCAAATACAACTGCACTTGACTTGCATTATCTAAAGCAAGCAGGTGGAGCAAACTCTCCATTAATGGAAGCAATGTTTACACAAGATGCTCCAGCAGAATTAACTACATCAAGCAAGATTTATATCAACGGTACTTACATAACTGCTGAGTAGTCTTAAATAATGATATAATAATCTTATTATGTCAGCACAAGACTGGGCAGGATTTATACTTACATTATTGTCTATTAGTGGCATAATTCTTAGCGGTATTCGCTGGTATATAAAAGTTCAAATTAAACCAATTCGTGAAGTAGTAGAAGACATTAGATCAGAAACTAAAACTAATGGCGGATCTTCTATGCGTGATGAAATTAAATCAATTAAAAAAGAAAATGAAGAAGCTAAAGAACTTCGTAAGGCCACTAGCGATAAATTAGATCACTTATACGATCTTTTTGTAGACTATGTTTCTCGTCCTAAATAACCTAATTTTCCTATTTTCCT
>Ga0247723_1001348_pt1 | contig 14544 bp, 24 predicted proteins | sample MSEWelMarce5H_FC_FD_189079 | JGI IMG/M metagenome (GOLD analysis project Ga0247723, IMG submission 189079) | Subsurface sediment microbial communities from gas well in West Virginia, United States - MSEEL Well Study Marcellus 5H_FC | ecosystem: Environmental > Terrestrial > Deep subsurface >...
GAAGGAGTGCAACTAGACACAGACCCAAATTCAGAATCCACAGAGATAGCCTGACCTATTCAATAGCAGCAGTTTCTGTGGAAACAGGAATAGATCCGATTTCATTAATGGATGCACCAGACGGCATCCTTGAAGCGATCGTGATTTATCTTAAGGAGAAGGCAAAGGCGGCAAACAAACATGGCCAATGAAGTCGTTGTAATTAGCGGCATCAAAGAAACCACCGCCGCCTTGAAACAATTCGACAAGGACGCAGCTCGTCGGCTGAACAAAGTCGTCAACGACGAGCTGCGCCTGGCCGAAAATGCAGCCAAAGACCAGATAGACACAAAGCCGCCCATGAGTGGCTGGAGAACGACGGCGGCAAAGAACCCACGCAAGAGCACCAGAGGTGGCGAAGGCTGGCCGGCATGGGATCCACAGGCGATCCGCCAGGGCATCGTGAAAACCCGTTCTGAAGGCCGCGTGAGAGCCGATTACACCACCAGCGCAGGCGCGCTCCTAAACAAGACCGCCTCGGGCGTTATCTTCGAAGTCGCAGGACGCAGGACACCAGGGCAAGGAACCGGACGCCAGATGATCGGCGTATTGAATGACCGCTTCCGCAAAGCCAGTCGCGGAATATGGGCCGTCATTGATCGCGATCGCCCCCGGATTTATCGCAATATTAGAGCCGCAATGGACGACGCAGAGAAGACCCTGCAAGCCAATCTAGAGAAACAGAAGGGATAACCGAGCATGGCAATAGGCGCAGTAACCGCCCGGATTATTACCCAATATTCAGATAAGGGCAGCAAGGCAGCAGCCAGAGATATCAACAAGCTCGGCAAGAATTTCGACAAATTTGCAGGCAAGGTAGGAAAGGCCTTCGGATTAGCAGCTGCAGCGAGCGCAGCATTCGCCGTCAAGATCGGCGTGGATTCAGTCAAGGCTGCGATCGCAGATGAAAAATCCCAGGCGCTGCTTGCCAATTCACTCAAGAACACCACAGGCGCGACAGACGCAGCGATCGCAGCAACCGAATCATATATTGATCAAACTCAGCGAGCATTTGGAGTCGTTGATGACGACTTAAGGCCAGCCCTTGCCAAATTAGCAGGCGTCACTGGCGACATTACGCAAGCGCAAGGATTACTAGGAGTAGCACTCGACCTTTCAGCAGGCTCAGGCATCGATCTGACGGCAGCAGTATCTGCGATCACGAAAGCAACCCAGGGCAACTTCGGAGCATTAACCAAACTCGGCGTACCGATCGATGCAAACGTAAGAAAGACGAAAGACTTTGCAGCCGTTCTCGGAATTCTTCAGAAGCAATTCGGTGGAGCAGCAGCAACGAGAGCAAACACGTTCGAATTTAGAATGAAGCGCCTCGGCATTGCATTTGACGAAGCCAAAGAAACACTAGGCACAGCACTGATGCCGGTGCTTGAAGAATTATTCACAGTGATGATCACTAAAGTCATCCCGGCAATACAGACATTTCTAAACGAAAACGGAAATAAACTCGTCGCCGTTATGACCCAGGCAATTAAAGCCATCGTCGGCTTTGGATTTGCAATCTTCAAAGTCTTTGCATTTGTAGCAAAGCATAAGGAAGTCTTCATAACACTTGGCGCGATATTTGCAGCAACATTCGTAGCAGGCAAAGTGATCGCATTCGTTACAGCGATACAAGGACTGGTGAAGGCTTACCAAGCAATCCGAGCTGCAGCACTTGGAGCAGCAGCAGCACAGGCAGCAGCCACCGGCGGAATTTCAGTCGCAGCAGCCGTCGCAGGCGTTGCCGCATTCACAGCTACACTCGGCGGCCTTTATCTTGTAACAAAAACTGCTAATAATGAGATGAGCAAACTTGAATCAACAGGCGAAGAATTAGAATTCTCATTCGACGGATTAAACGGAACGACTGATGGCTTTCTCAATAGCCTTAAAGGACTCAACGTCAATCTTGGAACAGCAGGAAAGAATACAAAGGCGCTCACAGCAGCAGACCTCAAACTTATTCAGACACAGAAGGCGCTTGCAGCGCTGGCAAAATTCAAAATCAAACCAACAAACGAAACAGATCCGATCCAACTTGAAGCAGCACGCCTCAACCTTGTAAAGCAAGCGAACATCCAGGAAGCAGAGCGAGTCAAGGCCATCCTTGCAAACCTTGACGCGCAAGTGAAGGCAAACGATGCGATCAAGCGATACACCGACCTGCTCGGCGTTGTTGCAGATTCGAAGATTTCAGCAGAAGAAGTAATCGTCCTATCGCAGAAGTGGGGCATAAGCAAAGAAGCGGTGGTCGCATACACCAGCGCAATCTTCGCAGTCAACGACGGAAAGATTTCGACAAAGGAAGTCGACGCACTCTCAGCGCAATGGGGCGTCACAAAGGCACAGGCACAGATTTATCTCGACTTCTTCGCAGCACTTAATGACGGCAAACTTTCAGATGAAGAGATCAATAAACTTGCTGCTAAATGGGGCTTCACAAATAAGGAAGTCGCCGATTATGCAAAGAAAATCGCAGACGGCGTAAGCCCTTCCGATCTTTGGCCTACACCCGGCAACCAGGCAGCAGATTCATGGAAAGCCGCGCTCACCGCACTTAACGCCTATGTTGCAGCTTCAGGAGCGAAGATCGCAGCGCCGGCAACACCAGCACCAGTAACAGGAACGCCACTACCGCCAGGATTTACGCCATACATAACACCGTCTCCAACCGCGAAACAGCCAGGAGAACCAGGTTTTATCGGGCCAGTGATTCCAAAGGCCACGACACCAGTGCCAGTGCCAGTGCCAGTGCCATCGGCAGGCGGCGGAAACTTCACCACCCAGGGCTTGATCAACAAACTCAACCGCATGCCGATGCTGGCAGATGGCGGAATCGTCAACAGCCCCACAGCCGCACTGATTGGCGAAGCAGGCCCAGAGGCCGTAATTCCACTCAACCGGATGGGATCGATGGGCGGATCAACCGTCAACATCGTTGTAAACGGCAGCGTTACCAGCGAAGGCGACCTCGTCAACGCTATCCGCAACGCCATTCTTCAGGGCCAAAATAACGGCCAGGCGATCACAAAGACAGCGATCCAACTCTAATGGCAGGCATTCCACAGCTCGGAGCATCAATCGACTTCGTGAATGGCCCGGCATTTATTTCTTTCGCCTTTACACTTGGAGATCCAATCAAGGGCAAACTAGGAACAGGGCAGCTCGCAGACGCAGACGACTCGGTCGACATTTCAGACATCATTCTGCGCTCATCCATTCGAAGAGGACGCAACCGCATCCTGAACAAATTCGAAGCAGGAACGGCCGTCGTTGAGATCAAAGACGAAACCGGCGACTGGAACCCAGCCAATACAGCAGGCCCCTATTACGGCAAGCTCGTACCCTTGCGCAAGATTCGAATCTGGGCCGATTACGAAGGCCAGCGCTACTATTTATTTTCAGGCTTTATCACCAGCTACGACACCACCTTCGCGCTTGGAGCCGATGAAGTTTCCAGAGTGATCCTCAATTGCGTCGACGGCTTCCGCCTTCTCAATAACGCAGCGATTAGCACAGTGCCAGATACCGGAGCAGGGCAACTAAGCGGAACGCGAATCAACAAACTTCTAGATGTTGTTGATTGGCCATTATCGCAAAGAGACATCAACGCCGGCGACAGCACCATGCAAGCGGATCCGGGAACAGCAGATCGCACCGTCCTTGAAGCAATTCAGACAGTGGAAAATAGCGAATTCGGTGGCTTCTTCCTGGATGCAGAAGGAAACGCAACCTTCTATTCAAGAACCACAGTCAGCCAATACGCAGACTCAACGCCTATAGTTTTCAGCGATGACGGAACAGGAATCGGATATGCCCAGATTGACCTGGCATTTGATGACACCTTGATCGTGAACGACGTCTCGGTTCAAAGGCTGAACGGAACAAACCAGACCGTCACAGACCAGACTTCAATTGATAATTACTTTATTCATTCAGGAGCCAGAACAGGCATCCTGGTGCAGACAGATACAGAAGCTCATGACCAGGCAACGATGATATTACAATCACGTAAGAACGCAACGCTTCGCATTGATTCAATGACGCTCAACCTTGTCGACGATGGCCAAGTGGCTCGAAATATTGCCGGCATTGATTTGGAGATATTTGATCTGGTCAACGTGACCAAGAGTATGCCGGGATCAACATCGATCACCAGCGAATTATTCGTACAAGGACTGCAACACGACATAACAAGGACAACATTCACCACTAAGATACTGACGAGCGAACCGATTATTCAGGCGTTTATTCTCGACAGTGAATCGCAAGGAATTCTGGGCGTCGCAGGCGTTCTCAGTTACTAACAAGGAGAAATCATGGCAGGAGCAGGATACAAACTATTCGCAACAGGCGATGTTTTGACGGCAGCACAAGTCAATACTTACCTGATGCAGCAGACGGTGATGGTTTTCGCATCTTCAGCAGCTCGAACTACAGCACTCAGCGGCGTGATTGCAGAAGGCATGCTTTCCTACCTTTCAGATACAAACACGTTGCAATATTACGACGGCGCAGCGTGGCAGGATGTTAGTAATCCAGGAGACATCACCGGAGTAACAGCAGGAACAGGACTCAGCGGTGGTGGAACTTCAGGATCCGTAACGCTTGCCATTGATTCGACTGTTGCTACTTTGACCGGTAGCCAGACTTTGACCAATAAGACGCTGACAGCCCCGATCATTTCCACGATTGCAAATACCGGCACTTTGACGCTTCCAACTTCGACCGACACGATCGTAGGACGCGACACCACAGACACGCTCACAAACAAGACCCTTACCAGCCCGGTGATTAGCTCGCCTAAGATTTCTTCTACCTACACAGCCAAGACTGCCAGTTACACATTTGCAAGTGGCGATGAGGGGCAGCTGTTCTCAATGAACAACGCCACCACTCAGCAATTCAATATTCCAACAGATGCAACATTCAATTTCGCAGTTGGCACAGAAATCAACGTGTTCTGGATTACCGGTGCAGGTCAGCCAACTATCGGTGCGGTAACTCCAGGAACGACAACAGTTATATCAACAGGCGCTACGAGTGCAACACCAAAACTTCGTGTAGTTAATTCTGGTGCAACTTGCAAGAAACTTGCTGCTAATAGTTGGATAGTGTTTGGAGACTTAGCCTAATGCCAATGCTAGGAATTCTTGCTTCAGGTATCTCTGGTTCAAAAGCCGGATTGCTTGCTGATGTATTAATTATTGCAGGCGGCGGCGGCGGTTCCGGAACAGATGCTGGTGGCGGTGGTGCAGGTGGTTTGATTTATTTCAATCAAACCCTTTTGACTACTGGATTAAAAAATGTGACAGTTGGAACAGGCGGCTCAGGTGGTGCTGCTTATTCAAATGGAACATCAGGCACTAATTCATCTTTCCACACATTAACTGCTGCCGTTGGCGGCGGTCGCGGCGGTGGCGGTTCTTCAACAGTCAATGGCGCTTCAGGTGGTTCAGGTGGCGGCGGCTCTGGTAACACAGGCGGCGGTCGCGGTTTAGGTGGCTCTTCAACCCAAACAGGAACAGGCGCAACTTCTTTCTATGGAAACGCAGGCGGTAATGGCGCTACCAGTGATCCACCGCGCAGAGGCGGCGGCGGTGGCGGAGCCGGAGCAGCAGGAGCAGACGCTGGGGGTGGCCCAGGCGCTGGCGGCGCTGGCGTAAATGCGATCACAGGCACAACACTTTCTGATTGGCTTTCAGCAACAAGTTCAGGCACTGGTGGATATGTTGCAGGTGGCGGCGGAGCAGGAAGTCAGTCTGACGGCGGCGGAGCCGGGGGAGCCGGTGGCGGCGGAGCAGGAGCTTCGGGTGGCAACGGTGCAGCAGCATCTCCAGCAAACACAGGCTCGGGCGGCGGCGGCGGCGGAAACGATCAAGCCGGTGGAAACGGAGCCGGCGGTCTTGTCATCTTTAGAACAGCAGGAACATACACAGCGACGGCTACAACTGGATCACCAACTAGAACCGTTACCGGTGGATATACGTATTACAAATGGACTGGAACTGGGAGCATAACAATATAATGGCGCACTTTGTAGAATTAGACGAGAATAATATTGTGATCAATGCGATCGTTGTCCACAATAACGAATTGTTGATAGACGGCGTAGAGAACGAACAAAAGGGGATCGATTTCTGCATTGCTCATCTCGGTGGCAGATGGGTGCAAACCAGCTACAACAAAACCAGACGCAAGAATTATGCAGGAATCGGCTACACATACGATTCAACTCGCGACGCATTTATTGCACCGAAGCCTTTTGATTCTTGGGTGCTAGACGAAGCAACTTGTCAATGGCAAGCGCCTATCCCAAAGCCAGAAGACGGCAAGCCTTACACATGGAACGAAGAAGCCCAAGAATGGAATCTTGCTCCCTAAATGGGATATCAAGAAGGCGATTGCACCCGGGAACCAACCCGGACGATCGACGACGCGATCGACGAAGTAGAAGCATCGGGGATCCAGAAGAAACCAGGAGAGAAACGTGCGCACATCCCAAGTCACAGTAACGACTAGCCCGACAAAGATCGTGGCGACCGGCAACATATTTCGAGAAGTCCACCTTCATAACGAATCTGGCAACATTTGGATCGGCGGAGATAACACCGTTAGCACTTCAAACGGAGTCAAAGTCGATAACAATACCCACGACGTGATGCACCTGCCAGCGACGACAGAAGTATGGGCCGTAACCAATACCGGAACCGCCCTCGTTTACATTCTGGAAGTAAACCAATGACCGCCCAGGATTACGCAGCGCTTACCGTTTCACTTCTTACGATCGGCGGAGCCTTTATCGCGATGACCAGATGGCTCGTCAAGCATTACCTTGCAGAATTGAAACCAAATGGGGGCAGCTCAGTCAAAGACCAAGTGAACCGATTGGAAAAGCGCCTCGATGAAGTTTATAGCCTGCTCCTTAGCAACAGCGATCGTCGTAAGCCTTAGCGGATGCGGATACCAGGGATGGGTTCGATATCCATGCCAGGAATATGAGAACTGGAGCAAACCAGAGTGCCAGCCACCGCGATGCGAAGCGATCGGCCAATGCACGAAAGACCTTCTCCCAGAAGTGGATACTCAGAATGGCTAGAAAGCGTTTCACGCCCGAAGAACTTCACGCACGCCTGATCGTAACGATTGGCGTTATTCTGGCGATCGTATTCGCCGGATCCGTTTTCAGCCTCTTATACGCCTTGCTTTTCATTACGCAGCCGATGGCACAGGCTCCAAACGATGCAGCCTTCATCGATCTAGTTTCCACATTGTGCGTCTTTCTGACCGGCACGCTTGCAGGAATACTGAGTGCCAATGGGCTAAAATCTAAACCGAAGCAGCAGCAAGAAGGGGAAGCAAGTGAACCAACTCGATAAGTTTATAGAAGTAGCCAAAGCAGAACTCGGCTACATCGAAGGGCCAGCAGATAACCAAACGAAATACCAGAAGGCAAACCAACCCTGGTGCGGAGCATTCGTGAACTGGTGCGCAAAACAAGCCGGCGTCAAGATTCCAAACTGCACATACACGCCAGCAGGAGCAACAGCATTCATGGACAAGAACGCCTGGACACTTGCAGAATCAGCAGATCCACAGCCGGGCGATATCGTCTTCTTTGATTTCCCAGGAGATGCGCTCGATCGCATTTCACACGTTGGAATCGTGATCACGAATAACGGCAACGGCACAGTCACCTGCATCGAAGGCAACACCAGCCCGGACAAGAAGGGCGACCAGCGCAACGGCGGCGAAGTTTGCCAGAAGATACGAGCATTCAAGAAGAAGAATCGCGGCAAGGTAAACCCATCGCTTCCAGTCTTTATCGTAGGATTTGGACGCCCTAAATTTAAGGAGATCGCAAATGGATAAGAAGCAGCTCGAAGCAATTGCAATGACTTACCTGCGAGCAGGAGCAGCAGCAGTAGCAGCACTTTATATGGCAGATCCGAACCGCCCACTCAAGGAATATCTTGCAGCAGGAATCGCAGCAGTCGCTGGCCCACTCTTAAAGGCCATCGATCCAAGAGCAACCGAATTCGGACGCGGAGCAAAGTAGTCGATGAATCGGGGGGAAATTCTTCAAGAAGCAGCTCGACTCACAGCCAAAGACCGCCAGAACATCTACGGCGATCCAAGAACCAACCACTGCCGAATCGCAGACTTATGGACGACATATCTGGAGCACGAAATAACCCCACAGCAAGTGGCGATATGCATGGCGCTAGTTAAGATCGCCCGATTGATGGAAACAGAAACCCTGGACTCATTCGTAGATTTAGCGGCATACGCCAGCATCGCCGGCGAGATTGCGACAGACAAATGAACGAAATGATTATCCTCGTACCAACCAGAGGACGCCCACGCAACGCAGTCGAACTATTGGCAGAGCACGATCGACTTTCCACACATTCAGACATTCTCTTCGTTATCGACGCAAACGACCCAGAGCACGATGCCTACGAATACGAAGTAGGCGCAGACAAGTGCATGACGATCGAGAACGAAACCCGGGGCATGGCTTACCCAATAAACAAGGCAGCCAGTGCGATCGCAAAGAAGGGCGAATATAAATACTTCGCCTTCTTAGGCGATGACCACCGCCCACGCACAGCCGGGTGGGATTCACTTCTTATCCAGGCGATGCAGAAGCGGCCGTCAATGGCATACGGCAACGACTTGCTACAGAAGGAACGACTTCCAACCATGATCGCGATGACCAGCGACATCGTCAAAGCGCTTGATGGCATGGTTCCGCCAAAGATGAAGCATTTATACCTTGATAATTTCTGGAAGAAACTAGGCGAAGATTTAGGAGCGCTGACTTATCTCGATCACGTTATCGTTGAGCACATGCACCCGATAGCAGGCAAAGCGGAATGGGATGAGGGATACAAGGAAGTCAACGCGACCGAAATATATTCATTCGACGCGCTCGCTTTCCAGAACTACATTCAGAGCGAAGCCTACGAATTGCTAAAGCGCAAACTAAGGCCATGAAGCAGCTCATCGCGTACTCTTTATACGGCAGCGAAGAGCGATACACGATCGGCGCGATCAAGAACGCAATTCTGGCAACCAGGCACTTCAAAGGATTCACCCTGCGCTTCTACACCGGGGCCTCGGTTCCAGAATCCATCAAACAAACCCTTCGCCTATTTCCCCACGTGCAGCTCGTAGACCAGCCAGGGCCAGAAGACCACACAGCCAAACTCTGGCGATTTCAGGCTTTGACCGATCAGGAATTCGACATCGTTCTCAGCCGCGATGCAGACGCCAGGCTGACGCACCGGGAACGGATCGCACACGAAGAGTTTCTGGCAAGCGGCCTCGATTTCCACGTTATGAAAGATCACCCCACAGGCCACAATTACCAGATCAGCGCCGGCATGTTTGCAGCTCGAACCCGGGCCATTCCATATTTCATACCACCAGAAGCCCAGAATTACTACACGCAAGACCAGGACTGGCTAGCGGCCCATATTTGGCCGTTGATCAAGGGCGCAACCCTGATCCACGATGAGCACTACCAAACCCCCACAGAAGGAAAGAGCAGACGCCGGCCATTCCCGATCGACAAGAAGGCAACCTTGCACCACATAGGGGCGGCTTTGGAAGCAGACGACCGCTTCGTTTTCAGCATTGACCAGACGATGGCAAAGGCCGAATCAGGAAGCGACAAATACCTGGCAGAATGGCTCATATGAAGATTCTTATAACAGGAGATGCAGGCTTCGTTGGCCGCGCCTTCCACAGAGCGCTCGACGGCAAAGGCCATGACATCACCGGAATCGACATCGCAAACGGCATCGATTGCAGGGATTTCTTCAAGAAGGACGACACCAGATTCGACGTCGTTATTCACCTCGCCGCGATCGTCGGGGGCAGGGCCACGATCGAGGGGAACCCTTTGGCCGTTGCCAGCGACCTCGCGATCGACAGCGACATGTTCCAGTGGGCCGTAAGAACCAAGCCGAAACACCTCGTTTATTACAGCAGCTCGGCGGCCTACCCGATTTATTTGCAAAGAGCCGCCTACCAGCAACGCCTTCGAGAAGGCGACATCAATCTCGACCACATTCGAACCCCAGACTTGAGCTACGGATGGGCGAAATTAACCGGCGAAACTTTAGCCAGATATGCCAGGGCAGAAGGAATCAAGGTCAACATCCTGCGGCCATTTAGCGGCTACGGCAGCGACCAGGCGCTCGATTACCCATTCCCATCTTTGATAGCACGCGGCAAGGCCAAACTCGACCCATTCGAAGTATGGGGAACCGGCGAGCAAGTGCGCGACTTTATCCACATCGACGACGTTGTTGCAGCTACCTTCGAAGCGATCACAAACGACATCCAAACCTTGAACCTTTGCACCGGGCGACCGACTTCATTTATCCAGCTCGCAGAGATGATCATGTTGGCGCAGGGATACCTCGCCCCGATAAAGAAACACCCAGGCAAACCAAGCGGAGTCGAATACAGAGTAGGCGACCCCACGAAGATGCTGCAGATTTACGAACCGAAGATCAGCCTCGAAGAAGGAATCGCCAGAGCACTCAAAGCATGAAAATACCCCCCACAGCCAGGAAACAGGCGGTGGGGGGCATTTCTCGCTAAAGGAGATCGGATGGATCCCGGATAGATCGCATCTCCTTCGCAATAACCCGATTGCCCCAATAAACAAGGAACCAACCGGGAAGAGTAGGAACGCGCAGCTCCTTCCGGGGCAGCAGCACTATCAGGAAAGACCACAGGCCAAAGAACAGGCCGAAGGCAAACCAGAACCAGATCCGGCGGCCGTAGGCCAGGGCCAGAAGGCCGGCAACAGGGGCGATGGCCAGATTCCACCAGCTCATCGCACGTAGGCCTTCAAAGCATCCACGATAACTTCGCTGACCGACTTCGAATCGGCGGCAGCTTTGGCCTTTACAGCAGCCCACAGGGAATCAGACACCCGGACAGAACGCGCCTTCTTAACGGCCATCTGAGATCACCTCGTCAATCATTACAGAGCAGGAGCCATAGCCAGAACCAGTCCAGCAAACATCGCGAGTGGCATACGTGAACAGGCTAAGCAGGAGCAGGCCAATCACGATCGCCACTGCGCGACGACGACGCACAAACTTCGGATCCATTTTCACTTCGTGCTCCTTAGCGCCTCAAGATAAGAAGGAAGGGCAGCAAGGACATTCACCATAACCGCCTCCATTAGCTCGCAATCGCCGGACTCGACGGCTTCGAGCAGATTATGCGACGACGTATACATCGCATCGCAGACATCCGTATAAATTGCTTTCATTGCACCCATTTATTTACCCCCTACTAGACGAGAATGAAGCTCTGCACATTCAGCACAAACAGGAGCGCGGAATTGCTCCCCCTGGTCATAGCGATACCAGCGATAAACCACATCGGCATCTTTGCCGCACATTTGGCACTTGCTCATTTATTTCACCTCGAAATCGGAATGTTTAGGAAGACAGAAGACGCAGACATTCATCCAGTAGCGCTCGCCATTTGGATGTTCATATTGACGCTTGTAGATCGCCTGCCAGCGACCATCGCAGGCATCGCAATCAGGAAGACCAGCAACCTTCGTGTTGGAGATTTTCATGATCAGCGACCTTCCCATGCAGCAGAAGGAGCATAAGGAGAAACCGAAGAAGAAGAACCAACTTCAGAAGTCGCGATCCAGACAGTAGGCAAACCGCCAGAGATACCGTCGTCGTCATCTTCATCGGAATCAGAATCAACCAGGGAGATGCAATCGATGACGGCAGTCAACGGATAGGAAGGCTGAGTGGCGACCATTACATCGGCCTCGGCCAATTCCGGAAATTCTTCAACAAGATCCTGCAGCTGCTCGATGAGATCGTTCAAAGTCATTAGAGCCACTCCTTCGCAATCGCAACGAGGACAGAAGATGAAACCATCTCGCCCTTGAAAGTAACTTCGGCACAAACAAGAGATCCGGCAAACTTGTACATCACGATAGAACCATCGACTTCAACGAAGCGAACACCGTTGTAAAAATTGCGACCGCGATGTGCAACAACACCAGGAAGGAAGACATCGACGCCGCCCCATTGATTATCAATAGGAACATCGATCTCGCCAGAGATAGCAAGCTCGGTAGCAGCTTCGATCATTACATCTTGAAGATTAAGAACTAGCATTTTATTACCCCCCGTAGGCCTTGAGGAATTTCCTCTCTTGCCCACACCCATAACTTAGGGCTTGTCCATACAAAGAGCAATACAGAAACACGCATAATTCCTGTGGGTTTTATCCACAGCCCCGGCAAATTGAGCGTGTGACGGCCGGCTGCGGCGTGGCGGATCCGCAAATGGAGAGCCAGCCCCCACAATTAGCAACGACATGGCCGCAAGGCCCCAAGACACCAGGGGGAAGCAGATGGAGCTACAGCTCATCATCGGAGCAGGGATCGCAGCAACAGGAATCATCACCGCATTATTATTGCGATGGCAGAACGACCCACTCGAAGAAGATATTCGAGCAGCGATGCAATACGAAAGCAAGCAACAGAAGATCGCAAAGGCGATCCGCAAATGAAATATCGCGAGGCTCTATTTTCAGTACATGGCAACGAAGGACGCCTGGCGATTTATTTAGAAGAACGAGATGCCGTTCTAGATTTGATAGAAGAAACCGGCAGAGAAGTACACCCGGACTACATCGCAGACTTGGCCGATTACGGAAAGATTGAAAACCTGAAGACAGAAGAAGGCTTCGATAGATATTCCAAACATCGCGACAAACTAGATGCCACAGCTTTACTCATTGCAAACATGAGCCAGGACGAAGCCCTGACATTGGCAGAACAAATCCTGATCACAGTCAGAGCGATCAAAGAACCAGCAGCCCCACGATTGGAACTCGTAAAGTAAATGGCAAACCCAAACGGACGCAAAGGCGCACTCTTCGAAACAGATGTAATGAAGTGGCTGCGTTCGGTTGGAGCGATCGCTGAACGATTGACCAAAGCCGGCAGCAAAGACGAAGGCGACATCGTCGCGATCGTTGCAGGCAAGACATACATTCTGGAATTAAAGAACCGAAAGAACATCTCGCTCCCGGCCTTCTGGGATGAAGCAACGACAGAAGCGGCGAACTATGCAAAGGCCAGAGGACTGGAGCAAACACCGCCGGCATACGTCATAATTAAACGACGCAACGCAGGGATTGAGAAGGCCTGGGTTGTTGAGAATTTAGAGCAGTGGGTACAGCGCCATGATTAGAACGACGCAACATCTTCCATTTGTGCAGCTCTTCGAAAATGCAGCCTGCGTCGAAATTGGAGATCCCGATTATTTCTTCCCGGAAGGGAAAGCAGAAGAGGCAGAGCGCCTCCCAAACCTTCGCAGAATATGCGGCGGTTGTATTGAAAGAAAGGAATGCTTGGCATACGCCATCAAAGAAGAGATCCCACATGGCATCTGGGGCGGCAAGACGCCGTCCGAGAGGGGCCAGAACTTGAAGCGCGATCAGAAGATGGAGCGCCAGAAGCGCATCATCAAGCTACGCGATCAAGGAATCTCGACAGACGAAATCGCCAGAAAAGTAGGCATCAGAGTGACCCAGGTTTATCGGATCTTCACTGAAGCAAACAAGGCGAGAAAGCGAGAAGACCAATCAAACCAGATCAGAAATATTCAATCCGGCGCTTTATCTTCATCATTGGAGTCTCAACGGTGACCAGCACGATCGCGGCGGCAGCCTTAACACCAGCCCCGGCAACATCGCCGGTCATTTACGAGCAGAGGACACCGATGCAACACATCGATCCCAAAGAGCTCGCCCGAGAATTGCTGCAGCCACAGCAATACAAATGCTTCGCGCAATTAATCGGCAAGGAGAGCGCGTGGCAATCCGTCAATAACCCCACCAGCTCTGCAAAGGGAGTGGGGCAGCTCCTTGCCGGCACATATCGCAATCTAGGAATGCGACACCCGGAATCCAAAGTAAGCCAGACGATCGCAGCTCTGGCCTACATTGGACGCCGCTATGGATCAGGCGGCCCTTGCGCAGCTTGGACACATTGGAAACAACAGAAAGCAAAGACCGGCTACGGCTGGTATTAGGGGGAAAGCATGACAATGGAAATAGAGCATGGCGTCGTTGATTTTGACGACGGAGTAGGCCAATGGCTGCGCCAATACAAGGCAGCGCAGGCAGAAGCAAAGAAGTGGACGGAGATCGCAGACGTAGCACGCTCGCACCTTGAAGCAGCGATGGGCGATGCCGAACTTGCGATGTACCAGAATCGCCCGGTGATCAGATGGACGAAAGTCGAAAGCCGGCGCTTCGACACAAAGCGAGCAAGGGAGATCCTTCCCGAGCAAGTAATCGACGCGCTGGAAACAGTTTCGATCAGCCGGCGATTTACGATCGTGGAGCAAGAATGAGAGTGCCCACAATTATCCCAAACCCAGGCATCGAAGAGCCTTCCATCTTCGCACCTTACGAAGACGACGAAGAGGACGA
>Ga0247723_1001349_pt1 | contig 14526 bp, 38 predicted proteins | sample MSEWelMarce5H_FC_FD_189079 | JGI IMG/M metagenome (GOLD analysis project Ga0247723, IMG submission 189079) | Subsurface sediment microbial communities from gas well in West Virginia, United States - MSEEL Well Study Marcellus 5H_FC | ecosystem: Environmental > Terrestrial > Deep subsurface >...
GCAGCAGACTTAACAGGTGCCGGTGCTACATTCCCTTATCCAATCTATTCTAAGTGGGCAGAAGCATATAAAGCATCAACAGGAATAGGACTCAATTATCAATCCATTGGTTCAGGCGGTGGCATTCGACAAATCAAAGCAAAAACTGTAGACTTTGGTGCAAGTGATATGCCATTGAAACCAGAAGAACTGGAAAAAGAAGGTTTAGTGCAATTTCCAGCAATCATTGGTGGTGTTGTTCCAGTATTTAATATTGATGGTGTAGAAGCAGGTCAATTGAAATTGACAAGTGATGTAATTGCAAATATTCATCTAGGTAAAATTACAAAGTGGAATGACAAAGCAATTGTTGAACTTAATCCCGGTGTTACATTACCAGCAATCAACATTACCGTGGTACATCGTGCGGACGGTTCGGGTACAACATTTATTTGGACAAATTATCTAAGTAAAACGAATGCTGAGTTTGCCAAAACTGTTGGTGAAGGTACAGCAGTCAAATGGCCAACTGGTGTGGGTGGTAAAGGTAATGAAGGTGTTGCAGCACAAGTGCAACGTATCAAAGGAGCATTTGGTTATGTAGAATATGCATATGCCAAGAAAAACAAAATTTCCCATTCACAATTGAAAAATCGTGATGGTAACTTTGTGCAACCAGATGATAGTACATTCAAATCTGCCGCAGCAGGTGCCGATTGGAATAATGCTCCAGGAATGTATCTATTACTGACGAATCAAACTGGTAAAGATTCATGGCCAGCAACTGGTGCTAGTTTTATTCTAATGCACAAACAGCAGGCAGATGCCTTAACTGGTCGTGCTATTCTGAAATTCTTTGATTGGTCTTATAAAAATGGTGCCAAGATGAGTGAAGAATTGGAATATGTACACATGCCTCAGTCAGTTATCAAATTAATTCAAGATAACTGGAAAAAAGAACTTAAAGGACCTGACGGTCAATCAATTTGGAAATAAGGAATATTATGAAGAAACTTACTATTATATCACTCTTAGCAATGTGTTTCACTTCACCTGTGTTAGCAGATGAATACACGGATACACTAGACATTCTTTTACAAAAAGGAATTCTAACTAAACAAGAACACTTTGCTAAAATTGAAGCACACAAAGATCGTTTGGAAAATAAAGAATTCCAAACATCCAGAATTGACAAAGATGTAAAGGACAATAACAACTATCGTTTAAGTAAAGTGAATGATGGTGCCGTTATGGAAAATGGTTTAGGAATCAAATCAAAAGATGGTAATACCACAGCACAATTTACTGGTCGCATTCACATGGACTACAGAAGTTATACTCCAACATTTAGTTCTGGTCAATCCACTGATCCATATCAAGACGCACTAGAAATTCGCCGTGGTCGTTTTGGTGTACGTGGACAGATTGCCAAAGATTTTAAATATCAACTACTAGCAAATTTTGGTAATGATGTTGGTGCAAGTTCTACTACATCAACCATTGATGAGTTTTGGGTCAACTATGCTGCCGTTACCGAAGCACAACTACAATTCGGTACATTCAAGATGCCTTTCAGCCTTGAACAGTTGACGAGTTCCAACAACATCGATTTCATGGAACGTAGTTTGATTGGTCAGACTGAAGGTGAATTTATTCCTGCCAAAGAAACTGGTGTAATGTTACATGGTGTTCCTAAACCGGGATTTACTTATGCATTGGCATTAAGTCGTGGTCGTGCAAACAAAAGCACTACTGTTGACGGTGTAGATGTTATTGGACGAGTGACCACAAATCTTGCTGAAGTAATTCAAAACAAAGACTTTGTAGCACACTTGGGTGCAGCATATAGCACAGGCAATGTCAAGACAGGTGTTGCTCCTGCAAGTGGTCGTACTGAAGGTCGTCAACAAAGTGCATGGTTCACAGGTTCATCAGCATTGAGTGGTGATACCGCACGAACACGCCAAGGTATCGAAGCAGCATTTGCTTGGAAAGGTTTGAAGGTTCAAGGTGAGCAATTCAATTTCAACTATGATCCTACTACGGGAACAGATAAAGAAATTACTGGTCACTATGTTCAGGCAATCTATAACATCACAGGTGAGAGCCATAACTACAAAGACGGAACATTTGGTTGGATCAAACCTAATTCTGCTTACACAAGTGGTGGCAAAGGCGCATGGCAAGTTGGCGTAAGAGCCAGTGAGTTCAACGCTGAAGATATCGCTGTGGCAACAGGCAAGGCAAATCTTGCAACATCAATCACTTATGGTATTACTTGGTTCTTGAACGACAATGTACGCATAATGGCAAACTATGTTGACACCAAGTTTAACAAACCAGTTGGTACATCTGGTGCCCGAGTAAATGGTGAACAGGCAGTTATGCTTAGAGGTCAGATTAGTTTCTAAAAGTAAAAACGGTCACAACGATAAGGTGACTCTGGAACCGTAACCAGATTTATTATCTAAATAGGCGTTTAGGGAGTAATTCCATGAAACGCCTATTTTTCTTTGTGATGGCAGCACTCATAGCAGTAACCGCACAAGCAGAATCATATCGTTTACCTTTTGTAGAAATACAAAACGGCGCTACTAAAATTCCTTTTATTGAACAAGAATGGGTTCTCGGAACAGAGAGAGCCGATTGGTTGTTATACTTAGAAAAAGGAATGTTCGACAAACAAAAACAACCCATGTACGAATTTCATGCTGTTACAGCATACAAGAAACCATATCATAGTGATGGACTTAGTGCAGATGTAAGCAAGATATATACTTACGGAGTTATGAATTGTAATGAAGCAAACTTGTATATTATGTTCGAGTGGTATGTTGATGTGAATGAGAATTTGATATTTAAATCATCACATGAATTCGGAGCATATACAGTTGAATTGATGACACCATTCACAGCAAGAAATGATGTATACAACCAAATATGTAAGGAAAGAATATGAAAAAAATATATGCCATAGTAGGATTTTTATTTCTCTGTTTATTTTTACCAGTGCAAGCAGCAAAAACGCCAGAAGGTGTGACGTATGAAGCAGTTATCCTTCGTGTTAGTGATGGTGACACCGTAGTTATCTCTGCACCATTCTTACCACCACCACTCAAACAAGAGTTAGCTGTCCGTATCTATGGAGTTGACACACCAGAAAAAGGTCACCGTGCTCAATGTCCAAGCGAAGATCAACGTGGTCAAGCAGCATCAGCATTCACAAAAAATCTAGTTGCTAAATCTACCAACCGTAAAGCAACACTTTATGGTTGGGATAAGTTTGGTGGACGTGTATTGGGTGATATTATACTTGATGGTCAAAGTCTTCGTGCTCAATTAATTGCAAATGGTTTTGCCCGTGAATATTTCGGTGAAGCTAAACAATCATGGTGTAACTAATGATTAATCTCAGACATGAATGTTCAGCATGTAGTTCAAAATTCACCATTTCTTACAATGAGATGTATACAGAATCAGACCCTACACATTGCCCATTCTGTGGAGAGTATTTGATTCTAAATGACGAAGACTTCGACGATGATGAGGACGATGAATAATTATGCCTTGGTTATTATGTGACAGTGAATATATTGATGATGGATTGAGTTTCGGTTTTGTTTACATGATCGAAAACACAATTACAGGACGAAAATATATTGGACGCAAATACTTTACACAAGCTGGTTACCGTCAAGTCAACGGTAAAAGAAAAAAAATCAGAAAACCATCAGATTGGAAAACCTATTACGGTTCCAACACAACACTCCAAGAAGATGTCTCAATCTTAGGTGAGGATAAGTTCGTAAGAACTATCCTTCACCTTTGTAAGACTAAATCGGAATGTAGTTATTATGAGACTGCCGAAATATTCAAACGAGATGCATTAATATCTCCCAACTACTATAATGATTGGGTTCAGTGTAAGATACGCCGAGCGCATTTGACTAATCTCCAAATATCTGATATAATGAAATAAAATAGATATATACCTTTAAATCTTGTGCAATGCAATATACATATTTGTATAGGAGGGTTGCACAATGATTCAAAAGATGATACAATGGTTCATTAAACCACAATTGACTGAAATAGAATATTATATTTCATCACACGATCCAAAGACAACATCGGATGTGGAACACTTAATTAATGAGTTCAATTACAAAAGGAGATTACAATGTTTTTAAATATGCCACAATTACCAGTATTTTATAACTTTAATGATTTTAGTCGTAAATCAGAGGAGGCAGCATTGAAGACTATTGATTTTAATAAAGAATTTATTGACAATACGATTGCATATTTCGACAGCATCACGGATAAACAGTTTACTACATATACACAGAAGGTTTCAACTTTTAACCAGAATGTGGCCGAAGATGCGAAGAAAATCGTCAAAAGTGAGTCTGCCAAAACTAAGGCTTGAAATAGAAGCAAAAACTAAGTTTTGGTATCCAGTGAGTCGCAATGGGTGGTGGATTAAGTTCTCCACCTATCGTGACCACTACATTTTATTAATGATAGTTTCCAAATATACCGCACAAACAATTATTAGATATTATGAGGATGAAAGTGAAGCAGTAGCATTCATCAATTTCATTACCACTTGTAATCCAAATGATCTAATCGAATCAGCCTAGGAGTTATTATGAATTTTGTGGACAAACTGGTTAATACCCAGCGTATGCTATCCGATTTGTTTATGAACAAAGAAGAGAAGTTTGCATCAAACGATATACCCGCACCAATTACCGAATTAAAAAGAGCAGCCGAAGCATGTGTCGCTGCACTACGCAGTGGCAACAAAATATTCTTTATGGGCAACGGTGGTTCAGCAGCAGAAGCCCAACACTTAGCAGCAGAATTAGTTGGACACTTTATCAGTGATAGTAAACCATATGCAGCTATTGCATTAAACACTGATACTTCAGCAATCACTGCCATTGGTAATGATTACAATTTCAAAGAAATATTTTCCCGTCAACTATCAGCACTTGCAAAACCTGGTGATGTGGCAATCTATTTGTCCACATCGGGTAAATCAGAAAATATACTCGAAGCAATGAAGATTGGTCGTACACTTGGACTAGTTAATATTGCATTTACAGGTTTGAAAACAACCTGGATGAGAGAATATTCAGACTATTACATTGCAGTACCATCAAGGCGCACACCGCAAATTCAAGAAGGTCATTTAATCCTAGGGCATATTCTATGCGAATACATAGAGAATGAAATGGAATCAACAACCGTGAATGATAACTTCTAATGTATGCCCATTCAAAAAACTTGTCCCACATGTAAAGTAACACATAATAAACGTGGACCATATTGTTCACGTTCATGTGGCAATATTCGAGTACACACCGAAGAAGACAAGGCAATACGTTCACAAAAACTTACCGAGTATCATCAAACACCAGAGGGTGCGGCAACACGTGAAAAGTCATCCCGAATGACTACAGCATTGAACAAGGGTGAAAATTGGGATGAAGTTGGGGTTGATGATTTTGCGGTAGGAATACCCGATGTTACTGATTATTCGGCAGATTATGATTGGACTTGGCAACGTGCCGAAAAATGGTAGCTTGACAAACAAATCAAAATAAACTACAATCGAAGTATGAATATAAAAGATAAACTATTGGACATCCAATATGCCATAGAGAATTGGTATAACGCAAAACATATGACAGTCATTGAGATGCTGGTCTGTATTATTTTATTGTGTTTGTTGGTTGTACAATCAGCAGAAGCAAAACCAATAAAGCATAAGTACAAACATCCACATGTTCAACGTGTTATTGAAACTCATGGCATGTCCATCATTCATGTAGACTTGAAGCAAGATTCTATTATCAAAGGTCAAAACATTCAACAAGTACGTGGTTTAGCTAGTATTACCAAACTAATGACCGCAATCGTAGCATTAGATTACACCACAGAGATGGACAAGAAATTGACACTGAGTAAATTAACTCACAGTAAACTCCCACACCGTGAATACACCAGAGGAGAGTTATTTCATGCTATGCTAATCAAATCAGATAATGCAGCAGCAGAAACAATTGCAGCAGATTATCCAGGTGGTCGTGACAAATTCATAACCGATATGAATATTCGTGCCATAACCATGGGACTAAAGAATACACATTTCAATGATCCTACGGGTTTGAGTAGTGGTAATGTTAGTACAGCAGAGGAAGTATCACATTTAGTAGTTGGTGCAGCATTCTATCCAACAATTAGAAACATATCTACCAAAAAAGAAGCAACTATTTTGATTCAGGTCAAACGCAAAGATCGACCGGTTGTCATAAGTAATACTAACAGAGTCTTATTGCATGAGTTCGATTCTATACGATTGAGCAAAACCGGATTTACTAATCCAGCAGGATTTTGTGTGGCTATATTAGTTGAACAACCTGTAAACAATGAGACGCACCATCAGGTAATAGTTGTGATGGGAGCAAAAAATACTGCTCAAAGAGTTGACGTAGTAAAACGAATGATGTATCATGTAATGTATGATGGAAGGGATTATAATGAAAGAGTTTGATAAAGTTATGGACCGCATCAAGAATCTAACCGAATTTGAAGTGCAGGTAGATATACCAGAAGATTTTCAATTTGATGGAGTTGTGCCATATGACATGAGTATTTCTGGTGATAAAGCATTTGTAAAAGTTGTAGCAACCGATATCAAAGAAGCGAAACAAAAAGCATTGGAGTATTTTCATGGTAGCAAATACGAATAAGCCATGGATGTCAAACAAGTATGACATACCAGTTCTCGACAATGAAGAAATGTGGACGCAAGAAGTAATTGATGATGTGGTAAAAGATTTATTTAATGAGATGGATGAGGAAAATAATAATGGCGACGAAAAAACAGAAGAACCAGCCCCAAGCAAATCCAGAAAAACAAAAAAATAGTACGATTACATTGTATCCAGAAACAACTGTTAATCAGTTGTTTCCTACGCCGGTGACGTTTGCAAAACTTCCACGTAAATTTACGGATGAAGAACTTGCTTTTGTGCAAAAGTGTTCACAGAATATAACCAAGAACACAGGCAACACCACAAGTGTAGATCGGTATGTGTTGAATGATCCTGCTATGACAGACCTCAAATCATTCGTGCAATTTTATGTCAACTATTTTATGTCGAACATTGAAGCGCCATATAATCCTGTTGAAGCATACGTTACACAATCATGGTTGAACTATACAAAACCAGGTGAGTATCATCATAAGCATGAGCATCCGAATAGTTATTTGTCTGGTGTATTATACATTAATGCAGACCCACAAAAAGATAAAATCTATTTCTACAAGAATGGATACAAGCGTATATCATTGCCCACAAATAATTATAATCTATTCAATTCAGAATCATGGTGGTTCAATGTAGGTACATGTGATTTAGTAGTATTTCCATCATACTTGAGTCATATGGTAGAGCAAACGGAAAGTAAAGATACACGAATCAGTTTATCATTCAATACATTTCTCAAAGGTTATATCGGTGAAGAAGATAGTTTAACATCATTACATACAGGTGATCCCGTTGACACTACACAATGGCGCAAAACAAAAGTTGATGAACCAAAAGATGGACCAGGCGGTTCAGTTTAACTGGCGTTAGTATAATGGATAATACAGGGGATTTCTACTCCCTTAATGTGGGTTCGATTCCTACACGCCGGACCAAATATATTATGGAGAAATGATGAACAATACAGTTACAGAATTTCAAGTTCTTGAATGCTTTGATCCCGACAAAAATAAAATATGGAAAGTGGAACTAGAATATCGCCAAGTTGTTATAGAGAATGGCGTGTATATGTACACATCACCATGGAGAAAAGTTCATAGGGCTAGAGTTGCTATGCGTGAGGAGAATGTATAATGGATGTGACCATTAAAATACCAAAAGAAACACAAACTGTAACAATAGGACCAGTTCTTGGTGGTTCTGGTGGTAGTGACGCAGGTAATTTTGTTTTGGGTGGTGGTGGCGGTTCAATTGGCAGGACTAAGATACCAGCGCATTTGATTGTAGATAGTTCAATAGGTGGTTACCCTCTTAGTGCTAATATATACCAAAATTTTGTTGATCATACCATCACAGGTCAAACAATAATGGCCGAGTATGTATTTCCACCCGATTATAATGGAATGAACGAATCAGATATAAAAGGACTATTGATTGAACAATTAATTCATAAGATGTATAAAGAGGGTAACGTAGAGTTCACACGTATGAAAATGTATGAAACAGATGAGATGGTATTTCGTGCTAGAATTCATGTGGTGCCAGATACACAGGTCCGTATTATCAGGGAGATAAAAGATGCAAGAAAAACAACGTAAGTCATTGTGGAGAAAGCGAAAGTTTCCAAATAGATGATATTTTTCTTTAAGAAGAGAGAATTACACCTTGATGCATTCACATACATGCCAAGAGTGCGGGAGTTTTTTTCTTTTAAAAAAGCAAATGAATTTTATCCTGAGTGGTGGAAAAAATTACCTAAAGAAAATTTAGACGCCAATTTTTATCCAGCACCTACAATGAAAACTTGTACTGGTCTTATTGAACACTATCAGAATGGATTGATCTTGCAGATGTGGTCCGATGTTATGTTTGAAATGGAAAGTTATGGCAATAAGAATTTTAAATGGCAATTTGCGGACGAAAGAACACTGGCAGAGGAACATAATGCATCACAATACCGAGGATATTTAAACGACCACACGTTAGATTTCTCTCATATAAAAATTATTTCACCATGGTATGTTTACTGTAAAGAAGAAATACCGTTTTTATTTTTAGATGCTCCATGGCATGGTATGAATGATAATTATAGAATGATGCCAGGAACTCTTGATTTTAAGTACCAGCATTCAACGAATATTAATTTATTTCTGCGCCATAAAGAACAAAAAAATAGATTTATGATTGAAGCCGGTACACCCATAATTCATCTGGTTCCGTTGTCAGAAAAGAAACTAATAGTTCATCATCATTTGATATCAGAAGAAGAATATTTCAAAAAAGAAAAGGCATCAAGACCAATAAAATTCATAGGGGACAACATTTTTAGCAAAAAGCTAAGTAAATGCCCCTTCCACTGACAAAAAAACGACACTTCGGTGTCGTTTTTTTACAACAACCTCACAATCGCTTGACAATCTTACCGTATTCCGTCATAATAGGAGCATAGAAGATGAAATAGAAAGTGAGTTAGAAATGAGAATAAGAACGGATTTTGATGTAAGTGAGTTGTGTGGTTGGGTTGGTATGGTTCTAATACATGCAGCGACACTTCCGACAAGTATCGGTGTGATACTTGGTTATAACGATAGACTTCCACCAGTTAGTATGGTGTTGATGGTCTGGGCAGGTTTGTTCCTGTTCTTGATTCGTGCGATAGGTCGTAACGATAGATTGTATATTATAAGTAATGCAGTGGGTTTCTTTTTTAATAGCATACTGTTAGCACTGATAGTTTTTCGATAGGAGAAAAATATGAATAAATTAGAATGGGAGTTGCAGGCATACGGTGCCTCTAAAGAGTCGATTCTTGAGTCGGTGAAAGATTCGTTTACATATAAAGTATCGGGACCAGGTATGATAATTGCAGGTTATCTGTCCGATGCTCAAGAGATGATTGAATATGATTCAAAAGAGTCTGCTCGTCGGTTTATTAATATCGCTAAAATGCTGATGATGGAATTTAATCTAGGGTTTAAAGGAGTTGAGTAATGTCAAGATTGAAACTTTTTGTTGTTGCTGGTAACTATGCTGAGTTTCAGGATTTTGTTATCAGAAAGAGAATGAAAGGTTTTAGTTATGATTTTGTCTACGTTTCAGACCGTGATACGGTACGTGGGTTAGATACCATACGTGGATTCTACATAGGCACGTACAGAGACCGCCTAGACTGGCCTGAGATAAGGGATGCTATAGCAATCATCAAAGCAAAAGAAAACCACCTAGAAGAGGTTTAAACCGTTGCAATTATGACAACACAACAATCGCTTGACAAACCGCCTATTATCCATGATAATAGTATTTTCGATGATGAATTGGAGAACGTGATGGCTACTGAATTTGAGAGAATTAATGCACTAGCAGCCGAGTTGGCTGAGTTGAGTATTGAAGCAGAAATTGATGATGAGTATGAGGCTTTGATGGATGTATTATATGCTGAACATGAGGCAATGATGTATGCCGCCAATAGTTATGATAATGATGCAATCGCCTATGGAGAGATGGTATGAATATATCAAATGAGTTAGCAGTAGCCTTGATTGGTCTCAAAGATTTAATCATAAACGACTATCAACGAAAAATGGGTGCCGATAGAGAATACGGTGTTGATTTTGACGATGGTTCGAAGTATGTGAAAGTCACAGTAATGAGTTGGTCGTCACGGTCGGTGCATTGCTTTGTTGAGAAAGCAAACGGTAATATATGGAGAGCAGCCAGCTGGAAATCACCCGCCCGTAATTTTGTGCGTGGTAATATCTACGACCAGGCATCCTATGCTGACCGTGTTAGTTGGACAGGTGTACAGTGAGCGTAAAATTCTGCAAGGATTGTGTTCACTTCCTACCGCTCTCCGAGATGTGTAACTCTCAGTGGTCGGTAAAGGGCATTGATGTGATATGGGGTCGGCATGAAAAACTATCGGCACATGAGATGCGACACGATGGTAATAAATGCGGTATAAATGCTAATTTTTTTGAAGATATGAATGGATTCAAGAAATTTATTGGTGAAGGAGTTATACAATGAAAATCGTATTGGCTATGATACTATTGTTATTGGCTGCATGTAACACCACCTCTGGCATACTGACAGGTGTAGGCAAAGACCTACAAGGTGCGGGTGAATGGGTGCGGCCACAGCAATCGGTACCGCTTAAATAAATAAGGCACTATGACCGATGATGCTGACGACCTACAATCCAAACTGGCTGCCCATAAGCCAAAGAAAAAGAAACTAACCGTACCTGAAGGTTTTCTTGAAGAGGCGAAATCCTATGAGGGTAAACTCATGGCGGTTCGTATTATTGCCGACCGTGAGAAAGACCGAGTTCTTCTCATGATCAAAGGCATGATAGCCAAGGCAGATGAAGACCGTGCCAGAATAGCAGCGGCACATGAAAAAGCCAAGATTGAACAAGAAAAGAAGGAAGCCTTAGAACGAGCGGCTATTATAGCAAAGAATAAAGCAAAGAAAAAATGAAAGACCTGCTAAACATATTACCAAAACTATTGGAGATGATGCCAGGGATTGTGAAGTTCCTGAAGTATATCCCTATTCTGATGGTACTAGCAGGCATTGGTTATGGTATCATGTATTGGTCACAGAACTACCGTGATCCGTTTAAATGTGTAGACAATCAAATTTATGAGCAAGTCCGAGTTGATTCTAATGTATACGAATTCAAAGGCGGATTTTGCGTTGAGGGTGATAATAAATGACAGATAAACAAATAATGATAAGTTTATGGGCAGGATTGATTTGCTTTGTGCCTGCACTGGTGTTTGGCTTATATCACGAACGGTCTGAATATTCCAAACAATGCGCCGAAGCCAATGGTATACTTATAGCCACCAAGTCCGATTTTATTTGCATTAAGACAAAGGCTATCATCCCCTTGAAATGATATGGTTTTTAGTTATCATTGGTGAAATAATTCTCATTCTGTTCGGTGTTGTCATTGTGCTATTATCTGCCGAACTGCCTCAACCCTCCCATCCTGTTGTAAAACCACAACAAAACAATCCACCAGAATCGCTTGACAAACCTACCGAAATCGACGATAATAGGAACATAGAAATTGATTATGAGGAGTAAGTAAATGAGTGATATTTTTGTGAGTAGGGATTACGGTAATGTCCGTATTGCCTCTAGGGGTCTGGACTATGTGGTTCAGCGGTTCGTAGAATACAATGAGCAAGGTTGGACTGATGTTAATAGTTTCAACCAGATGTCCGATGATTATGCGGCTACCAATGCCAATCAATATGCATTGAATTTAGTTGCGAAATTGAAAGGGGAATTAGTATGAGTAAAGTCCGAGTTATTGTGAATGGCGTGTCATTCTACACGACCAAAGCGCAAATCAAGCGTGGCGTTGGCGACAATGCATCGATTAACTATTTTGTTCAGTCGGCACTGGAAGAGTGCATCCGTGGTGGGGTTAGAGGTCTGGGTCGCACCTATCATTCCTATGATGCTAAAATGAAAAGCACACCACTCGATTTACAGATTAATTTGTAATCGCTTGACAAACCTACCGAGATTCGGTATACTATAGTCTGAGTTGATTAATTAGGAGAAAAATCATGGCATACGTTTCCCAAGAGTTGAAAGCGAAAATCGCTCCCCAAGTGAAAGCAATCCTGAAGAAATACAAAGTGAAGGGTTCGCTGGCAGTCCGTAATCATTCCACACTGGTGCTGAATATCAAAGAAGGTGCCTTGGATATGTACCAAGATTTTGCTAAACCAGAAGATGCTGAGAAATTCGGTATTCAAGTGAACCCATACTGGTACCAAGACCATTTTGCTGGTAAGACCAAAGCCTTTCTATCCGAAGTGATTCCTGCTATGAATGCGGGTAATTGGGATAAGTCAGATATTCAATCCGATTACTTTAACGTGGGTTGGTATGTATCAGTAAATATCGGTCAGTGGAAAAAACCATACGCTAAGGTGTAATCAATCGCTTGACAAACTGCCCCATTTTCGGTATAATGAAGTCTGAATTGATTGAGGAGCAAAAAATGATTCAATATATTACTGATGGTCGCAATGGTCGAGATGAACGAGTAATACTGTGGCGCACTGGTGAATACACCTACGAGTTGGATATCGGCACTGGTATTCATAAGAAAAACCTAAAATTCTATGAGACCGAGTTTGGTGAAGCAATTGGTTATTTTGATGCAATGATAGCAAACTACACGGAGTATGCATAATGACCATTTTAAGTGCCATTGTTTTTATTGCAGCCTTGCTCACCATGCGGGCTTATTTCAAAGGTTGGAATTGGGAGGAAGTATAATGAGCAAAGTATTCATTTTGGTAGAACGAAGAGCCCATGAGGGTGATACCGTCATACAAGTGTTCAAAAACTTCAAAGAAGCCGTGGCTACTGCCAATGGCTATACGTATACTGCCGAACAGAATGGTAAAATGGAAATTCTGTATGATGTACTTGAGCGTGTGGTGTATTAATGAACAAAGTATTCATTGTAGTACAGCGGGTAGCCTATGAGGGGGACACGATAATGCGAGTGTTCGCTAACTATAAAGATGCCGTAGCCTATGCTGACGAGTTAACCGCAGAAGAAATCGCAGCCGATTTTATCGATTATGACGTTTTTGAGCGTGAGGTATACTAATGAGCGAAACCTACAGATTTTGGTATGAGAATCACGCCGGCTACGAATTCGAAGAAAAACGACTAACAAAGCGCCAAGCAGTGATCCGCTTCAACAAATTACAAAAAAATTATAATCCAGCGATTAAACGCTATGGCTGGGAATTAGAACGAGCACCAATATGCCTAAATTCAATACAAAAACATACACCGAATCAATAGAGTTTATAGGTAAATTAGCCACGCTGCCCAATACTAATATAGATTCTGAGGTAGCATTAATCGCCTATGTGTACAATCAAGACCTATTCAAGGTAGGTAATGACGTAATGAAATTTGCCAATAAATGGAATAAATTAATTAACAAAGATGGCGTACACTAACATATGGATTGCGGATAAACCCATAATGAATAAGTCTATAATAGATCTCAAGTCGGAACAAGTCTATGATGACCAAATGCCACTGAACGGGCAACCACTTCTGGTATCATCATTCAACATAGCAGTCCATGATTGTATAGTACCACAAGATGTCCTAGAGAAAAGACTAGCCGTAGCACTAGCGAAGCACAACCGAACATTATATTGTGTGAATTGGGCACAGTCCACAGTAGCATATTGGAAAGCACTATGACCAATTCTATAATAGACCTGAGTACCGAAAAACTCCATGAGTGTAAGCACCAAACGCTAGTGCTATATTCTGCAAAGTTTATCCTATCCGATGATGATCTGGTTACACCCTATGGTACGATATCGGATAGAATGAAAGAAGCACTAAAAGCCCATAATAGGTTTTATCAGTGGATCATTATACCAGAGAGAAAAGTAGTATATTCGAAATTCACTGAATTACCATAGGCTGTGAAAACATAGCATAAAAACAATCCCGTTGAGAATGATTCTCATTTGCATTGGGAACGCACTACTGCGGGGAGTGTGAAAAAGTGGGGTAGAGTGGGGTTCTCTTTGTTCGCCCAGTCGGCTACGTATCCCAGCGCCATACTGCTCCCAGGCTGTCTCCTCTGCACAACACTGCACCTTTTCTGCCCAATCGCTTGACAACATTGCCCCTTTCCGCTATACTGTAGTCTGAATAGTTGATAACGAATGAGGAGCAAAAAATGTTAGTTCTAGAG
>Ga0247723_1001350_pt1 | contig 14517 bp, 31 predicted proteins | sample MSEWelMarce5H_FC_FD_189079 | JGI IMG/M metagenome (GOLD analysis project Ga0247723, IMG submission 189079) | Subsurface sediment microbial communities from gas well in West Virginia, United States - MSEEL Well Study Marcellus 5H_FC | ecosystem: Environmental > Terrestrial > Deep subsurface >...
GCCCCGGATAGGCTGGAGTTATGGTTCGTGCGGTTATGGTACGTACCGTATCAATGGCGTTGATAGGGTTTGTTAAGAAAACTTAATCTGGCGTATCATTAAGTTTTCTTAATTATTTGGATCTGTTGCACCAGGCGCAACAACCGGGTTTTTAGAGGCAGTTATTTGTTAAGGGTTATGGCCCGTAGGGTTATGGTTCGCCAGTTATGTTGTGGGCATAAAGGCGTGCAGTTATGGTTCGTGCAGTTATGGTTCGCGGGGTTATTGACATTGCTTAAAGGCGGGTGTACCGTTGATGTCCCGCTGGGGGAACAATTTGGAAATCGGGTGAGGAAAAGCTTCGTAAGAGGTGTACTCTGCTCGGGAGACGAATCGGTTCGCCATAACCCCAGCGGGAAGAAAGAGGTGAGTTATGCGCAGAGTTATATCTGCCGCAGTTATGGTCGCGCTGCTTATTGCCTGCGCCCCATCCCCGAGTCGAGTAGTCGCTCCGTCCTACGGGCCGGTTGCTGACCAACCCCAGGCGCCCATCGCTGTCCTCACCGGGATTGCGACCTGGTACGACGCCTCCAAGAACCGCGCGTGGTATACCCGCACCTCCAGTGAAGGCCCACCCATCAAGCTCTACGCCGCTGCTGGGCCGGAACTTCGGAAGTACACTCCCAACTCGTGGCGAATGAAACCATACCACATCATTGTGAAATCTGTCAAGACAGGTCGAGTGGTGAATGTGTGGATTGTGGATTGGTGCGGCTGTTATGGAAGGACGAAATCGGGGCAGCGAACGATGGTGGACTTTGCCCCGGCTGTGTGGAAGGCCCTTGGCGTCCCACTGCATCTCGGCATCATGGCAGTCGAGATCACCATCCCCAAGCCTAAACTTGACGGCTCTGCCCCTTGCCCTTATGCTGGGGGTTGCCCCTAGTAGGGCGTAGGTAGTAGAGAGAAGGGAGTACGCAATGGACGCGATTGACTTCGGGTACGCAACGGAGATTGTCCGAAAGAACAAGAAGGCACGAGCGCCGCGACGCGGTCGCCGTGTTGATGCAGAAGGACGACCAGTCCGCAGCAGCAAGAAGCAGAAGGCTGTAAAGATGGCGGTCTTTGGTCTGATTTTTGGTGGCTTCGGGAGTTGACGAGTCAAGCAACTAGTAGTAGACTGGGCGTAGCCCGATTGGGTGTAGTAGTAGAAAGGAGGAGTTAGATGCCAAACTGGTGCGTAAACCAAGTAGACATTGCTGGCGACGAGGCAGAAGTCGCTAAGCTCATTGAGTTCGTCAAGAGCGACGACAGCGCATTCACCTTTGAGAACATCGTGCCGCCACCAACGACACCGATGTATTCGTCGGAGGCGAGCCACAACAAGTATGTGTGCGGCTGCCAGTCGGAGTCAGCGCCAGACCCAGAGAACGAAGGTCTCTTCATCTGGGTCATTGACGGCAAGAAGGTTGGCTTCGGCGCGAAGTGCCCAACGCACAACGAGCCATCGTTCGGCGACCACCCAGACAACTGGTACCACTGGAACATCAACAACTGGGGTACCAAGTGGTCGGCGGCAGAGGTGTGGCATGACCGCGCCGATAGCAAGGCTGTTGAGGGCGACACCTCGTACAACTTTGATACGGCGTGGGCTCCTGCTGAGCCAGTCATCGCAGCACTCGCGGAGAAGTTCCCGACGCTGCGAATCGCTCACCGCTACTGCGAGGGTGGCATGGGCTACGCAGGTGAGGTGCTCTACGCCGAAGGCGAAGAGATTCGTCGCGAGGAGTACAACTTGGATAGCATGAGCCTACCAGAGAGCGCGTGGCTCAAGGACGAGGACGGAGAGCCGATGTATGGCGAGCGGGACTACGACAAGGTTCCGATGAGTTCTATGGAGCGGTTCTGCGACGAACACTTCGGCGGCGTCGTCGGGGGGTGATGACTTCGGGGGAGGGTGTTTCGGCGGTTTCGCCCTCCCCCACTAACACTCTTAGCGGAGTGCAATGCAGTTATGGCTTGTGCGCTAACACTGGCCACGAGAGGAGTTCTTATGGGAGAGCATGAAACGTCAGCTCGCAACCTAGAGATGGTTGCGCTGTACAAGACCGGGAAGACAATGGAAGAGATTGGCACGCAGTACGGCATCAGCCGTCAGCGCATCTGCCAAATCTTCAAGCGACATGGGGTTTCCACGGAAGGGGCGCGACGTGGTCGCAAGCCAACCGACCCTGCAAAGCTCGCAGCCTACGCGCAAGAGGCAATCACCTCTGGCTCAAAGAAGGTAGCGGCTGAGAAGTTCGGAGTTAGTGTGGACACCATTGGGCGTGCACTTAGGTTCTCAGGCATTAGCCTGCGCTCCACGAAGTTCACGAGCGATGAGACTCGGTCAGACATCGTGAAGCGATATCTGCAGGGTGAGCGCCTTCGGGTTATCGCCGAGAGTTATGGGACGCGCCCACAGCACATCAACTCGCTGCTCCGCAAGTGGGGCGTTGAGCCACAGGGCTGGAGCCGGGGAACGAAGTAAGTTATCCCGCGCGGGGTTATGCCCAGGCGCGTTATGGGGATTGACAAGTTAGGCTCCCTCGCGTTATTGTGGGGGAGCCAAACTTTTGGTATGAAGGGTTAGGAAAGGAGGGGTTATATGTATGTGCATAAGGAGTGCCCAACACCGGCCGCGAGAAATTGGGAAGGTGTCTTGGATGGAATCTACCTAAGCGGCTCTACGCCGATGTCGTTTAGCCCGAGCCAATGGAGCAAGCGCGAGTTCGTTATGGACAGCGACTACCACGAGGGCGGCGTCGTGGACACAATCAACTGCCTAGACTGCGACGAGGTAGTCGAGTACCTCTCTGAGGTGCTGGGCGAGGAGCACACGGGCAAGGAGCTGTGGCTCGTGGAGCGCCGACTCAAAGAGGGGTACTACTCCACGATTGAGTGGGTTGACTTATCCGCGATTGTCGGTTAGAGTTGCAGTAGCCCAGTTGGGTGAGTGTAGTAGATAGGAGGTGCTAGATGGGTAAGTTCGGAGTGTTGCCAGACCACGATGCGCTTGTGGCAGAGCGCAAGGGAATGTCGCTTGACGAGAGCGACGCGCATTACATCAAGACCGAGATGCTCAACCCGCTGATGGGCGGTTTGGTCATCGGCGCGAGTGTGGAGGAGATTGACGGGATTCGTTTCCCACGCTTCTCTGTCCGTAGTCCGTACGGCAAGGTATTTAGCGTCATCGTTTCGTCCGACGATGAGATGAACGATGGCGGTCGGCTAATGATTGAGGAGGAGGTGTCTAATGGATAACCGAAAGTACAGGTTCTCTATGAAGTTCGCGGTAGAGCGCGACGTGATTATTGAGGCTGAGGACTTGGTGGAGGCGATGGCGACGATGATGAGCGTCAGCCCAGAGATGCTGCTCGCCGAGATTGACGGAACGGACATCACGTTCCCAAGCAACATCAACGACCAGACGCAGGTCTACCCAGAGCACGATTTCCTTTATCGTTGCGACGATGACGGCGAAGAGGTTGACGGCGACTTGCTAGACGATAAGGACGAAGTATGACCGAGATTGCGTTCAGGCCATACGAGATTTCCATCACGCGTTCGCGACTGGAGTCGCAGCGCATTATCGTCAACGACACCCCAGCTCTGGTTGAGGTGTTCAAGGCGTACTACGACGGACTCGACCGCGAGATGGTCTTGGCTGCCGTACTAGACGATGTGAACGGATTGCTCGGCGTGTACGAGGTGTCGCGTGGCGGCACATCCGAATCGCCGATTGACCCGACAAACGTCTTCCGCCCTGCGATTCTGCTTGGCGGGAGCAAGGTGCTGCTCGTACACAACCACCCGACTGGCGACCTTCGTCCGTCTGATGGCGATGTGCGTTCGGCGAAGGCGCTCTTTATGTTGGCGTCGCTCCTTGACTTGGAAGTATCCGACAACATCGTCATCAACGCAGAAACCGGGGAGCACGAATCTGTTCACGCCCACCCAGAGTTCCGACGATGGCTTGGCAAGGACTTGATTCGCATCGCTGGGATTATGGCGGGTGGCGATTTGACGCAGGAGCAGTTGGCTGCATCTGAGGAGTTGGAGCGGGCGGCTGCCAATGCCTAAGAAGCACGACCAAGTCGAGTCATGGAAAAACAAGAAGGTGTCGCAAGCGGTTATGGAGAAGCGGGTTATGTCCGCGCTCAAAAGCACCCAGGCGGCGCGCAAGGAGTTAGGGGTTATGGTCTTATCCATAACGCCCGACGAGGGGCTGGCCGGAGCGTACGAGCAGATGTTCGCGCTGCGGAACACTGAAATCTGGCTGCTTGGGTGGCTTGACCGAATGCGCAAGAGGTAGTAGTATCGGTGTGTTGGGGCTTCCCAACGTAGAGTGAGAGGAGGGACTAGAGATGGCAGACGCAACGAGCTGGGCTAAGGTAGAGGTCGCAGTCGAGATGGCGAAGGGCATCGCCTTTGACGAGTGCCACAAGATCTATGTGCTTCTTGATGACGCACAGATGGAGCAGATGAAGGGCTATGGCTATGACCCGCTGCTCTCTGCGGATGACCTTACTCCTAAGGAGATGTTGGCAACGCTTCGCAAGTGGTACCACGACTCCTGTGGGCTTCGGTTTATCTCGGCGGTTCGTACCGTCGCTGGCGACCCGAACGATGGGTTCATTACCCTCATTGGGCAAGGCGAGGACTACGACGACGTCAACTAGGTAGCGGCCGTTATGGGTGGGGGTTATGTCCCCGCCCATACGCCAGTTAGGGGGTTCTAGGTTATGGCTAAGAGCGAATGGGCGAAGGTGTCTGAGGCCGAGGAGAGGCCGGCCTGCCCCAACAACGAACGTCATGGTGAGCTGGTACCGCACGCCAGGGGTGGCCTTGTGTGTGTCGAGTGCGAAGAAGCTCATGCTGGGACACGCAGCCGGGAACCACACCGCTGGGCCGATCCTCGCTAGGGGGGTTGACGCATTTGAAGATAGAGAGTAGTATTCGGTAGTCGGGGATTTCCCGACCTAGTGAGTGAAGGAGGGGCTATGGGTCAGTATCACGGACTATTCAACATTGACAAGAAGGAGATGTTGTTCCCCCACGAGTTGGGCTTCGGCGCAAAGCAGTGGGAACACACAGGCTTCGCAGGTTCGCTGTCGGACATCCTCTATGCGCTCTGCGCGTATCAGGTGAATCGCGGCGGCGGTGATTTCGGCAACGACGGCGGAATCTTCAAGGGTCGTTGGCACGGTGATCGCGTTGCGGTCGTCGGCGACTACGCTGCCTTCGGCGACCTGCCTGCGGCGTGGAACGATGCGTTCGTAGACCACGAGTACAACGGCGAAACGCACAAGGTGTTCAATATGGCGCGCGACAATGAAGACGGTACTGAGCCGTTCTTCACGGATATTGGCGACGAGATCCGCGCAAGCGTTGCGGCTCTCTGGGAGAAGGATGAGCAGAAGTACATCTCTCTCCGCCAGAAGTACGAGCACGGAGCGGTCTCCCCAGTACCAGTGGGTTGACGAAATCGGACTCCCCTGCTATCCTTCGGGGTAGCGGGGGATGTTCCCCAGCAGAGTGAGAGGAGGACAACATGAGCAGTTGGTCAGAGGTCCATTCAGAGTCGCCACGGGGCGACACAACGATTGAGGCGTGGCTTCAGGACGAGCCGAGGAACCTCATCTTCGTTCGCAACGATCAGGGGCTGCACATTCGTGTGTATTCCACGATGGAAGACGCCGTAGCCGGGGACGAGAGCATGGCACTCGCTAATGTGTGCTACGGGTGGTACAACCTCCTTTGGGAGCAGAAGAGCATTGAGGGGCACAACGACTTCTTGACGGATTGCGACACGCGCAGCGCCGAGAGGCACGGCGTGCCATTCGAGTGCCACGAGAACGCGGGCGAGTGCGAGGATGCGTACCACGCGGCAGCGGTACTCTTGGAGAACGAGGAGTGCGACGGCTGCAACGCCTGCACCGAGAACCGAGTCTCTGTCCCGGATCACCTGGCATGATAGAAATCTTCTACGGCCTTTTGGTCGGGTTGGTTATGCTAGGATGGGTTATGCTACGCGAGAGTTAGGCGTAGCGCGTTATCTACGAGCTGCGGGTGGGCGTCCTCCCGCCCCGTCAGCTCCTCCCCCCCTCGGCATGTGCACTCCATGTCGGGGGGGCTTCTTTATCTGGGGGGATTGACAGATTTCACAGAGCGGGTGTAAGATGGCAAAGCCGCGACTTGCGGTGTGTAGAGTGAAGGAGGACAACGATGGGCTACTACGTCAATGGCAACGGCGAACTCCGAATCAAGGCTGAGAACCTTGGCAAGGCGTATGAGGCGCTGATGGCGCTGCAAGACGCACCCGACAAGGCAAAGCGCGGTGGGTCGTCAGGCGGCTCTGAGGCTCCACGCTTCTGGTATTCGTGGATGCCAGAGGATTTGCGAACGCTGCCTGATACACAGACTGTGTTCGCGGAACTTGGCTTTGAGACTCGCATTGAGGAGCCGACAGGCGACCTCATCATCAACTGCTACGACAGCAAGATGGGTCAGGAAGAAGTGTTCTTCGCAGCCGCTGCGCCGTTCATTGAGAGCGGCGACTATGAGTGGAAGGGCGAGGACGGCGACTTCTGGGCGTGGGAGTTTGAGGACGGCAAGATGTTCGTCCGCTACGGCAGGCGCACCTACGGCGACGCGGAAGAGATTACGCTCGCCAATCTTCACCGCCAGCAGATTGAGATGGTGGAGCGCATTGAGGCGCAGTACGCCAAGAAGTAGTTAGAGGTTATGGGTTATGGGGTTAGGTGTTATGCCTAACCCCATTATCCGTTAGGCCACTGGCGAGCCGGCTGCCCAGCTCAGCAGATTCGAGTAGGTGGGCTTGACCGAATCGCAGAGAGGCCGTACGATTGGCTTGCCACATTTGTGGTTGAGAGTGTAGGAGGTGTGTAATGAGCGGTGAGCTGACGGCATGCAAAGAGTGCAACGATGTTCTGTTCTACGACGATGAGAAGGTTTACATCAAGCGCGACACCGAAGGGTTAGCCTTCGCGGTCAAGGTTGATCCCCTAGCGGACATCTACTGCAACTCGTGCGCCGAGTTCCTGCTAGATGACCCTGAGGAAGTGGGGTATTGACTTTCGCGCCATAACTGGTAAGATGGCATTAGCCACTCAGAGCAGTGGCAAGAGTGTAGGAGGTGTTAGATGGACACAACGATGAAGTGCGGGTATTGCGATCCAGCCACCAGCGCAGAGGTCTGGGTGGCGCTGGGCGAGGACATTATGAGCACCTACAAGGCGCGCATCTTGACCAACCGCCGTTGGAACGGCTTCGCGATTCCCGCCTTTGACTACAAGGAGGCGCTGCGGATTGCCGCAGACACGCACCTGCTTGGAGCAGAGCACAACGACAAGGGCGACAGCGTGGAGTTCGCTTCGTACGATGCGAGCCGCGATGCGTTCATCATGACTGGCGGCGGACGCGACGAGGACGATGAGGCGCTCATCATCACCGCAACGACTTGCTGCGGTCGCTACGACATCGGTGCGATGAACTGGACATGGGTGGAGGACGAGGAGCCAGAGATCGGCGACCTCCCCCAGTTCACCAAGGCGCACCTGACGGAGTTGGTATGAGCACGAAGGTTTGGTGCGAGGACTGCGAGAGAACAGAGATTGTCTGCGAGTGTGTGGACAACCCGACGCGGGACAACGCGTGCTATGAGTTGGAGCAGTCGGAGAACTGCGTCCACCCGCAGGAGGTGTAGGTTATGACTTGCGTACATACGCTAGATTGGAACGGCTGCAAGGAGCACAAGGGGTGCGAAGTCGCCTCCTGTGAGCCTTGCAACCGAGCAACACATCTGACTTGCAGCCACAAGGTTATAGGCTGGCTACATAACGAGCGGGTTATAGGTTGCGAGGATTGCGACAACGCGACGGAGTACGAGCAGGGGGAACTTACGCCGTGCTCACTTATCGTCTGCGTGGCTTGCAAGGAGTTCGTAGAGGCGGCCACCCAAGAGCACCACGAGCAACTGTTCCGAGGGGCTTGACTATTTCCCCCGCCTGTGGCACACTCTCCATAGGCGGGGAGACACCCCACCAAGAGTGAGAAGGAGGACACGATGGGAGCTTTTGCACTAACGATCCGCAACGGCGAGATCAGCATCACCACCCGAGGCGAGGGGCTCGCTGGCTTGTACGCTGCCACAGAGTGCTCAATGGTTGAGGTCGCTGCGGTCGGTACACTTGGCGGCGTGAAGGTTGCGCTCCTCTGCGATGAGGAGGGGCTTTTCGTTGAGAACCCAGAGCAGAACCTTACGGCGGCAGACCTTCGCGCAGAGATGAGCAACGGCTTCCCGCAGTACACGCTGGTCGGGACGTGCTCGCTGGTTGCCGATGATACGAACCTTCGCGGCTTCACCGCTGACGAACTGGCGAAGATCAAGCGACAACTCAAGAACGGCGGCTACCCGATGGCGCAGGAGTCGGTGTTCACGCTGGCGGGCATTGAGGTTCACGCCTTCAACGGCTAACAGTTAGAGGTCGCGTACTTATGGGGGAGGGGCTTATGCCTCTCCCCCTTTTGTTTGAGCTGCAGTTAGGCCCTGTGGTTATACGCCCCCGGTTATACGCGATCGAGTAGGCAGCTCCCGATTGTTAAGATGTCTTACACAAACATTAACCAAAAAAGAGGCCCAAAAGTGGCTTAGGGGGATTGACAGGGTGGCGGTAGGTGTGAGATACTCCTTATGTCGGAAGCGATCCTAGGACAGCAACCGACTGGGTGAGGCTCTTAGACGAGCGATCAGTATGCCGCAGCCGAGAAATGCGGGTATAAGCGATGCAGGGCAACGCGATGGCGACTAGGGCAGACGCTGTAAGTCTGGGAGTCGTAGGAGTGAGGTGGGGCGGTTTGATCACCGCTCCGCAGCATAACGAACAAGAACCCCTCAGGGCGACGGCTCTGGGGGGTTTTTGATTTTCCACTTATGGCCTGAGGTTATAGCTCGCGGTTATAGGTGCGGCCGTAATGCGCCAGGCGCCTACCGGGTAAGCAGTCGAGTGCGCAGCTCCATGCTGGCCGAGGTCGCGATGTGGGGGATTGACGGATTGCGCGCGCTGGGTGTAAGATGCTCTTAGCAGTTTGAGGTAAGACCACCGAGCGGCTTCGGCTTCTCGGTGGCACCACTGCTAAGAGTGTGAGAGGAGGACGCAATGGCTAAGGCTAAGAAAGCAACGGCGACAGAGTGGAAGCGTTTCCAAGTTGAGGTGGTGCGCCACGCTATCGCAGAGGCGGCTCCCTTCCGAGTGGAGCGTCCTATGGCGGCGGTAGAGTTGTTCCGAGAGGATGCCGAGCGACTGACGCAGGAGTCCCTCTGGGTGATGACGCTAGACGGGCGCAACGGGCTAATGGGCATTGAGCGCGTCTACACGGGGACGGCTACGGGGACGAGCGTCCGTATCGGTGAGTTGTTCCGCTACGCAGTTGCGGCGGGTGGCGTGGGTATCGTCCTCGTCCACAATCATCCGAGCGGTGATCCTGAACCGAGCGACGAGGATGTGAAACTGACGAGCGAAGTTATCGCAGCGGCGCAGTTGCTAGACATCCAAGTTCTAGATCACCTAGTTATCGGTAGCGATAAGTTTGCGAGCATCCGCTCGCAGCGCGGCGAACTCTGGGAAGTCGTGAACTAGGGGGATTGACCGAGTCGCAGTTTGGTAGTAAGATGAGCAGAGCGAAGGAGATTCCTTCGCAGAGTGAAGGAGGACGAAATGGACTTTGATGTGGTAGATGGTGGCTCGGTTGTTCTTCTTATCCCTAACACTCCCGAGGCGGAGGCGTGGGTGTCGGAGAATCTCCCCGAGGACGCTCCCACTCTCGGCAAGGGTATCGGTGTGGAGCGCCGCTATATCGGCGCAATCCTCAACGGACTCGCCGAGGACGGACTTACTTTCTAGGAGTTAGGGGTTATAGGTTAGGGGGTTAGGGGTTATACCCTAACCCCTTATCCGCCCGAGTGGCCCTACGCGAGATTCGAGCACGCAGCTCGGGATTCCGGGGGCGGGGCCTAGCGGGGGGCTTGACGCAATCGCGTTGATGCCTTAATGTAGTGATGTCGGCAAGGACGACCGACACAGAGTGAAAGGAGTGAATCGTGGAGAACCCAACGATCATTTCCGCTAAGGAGGCAGCAGACCTTCTTACCGCCACCGAGGGGCGCATTTTCTCGGTACGCTTCATCAAGCGTACGACTGGCGAGGAGCGCGTGATGACCGCTCGCACTGGCGTGAAGAAGCATCTTCGCGGTGGTGATGCCGCATACTCCTTCTCCGAGAAGGCACTTCTCTCGGTGTGGGATCTCAACAAGAAGGCATACCGAGCGATTCCGCTAGACGGGATTCTCTCACTCCGCGAAGGCGGGGAGGAGTATGTGGTAGTCCGCTAGGACTCCACGGAGGGGGGAGCTTTTGCTCCTCCCTCCCCCTCTGGGGGGATTGACTTTCGGCGCAGAACTGATACACTGAGCACAGCGAGGACTTCTCGCAGCAGTAAGAAGGAGGACACAATGGCAGGAGCCAGTATGTACGCGATCAAGAGCAACACGTGGTACCAGATCCACACGAACGGAGCGACGACGACCTTCGCCCGATTCTACGAAGGACAGGACGAAACGGGAGAAACAATCTTCGTCTTCCAGAAGATGCAGTCGGACATTACGACTGACGGCTTCGCTGAGATCTTCGGGGAGCAGTCCTTCGGTACGGAGGAGGCAGCACGCTCCCGCCTAGACGAGGCACTAGAACTGGCAGTCTAAGAGTTAGGGCGGGGGCTTATGCCCTCGCCCTTTCACTTATGCGCTGGCCACTTATGCCTCGCGCGTATTTGTTACATTCGAGCGCCCCGGTTGTAACAATGTAACAAAGCTCCAGCGCAGGGGGCTTGACGAAAACCGCAGCGCGGGTGTATGATGCTTGCAGCGGTGGAAGTGCTACCGCCAAGAGTGAAGGAGGACGCAATGGCAAAGAACCTACACGGCAAGACGCGCAGCGTTGATAGCCCGTATCTCATCATCACCGCTGGTGATTGGGAGTGGCGAGTGCTGAAGCGCTACCAGTCGCCAGAGGCGGAGCGCGCCAACCCGTACGCTCGTTGGTTCGTGGCGGTGAAGTCGCCAATGACCTACGGCTCGTGGGAGATGGGCGACACCTACGTCAGCGAGATCCCAACCGCAGTAGCGGGAATGGACTTCCCCGAAGGCGGGGCGATCCGCAGCGAGGGTGGCTTCCGCATCACGACGGCGCAGGTTATCCGCTAGGAGGTTAGGGGTTAGGCGGTAACGCCTAACCCCGCCCCTAGGGGGTGGCCACCTCGAATGTAACAATGTAACAAAGCTTCGCGGCGGGGGGGTTGACTTTCTCGCCGCAGGGCGTATAGTAAGGGTGTAGGGCGGCAAGTGATCCGCCCACAAAAGGAGGACGCAATGAACGAGCACAAGTGGACGGCGCGAGATCGCAAGATTGCGAAGCGCGCACGCGGGATGGTGATGAGCGGCAAGGGTACGCTCCGCCAGCAGAACGAACTACGCGAGAAGGCGCGACACGCGGCGAAGGCAAACGCTCGCACCGTCGCCTACACCGCGAAGGCGTTCGGCGAGGTGGCAGAGTGAAGCGCGGGGGCTTCCCCCCGCTTCGCGGCACGGCGGCGTGGCATAGGGCGCAGGACGAGCGGCGGATTCGCCGCATCGCTGTGGCGCTGCTCATCGTCGCAACGCTCGCGGCGCTCGCCTTTGGCGGGTGCAACGGGGCGCACGGTCGCTGTTAGGGTTAGAGGTTATAGGGTTAGGGGTTAGGCACTTACGGCCTAGCCCCTAACGCTTTATAGGCCGCAGCTCAGCCCCAGGCAACCGGGGGCCTTGTCGAGTGGCGGGGCTTCGCAGGGGGGTTGCGCGTTTGCGCGGCAGGGTGTAGAGTAGAGGTGCAGGGGGCTTCCCTGTAAGAGTGAAGGAGGCAACAAATGCGAGTGACGCAGAAAGAACTAGACGCGGTACTAGCCCGAGTCAACGGCGAGCGTAAGTACCCAGAGGTGGGCTACTTCTACCTGATGGGCGCCTACGGCGGGCTGAAGTTCGTTCAGATCGTGAACGAGAGCGGCGGCGTTCGGGATGTACTCCCCCGCATCGGCTATGTCGGGAAGCGCCAGATGCTAGACGCTCTGACCTCGTACCTTGAGGGGCGAGGCGAGGCGCGCACGCTAGAGCATTACGGGATCAAGTGAGGCGCGGGGCGGGGGCTTGACGGCTCCCGCCCTTGCTGCTATCTTATAGGTGCGGGGACTTCCCGCGAGAGTGTAGGAGGTGCTAAATGTTCAAGGTGTGCATCGTTGATAAGAGCGCGCCAGAGTTCGGCGGCGTTTCGGAGATTGTCGGGCTCGCAACGCTTGAAGATGCTAACCGCATCGCCCAGCGCGAAGCCTACGACACCGCCGAGGTGCTGCTAGGTGAGTGGCGCGTGGTTCGGGAGTCAATGAGCGCGGGCAAGTACGGCGCGCGGCTTGAGCCCAGCACGGGCGAGGCGGGCTACATCGTGGTGATGGTAGCGGGGCAGTAGGTTAGAGGTTACGGGTTAGGGGGTTAGGTGTAAACGCCTAGCCCCCTAATGCTATGCAGGCCACAACGAGCTGCAGCTCTGGCGCGGGGTAGGGGTTGACGCTATCGCAATGAGGTTGTAAAGTAGCAGTAGGCGAGGAGAAACCTCGCCAGAGTGTAGGAGGCAACAATGACGGTAAGCAAGAATCACGCGGGGGCGCTCATCATCTCCGACATCGTAGGCGGGTACTACGTGCAACGCGTCTACATCGGCTTCACAAAGCGCGAGGCAATGCGAAAGTTTCGCGCGGAGATGCGCGCGAAGTAATCCAAAGGCGGGCGGGGGTTATCCCTCGCCCGCTTAGGGTTAGGGGTTACGGGTTAGAGGTTAGGCGTAAACGCGTAAACGCGCGCAGGCCTCGAATAGAGCTCTGAGTGTAACAATCGAGGCCCGCCGGGGGCGCGGTGGGGGGCTTGACTTTATCCGCGCTGTGCCTGAGAATAAGGGTAGAGGGGCGAGTGACCCCTCACAAGAAAGGAGTCCACAATGGACTACGAGATGTACGAGATGGATGACCTCGGGACGGGCTTTGAGGAAGCCTCAGAGCGCGAGTACGAGCGCCGCGAGGAAGCCGCCATTCACGAGGTACGCTTCCCCGATGAAGCCATCCTCGCCTTCTTCGCCCCCCGCTCGTGCGCGGCGAAGACGTGCGGCATCTATGACCAGCACACGATTGAGTGTCTCCCCTTCTAGGGGATGGGGGGCGGGGGTTATACCCCGCCCCCTAGCGGTTAGGGGTTACGGGTTATAGGTTAGGTGATAACGCATAACGCCTAGGCCGCCCAAGAGCTTTGTAACAATGTAACAATCGAGTCGGCCACGGGGGATTGACGCGATGCGCTTCCCGTGGTCTAATGGATGCAGAGGGGCGAACGCTTCTCAGAAGAAGGAGGACGCAATGGGAATGACGAAAACGGGTAGCGGCATCGTGCTTGTCGGCTATTCAGACGCCGCCGCTGGCGTGGTCTATTGCCGCTCGTGCGGTGATGATGGGGATGGGGTCTGGATGGATTCGGTCTATTCAACCGATGCAACCGATGACACCCCGCCCTGCTTCTCCTGCGGCGTGCCGCTTGCGGAGACCGTAGAGGACTAGGGTTATCGGTTAGGGGTTAGGGGTTAGGCGATAACGCCTAACCCCTACCGCTACTAGGCCGCCCAAGAGCTTTGTAACAATGTAACAATCGAGCGGCCACAGGGGGGGGTTGACCATACCCGCTGGGTGTGGTCTAATAGATGCAGACGGGGCGAGTGACCCCGTAGAGTGTGGAGGGTCAATGATGACCATCACAATGAAAGAAGCGGCAGACATGCTGACCGCTTCCGATGGGCGGATCGTTTCCGTTGTTTTCGTGAAGCGCACCACGGGCGAGACCCGCTCAATGGTCTGCCGCACGGGCGTCAAGAAGCACCTAAAGGGCGGGGATGCCGCCTATTCGTTCAGCGCCAATGCGCTCCTGAGCGTTTGGGACATGGGCGTCAAGGGGTACCGCTCAATCCCTCTGGACGGGATCGTATCCCTCAAGAGCGGCGGGGTTGAGTACACCGTCAAGGGGTAGGGCGAAGGGGAGGGGGGACGCGCCCCCCTCCCCGCCCAAAAAGCTTTGGCAGGGCCTCGCAGGGGTATTGACAAACGCGGCGGAGTGTGCTACAATAAAGGGGGGAGGGTTATAGGTTAGGAGCTTACGGGTTAGGGGTTATAGGTTACGGCCTAACGCATAACGCGCCCGGCGCCTGGGCGGCCTCGAATGTAACAAAAGCTCTGGGGCGTGGCCGCATCAGGGGGGTTGACGATTCTTCAATGATGACGGAGAATAGGTGCAGAGGGGCAGACGCCTCTCACAAGAGGAGGACGCAACATGTACGACGAACTAGACGACATGGG
>Ga0247723_1001351_pt1 | contig 14509 bp, 15 predicted proteins | sample MSEWelMarce5H_FC_FD_189079 | JGI IMG/M metagenome (GOLD analysis project Ga0247723, IMG submission 189079) | Subsurface sediment microbial communities from gas well in West Virginia, United States - MSEEL Well Study Marcellus 5H_FC | ecosystem: Environmental > Terrestrial > Deep subsurface >...
GGGAAGCTGAAGGATATAAGGCAAGGTTTGTTTTTTATGAATTACCAGTGGACAATTAATTATGTTTAACAATAAATTTAGAATCGGTGTATTACAACATCCTGGATACCATAAAGGTAAAGGTGGTGGAGGTGGTGGTCAACAACCTACTCAGTCAACTAACTACACGACTAATATTCCAGAATACGCACGTCCTTATGTAGAGAATATGCTTAATGCTACACAAGCACAAATCTATAACTCAGATATGAGCACGTTTAATAAATATACTCCTTACTCAACTGATCCTACTAAATACGTTGCTGGATTTTCTCCACTTCAAAGTTACGCACAATCTGGTGCAGCCAACTTAAACCTTCCAGCTAACTATGGTTTAGCTACAGGACAGACTTTAGGCACTGGTATGCAAATGGGTGCGCTTGCTCCACAAATGGGTATGGCGGGTGCTCAGTATGCATCACAAGCTACCAATCCGTATGCTACCCAAGCTTACATGAATCCATATCTATCTGCATCTTTAGCTCCGCAATTAGCTGAGGCTCGTAGACAATACGATATTACTGGCCAACAACAACAAGGGCAAGCTGCTCGTGCTGGTGCATTTGGTGGATCTCGTGAAGCTCTCATGGCTGCTGAAAACAGACGCAACATGAATACAGCTATGAATCAAATGATTGGTCAAGGTTACAACCAAGCGTTTGGTCAAGCACAACAAGCTCAACAGTTTGGTGCTAACTTAGGCCTTCAAGGTCAGCAAGCTCAGCTAGGCGCATTACAAGGTCAGCTTGGTGCTGCTAATCAATTGGCGGGTCTTGGTGGTCAACAACTACAAGCTCAACAAGGTATATACAATCTTCAAAATCAACTTGGTCAACAACAACAAGCACAACAGCAAAACGTTATCAACCAAGCTATTCAAAACTACGCTACAGAACAACAATATCCATTTATGCAATTGGGTGTTCTTAACTCTATGCTTCGTGGTTTACCAATGCAACAAAGCTCTACACAAATGTATCAAGCTCCTCCAAACCCAATAAACCAAGCTTTAAGTTTAGGAGCTCTTGGAGCTGGAGCATTTGGTGCTGCTGGTGGATTTAACAATAATAAGTCTGGCGGATTAACATCAATTAAGAAAATGGCATCTGGCGGTAGCGCTATTCCAATGAAGAGTTATTCAGATCCACAATTACAAAATGTAATTAAAAGCCCAGCATCATCTATGATGGCCGACATTTATGCTCAATCATTACTAAAAGACCGTGCTTATTTAAAAGCTAATCCAATGGCGTCTGGTTTAATTAATCAACAACAAATGCCGCAAGGAATACCACAGCAAATGCCACAGGGAATGCCTCCAGGAATGCCACAAACGCCTCCTATGCCTTATCCAGATCAAATGGCTATGGCACCACAAAGTAGAGTTGGTTTAGATACTATTGGCACAGGTGAAATGACACAGATGGCTGGCGGTGGTTTATTAGCTTTTGCTGACGGTGATGTAGTTCCAAGTTCTGATATTCCACGTGGCAAACGTGGCCAACCAGATTGGACTGAAATGTATGCAAGAAATATTGCTGAAGGTAAAAACATGGGCGTAGAAAAAGCTACAGCAGATGAAGTTAAAGCCATTCGTGATCAAATTGCAAAAAGAGATAAAGAAAAAGTATATTATGGGCTAATGGCTGGTGGCGCTAAAGGATTGAAAAATACATCTCAATATTTAGGCCCAGGCCTTGGATCTATAGGGGAAGGTTTTATTGAGTCCGTAGGCAAATACGACACTGCTAATGAAGCTGACTTACGTAAACTTCTTGAGCAAAGTGTTGAAGGATCTAAAGCAGATCAAGCTCGTAACATTCAAGAACGTAATGCAATTGCTGGTATTATTGGTTCTGAATACAATAAAGAAATTGGACTTGGACAAATTAAAGCAAATACAGACCTTCAAAACTCTATAAGAGATGAACAGCTTACTGAAAAAGCTAATAATAACTTCTTAAACAAGGTTAATGAAGAGGAAAAAAGAATCCTTGCTTCCTCTAAATATGAAGGATATACTCCTGAATATATTAGGGCATTGGCTTATAATAATACTGTTAGAGAAACATCTAAAAAAGTATTAGATAGACTAGGGCACGCTCCTATTCCTGCAGACAGAATGCCTTTATCTAAGCCAGCAGAATTACCAAAAGAACCTGATTTGTTTGATAGAATATTTGGCGATAAGAAAACACCGGCATCAGCAGCACCAGCGGGACCAAAAATTGGTGAAACTAAAGTTATTGGTAATGTAACTTATCAATATGATGGCAAGGGCTGGCTTCCAAGATAATAAATAAATGGCTAACATTACCCAAACAGATAATGTTACACCCGAAGAGCAAACAAAGTACGTAACAGATCCAGAATTACTTAAACAGCTTAATTCGGTTGGAACACCCCAGTCAAGTACCGCAGGGTACGTGACAGATCCTGAGTTATTAAATCAACTCAACGCCCCCGCTCAAACTCAAATCCCCATGGAACTTCAAGGCAAGGCTGAAGCTCCTGGAGATACAAGTACTGCAGACTTTCTTGCAAACATAGCAAAACCAGTAGCAGCTGCAGTTGGTAGCGAGTTTGATCCCAATGCGCCACATCCGTTTATATCATCTGCCGCTAAAGGTGCTATGAGCATCAAATCAATGTTTAATGATGAATATCTATCAAACATGATTCCACTGATGGAGAAGGCAAAAAAAGACTACGGTAAAGACTTTGAGAAAGCTCCTCCAGAAAAACAACAACAATTATTAGGTGATCAAGCTGCTCTAATATCTGCTCTTAATAAAAGGGAGCAATATAGACAAGACGTTGAGGCCGTTACTAAAAAGTATGGTACTGATGAATTTTCTAAAAAAGCAGATGCTTTATATGCAACACCAGAGTTTCAAAACGCAAGCACATTAAAACAAATTCAATTGTATGGTAATGAAGTAATATCTAACCCACAGTATATACCAGCGCATATTGCCACAGTATCATTAGAGAGTTTACCATCTACCATAAGAGCTTTATTAGCTGCAACATTTGCTAGGTTTATGGGATTAGGTCCATCAGGATCTGCAACTGCTGCAGGCGCAGAATCCACATCTATGGAATATGCATCAGGCTATATTGATGCAAGACAGCAAGGATTGTCTCATGACGAAGCTCATAAACAGGCTGGCTCTAAAGCTGTAATGGTAGGTCTTATGGATGCTTTATCATTTGCATCTGCCGGTAAAGCTCTAGATAAAATTATGGATCAAGTAGATAAGGGCGTAGTTAAGCGTGTTGTAAGTACAGCTAAAGAGACTGCTAAAGAACTTAACAAACAAGGATTCTATGGCCTATCTGGTGAAGTGTTAGGTTCAGTTGCCAGCGGACAAAAGGTAGATCCTAGAGCAGCTTTAGATGAATACTTTGGTGAGCTTGCTACCGGACCGTTGGAAGCTCTTACCACATATCAAGGTAAATTAGCAGAAGAAAAAGCTGCAGGCGCTCCACCCGCACCACCAGAGCCACCACCAGGAGCAAACGTTCCACCGCCAGGCCCTGGCACACCACCACCCACCACAGGTGCTATTATCGATACATCAGAATTTGATGCAGAAGATATCCCTGGGGCTATACCAACCGTACCTCCAGCGCCTCCAACAGTACCTCCACCACCACCAGAAGCTCAAGCAACTAAGACAGTTACTGATAAAGTTCAGGACATGATTGGTAAAGAATTAAAACAAGCAACCCAAGATGAAAAAGGTCAGCAAATTTTAGATGATCTTGATGCCAAGGGAGTAGCTCCACAATCTGTTGCAGAACAATTCTGGAATGATACATTCTTTAAATTACCAGCCCAAACACAACAGTACTTTAAGAACTATCTAAAAAAGATTACAGGTATGGAGCCTGGATCTGTCTTGGCAGTAGATGGAGAAGGTAATGAAATTATAGCTAAAGACTGGGTAGATTTAGGCAAATATAATGCTGTAGACTTAGGTGATAGAGTAGATTATTTAGAAGGCACAGATCGTGGCTACGTAGCTCTATTAGATGAAGCAAACAGAAGATTTGAAAATGCCCAAGTGCCATCTCCAGAGCCAGCTACCATTCCAGAAAAGGCTGAAAAAGCAAAGCCAGAAGCCAAGAAACCAGTATATCTAGAAAAAGAAAAAGATGAGTTAGTAAAAGCTCTTATCAATTCTATTGATAGCGATATGGGCCGATTGCTAAATATGAAATGGAATGATGGAGAAATTAGAAAAGACAGTGATCTTGATCAGTTTAGACGTGTTGCTAGGGAATCATTAGCAAGACAAGAAGAAAGAAAAAAACGTTTAGAAGAACAAGGCCAAGGTAATAAACCTATTGAAGATAAAGCAGTTGAAGCTGAAGCTTTAGCATTAGCTGATGAGCTTGAAAAATATCAACCAGGATTTGCTGCCGGATTTAGATCTTCTATTGCCAAAGGAGTTATTCAAAAATCAGAAGATCTAGACTTTTATAGAAGAAGAACTGCTGAGTATAAAGCACAAGCAGAAGGAACTGCTGCTCCAGTAAAAGAAAAACAAAACATGGAGACCACCTTCTATGAGCCAAATTCAATAGAATGGAAAAACAGACAAAAGGCATTAAAAACAGCATCTCCAGAACTTAAAGACATGTATGACAAAGTAAACACTACCTTGCAGGATATTACAGATCATATCAATCAAAATGGATGGTCTATTAGTAATGTAAATCAAGGCAAAGCACCTAAAAATTTAGTTGACTTAGGCTCTTTAATTCCAAATCTTCAGTCTGATATTAACCAAGCTTTAATTAAATCCGAAAGAATTGTAAGAAATAGATTGCAATTAAAACCTGTTAACCCAAAAGATGAAGCCAACTTAAAATTAAGAATGGCTGCTCTTAATAAGGTATTACAGGCCGCCAAGGATGGTATAGCAGGCAACGATATTACAGATCAAATTGAAGCCGCTAAATTAGAGAATGTACAAAAAGAAATTAACCAGGCACGTCAAGAAGAGCAAAGAGCTAAAGCAGCCCCAAAAGAAGCTGAGCCAAAGATTGAACAAGCTATTCCAATGGCAAGAAAAGGTACTTATGAATATGCTGCTAGATTGCTAGATAGCTCACTTAAAAACAATGAAATTACAAGAGATGACTATAACAACATAGGATGGTTCTTAAGACAAACATCAACTCCTATTAAAGATACAATCAAAAAAATTAATGATGCTATAGAAAGAAACAGAAAGCCTGAAGTTAAAGAGCCAGCTAAGCTAGCACAAAAAGAAGCTGAACCAAAACCTGAATTAGCACCAAAAGAATTTTCAAAAGATATTCAAGCCAGACTTGATCGCATACTTCGTCTTGCTACCTTAGCTGAGAAAAAAGTAATGGATAAGCCGCTTACAATGGATGATGTTGTAAATGCTTATAACAGAGTTGAAGACTCTAAAAAAGAAGAGAATCTTGCAAACACTGAAAAGAATATGGCTAGACAAGCCGAAGATAAACTATTAATTAAGATTGACAAAGAGTATGTAAATCAATTTCAAACTGTGCCTCCAAAGAAACAGGGTTTAATTGCAGCGATTAAGAATGGATCGCTTGACATATCTAAACAAGAATGGGCTAAAGATGCTTATGATATATTTAAGATTAAAGAAAAAGATATTAAGACAACTAAAAAACCGGAGGGCGCAAGCGATGCGGTTGCAGAACAGTTAAAGAAATTTAATGCTGGTAATTATAGAATGCCAGAAAAAGTACGTGGAACAAAAGATGAGTCGCTTCAGATGTCTGGCACACCAAGCGCAAAATACGCAGAAGAAGAAAATAAACGCAATTTTAAAGTTTATGAAGAGGCGGCTAAGTTATTTTTAGAAGGTCATTTAGATGCTAAGCCAGAAAAAACCCTTGAGACTGAAGGATTTAAAGATAATAGTATACAGCCACAACCAATTGAAAAGAAATCAGCGGATAAAGCTATTGCTAATGCAGAAGAACAAAACAAAGTTATATCTGAAATCATTGATAAAAAAGATGTTAGATATTATTTAGGTGGAATATTAATAGATCGTGAGAATGATCGCATGGTTACATGTGATGGTCACAGAGCAACTATATTAAAGAAACCAGATTACTCAAGCGTTCCTAACCCGCCAGAAAAAACAACGGGTGATTTAATATTAAAAGATGATGGAACATGGATAGATGGTAAGTATCCTGCTATTGATAGAATTATCCCTGAATCACATGCTGATAATAAAATAACAGTTAATGCCAAAGATATTGCAGACTATGCTCGTGGCATTGAAAAAGCTAATAAGTTTATTAAATCTGACGAAGTATTCAGTCTTTTTCTTCAAAATCCAGATGCATTTGGTACATTTAATGCTAAGTTTATTAGACAAATGGGAGATTTGTTTAGAAGATTTGGATATAAGGATATTATCCTAAGCCTTGATGAAGGTAAAAAATTATTTGCTACCTCTCCAGATGGTAAGTTGTCTCATATTGTTATGGGAATTAGAAGCAAAAATGAAATATTTAAAACATTTAGTAAGATATTTAGAGTAGAAAAAGCCAAAGGCGCTAGAGGTGATGGTCAAACTATTGAATCAATTAAAGATCGAATTGTAAGAGACTTTGGTAGAAGTGTTAAAAAATTATTTGATGATGGTATTATTGTGGTAGTCAATACTGTTGGAGAGCTAAATCCAAAATACCAAAATGAACTAGACGCACAGGACAAAGCTTTCTTTGATAAAGAAACTGGTGTAGCTTATATAATTGCTGATCGTGTATCTGCCGGTGATGTGCGTGCAGTAGTCTTGCATGAAGTAGGTGAGCACTATGGCTTACGTGGCATGTTGGGTGAAAAAGTATACAACGAACAACTTAATAATCTTAAGAAACAAAAAAATACCGATATCACTGTAGCTAAAGCATGGGAGTATGTAACAAAGAACTATGCTAACTTACTTGAAACAGATGAGAAACAATTCTTACGTGAAGTTATGGCTCGTATTGGTGAGAATGCGCCTAATCATAATTTATGGAAACGTTTTGTTACGGCTATTAAAACCTTCCTAGTTAAGAAAGGAATCATTAAAAACTTAACTGGCACAGAACTACAAGACCTTGTAATGAGATCATTACATACAGTTACTAAAGGTAGGCGTGTTTTAAGCAGCGGTACTGGATTAGAGTCGGCCCGTGGACCAACAGATCCGGATGCTAAACGTGAACTTGATGATGAGTTTAGAGCTAATGATGTTCCAGATGCGCCATTCAATAATCAAAAAGATATTGCAGACAAGCTTACAGAAAACATTAAAGAAGCTAAAACTGTTATCAAAGATATATCTGCTGCCCCTAAACAATCTGGCATTAAAATGATTAGCGGTGTAGATAAGGCGCTTACTACATTCAGAGTTAAGAACGTATTCTTTGGTGCTGGCATTGAAGAGACTGAAGCTAAAAAATACGCTGGTAAACTTATTGATGGCATGGGCAAGGCTGTTGCCACAGTATCATTAACCAATGCTATTCATGCTGGCCACATTGCTGCTAATGTAATGGAATTAGGTAAGCTTACATTTAATCAGGCAACGCAAATGTTCCAAGCTGTAAGATCTCAATTTGCCATGAGTAACATATTTAAGCTTGAAAAAAAGCTATTCAAAAAACTAGGTAAACAAACCGCAACCAATCTTATCAATACATTCTTTGAAGCTAAACGTGCAAGAAGCATTCAGAATGAATACTTAAATAGAGAAGCTGAATTAGAACGTGCTATTGATGCCGGTGAAGATCCTGAAGTAGCTCAACGTAACTATGATGCTATTGTAAAAGCTTATAAAAAAATACCAGAATATTTCCAACGTAGAAATGCCAATGGCGACTTAATGTTTACAGACGTGATTGAAAATGGTGAGATTGTTGATCAGCTACCAATATTAAATGACGATGTAATTGATGATTACATTAGGAAAGATCAAGATTTCCCAGAGCTAAAAGAAATGATGAATAACTGGACCGCTATTAATCATAACATGCTTGATAACATGGTATTTGCTGGGATTATTAGTGCAAAACGTGGTGCTAGTCTTAAGGCTATTAAAGACTATGTGCCATGGTTCCGTGTTCAAGACGGTGCCGAAGAACTACACGCACCATCAACTTTTGTAGCCGGCCTTACAAACATTAGCAAAGAAAGAGTGTTCCGTAAAGGTGCCGTGTCTGAACGTATTGATAATATGATTGATAACATGGTTTACAACGTCATGATGATGACTCGTAACTCAATCCGAAACTATAGTGCATTACAAATAGCTAAAGCATATGCTACACGTAAACCAAATGGCAAGCTCCAAGTGTTCCCTAAAGAAGGTGTGATGCCGGATGGAGCAGTTAGAACTAACATCTTAGTTAATGGTAGACGTATTATTATTGAAATTAAAGATCCAAATCATGCAGCTGCATTGATGGGCCTTGAGAACTTAGAACTTCCAATACTTGATACATTAAGTAGTTTCTCCCAAGGATTAAGACGTGGTGTTACAACTAATCCATTCTTCCAATGGTGGCAGGTATGGAAGGACGCACCTACAGCTGCAGCAGTCACAGGACTCAAGAGCCCATTAAAAGTTTGGGGAAAAATATTAGGCAGCTTCTTTATGGCGCTTAATCCTAATGATCCTATTGTCCAGACTTTAAAGTCGTATGGTATTGGTGGCTTCCAAAGCTCAGGTAGAACAGCAGAAAAAGAAGTAGGCCTAACAAGAGGCAAGGCTTTAATGAATATTGGACCATGGATCTTAGATATACTAGATCATATTGGTGACGCTTCAGACTATGCACAACGTAGAATTATTTACCAAGAAACTATAAAACAAGGTGGCACTGAGATGGAAGCTCTATTTAGAGCTAATGCTGTTATTGATTTCTTACGCCATGGTAATAGTAAAGCTGCGCTGGCCCTTGTAAGAACAGTTACATTTATGAATGCTTACATCCAACAAATTGATGTATTAGCTACATCTATGGCTGGTGGTGGATTTAAAGGCATGGATAGGAAAAAAGCCAGGGAAAGATTTAGAAGAACAACATATACTTTAATCGCTACAGGACTGGTATATTGTATGATGAAGGGTGGTGATGATGATTATGAGAAGCTTGATGATCAAACCAAGATGAGAAACTTTATTATTGGTGACTACAAGATCCCTATTAATACATCTTATGGCTTTATGTTTAAGGCATTACCTGAAATGATATATAACTATATTATTAAGCATGGTACATCAAATGCTATTGATGAAACTAGATTAAGAAAAGCTTTAGCCAGGGCTGCATTAGACTCACTACTTGGGCCAAACCCAATTGCTACCGGCCTTAAAGCTCCAGTAGAAATTATATTAAACCATGACTTCTTTACTGGCGGCACAGTCACCCCTAGGGGCATGGAAAACTTAGACGTCTACATGCAATATACAAGCTCAACATCTAATCTAGCTAAGTTATTTAGCCATTTAACTTTAGGTGCATTGAGCCCAATTGAGGCTGATCACTTAATGAGAGGTTTGTTTGGTACCGTTGGATCGACTGCGGGATGGTTATCTGATATGTTTACCAGCGACAAGCCAGACAGGGTATGGGCTAGGAATCCAATTATTGGACAAGTATTCTTACCGCCTGAGCCACGTGGCCGTGAAGACTTATTCTACGAACTCAAGCAACGCTCAGATGAGGCTTATAACACATGGGAAACTATGAATAAACGTTACCATAAAGCTGAAGCTAAAGAATACTTTGAAGAAAATAAATCATTGATTAGAACTCATGACTATATTACTAACGCTGAAGCTGGGCTTAAGGAAATTAATGCAGAGATCCGTAGGCTATCTGATGATCGTAGATTAACACCAGCAGAAAAGCGTAAACGTATAACTTACTTCCAACAAAAGAAAAACAATATCTTGGAAAGCGTTAACCGTGAACGTCTTCGAGCTGAGAAATAACCACCTCACAAGACCCGCCCTTAGTAACATCCATCCTAGTTACACATAGCTTATCTATTTGAGAATCATTCTCATATACATTAGCATGCTCTAGTGCGTCCAATAAAGGTTTTAAAATGTTATCTACATCCCTTTTTCTGTTATCGGGAGGGTACAGGTATACCTCCATGTGCAATCGTTCGTTTAAGGCCCCTTTACGTGCGTTTAAAGAGCATAAAAACACAGCTTCTCTGAACTCTTTTCCCTTCTTTCCAAGAAACTTCTTAGATCCGAGCTGTCCCCAGTAATGATTTACGGTGGGAGGGTATGGTAATGTTAGTTTTATTGTTTTCATAAGCATTATTATAGCAGATGAATTAATATAGGTACAACCTATTGACATGTATTTTATTATGTGCCACCATTACAACTCATTTTACTTTAAGGGGGATATCATGAAAAGGTTTATATCAATTACAGAGCACCTTATGACAGATCAAAAATATAACGATCTTATGAAGGATGGCTTTGAACCAACAGAATTTATTACATCTATCACAGCTGATCACGCTAGGGATCGTGGCTTAGAAACTAAAGTCAGATGTTTAGAAGTGGATTACGACATATTAAATGATGTATGTAAAGCAGTAGATACTATTGCTACAGATAAAGCATTTAATGAATTAGGAGAAGTTGTGCTTAATAACCATATGTGTCCTAGTGGAAATTGTGAAGCATGAAAATAACTAACAAGTTTAAATTACCTCAGCCATTTGTAAATGTGGCCAAGAATCCAAGCTACTCAAAAGGAAAGGCTCATATCTCTGCTACAGGTCTTATGAACAGTCCTAAGATTATTGCTTTAATGAAAAAGTTTGATGATGAACTTGAGCAAGATGTTATGGATATGGTTCCTCAAATGATGGGTACTGCTTTTCATCATATGCTTGAACAAGGATTTGATAATGAAAATATCATTGAACAAAGATTTTTTGCAGAGATTGATGGCTGGCATATATCTGGAGCTGTAGATCTTCAAGTAGAAGAAGCAGATGGACTTCATATTAAAGATTACAAAACAACTTCTGTATGGGCCGTTATGAATGATAAGCCTGAATGGGAGCAACAGCTTAATATCTATGCATGGTTGTTTGAGAAAAACAAAAAAGAAAAGGTTCAGTCTTTAGAGATCGTTGCTATTCTTAAAGATTGGAGTAAAGGTGAAGCTAGTCGCAAACCAGACTACCCACAACAAAGAGTTGTTATGGTGCCTATTAAGATTTGGTCAACTGAAGAACAAGAAAACTTTATTAAAGATAGAATAGCAAAACATAGCGCTTGTGAATTTGCTATGGAAACAGGATCCGAACTTCCAGATTGCACTCCAGAAGAAATGTGGGAAAAGCCAGCTGTATGGGCTTTAATTAAACAAGGTAATACAAGGGCTAAGTCATTGCATGACTCATCTGAATCAGCTGAAGAAGCTAAAAAGGAAGCTGGCGCTGGATTTGAAATACAACTCAGACCAGGAGAAAGAACTCGTTGTAGGGATTATTGTTTAGTTAATAAATGGTGCAAACAATATAAAGAATATACGGAGGGTAAAGTATGAGCAAGGAACAATCAGATGGGTCTACTGCAAGTTATTATGAACTTCCAGAGAACGCTACTGAATTACAAGAATTAATTAGTGCAAAAAATATGAATGCACAAATTGGTGAGATCTTTAGAGCTTGTTATCGTTATGGCGAGGTAGCACATAGCCCTATGATACGAGACATCAAAAAGATTTTGTTTTATGCAAAAGCAGAATTAGAAAGACTTAATAAACTAGAAAAGGGGAACTAAATGAACGTATATAAAAAGTTACAACAAGCCAGGATGAAATTACAATCAGCTCCGCTTAAGAAATCTGGCAGAAATACATTTGCCAAGTATGAGTACTTTGAATTAGCAGACTTCTTACCAACGATTCAAACAATCTTTGCAGAAGTGGGCTTATGTGGAACTGTATCATTTGGTACAGAGTTAGCAACATTAAGCATTGTAGATGTAGATGATTGCGATGCAACACAGCCAAGCCTTCTTGAATTTACATCACCAATGTCTACAGCTGACTTAAAAGGATGTCATCCAATTCAGAATCTTGGGGCAGTGCAGACATACTTAAGGAGGTATCTTTGGGTTGCAGCGATGGAGATTGTTGAACACGATGCGCTAGATGCAACAACAGGAAAAGATGAACCAAAAAAAGCTGAGCCTACAGTTGAAAGTCCACGTATTGTAGGTAAGCTTGGTGAGTGGCAAATTGATGCTCCAGACTATATGGAATCAGATGCAATTTCATGGCTAAATCTGATTGAAGATAGCACAGCTAAATTCTTACAAATGTGTGATAAGACAGAGGATCTCTTACAAATCTTCCAAAAGAACAAAGTCTTGTTTGAGAAAGTTCAAAAGGTAGATCCAGAAACGTATGCAAAAATGATGGCTCGTTTTACAGAAAGAAAACTTAACATAGAAAAGGAAAATAAAGATGGACTTGAATCTTAAGTTAACACAAGAAGAAGTTGGCTTCTTGATGGGTGTATTAGCGGAATTACCAACTAAAACAGGTGCATGGACTTTAATTCAAAAAATTAAAGAACAAGCAGAAGTACAATTACCACCTTCAGAAACTAAGAAAGAGGAGACCTTAAATGGCTGAAATTAGATTAAACAGCGGTGCTTTAGGCAAGAACAGAAAAAAAACTACAGAGAAGCATCCGGATCATACTGGTTACATCAATGTAGATCGTAACTTACTTATGGATTTATTAGCTAAACATTCTGATGCTCCAGTAATCAAGCTATCTTTATCTGCTTGGAACAAACAAAACGGTGAGACTGGAGAAGGCTTCTTAGGTCTATCTGTGTCAGAGCCGTATGAAAAACCAGTAGCGAATCCCTGGGAGCAATAATGGATAAGTTCGAGTTTGAAGCGGTTAAGTATGCTTTTAAACAAGATAAAAATGGTTGTGTTTTAACTCTAGTGATACATCCCGATGACCTCCCTGAATCAGTGTTCAGGGATTTCATTGGTGCTAGATATAAGATTGAAGGCATAAGACTTAACGCACGTGACGAGCCAATCGATAGGCAAGAAGAATTTGCTGGAGATAGAGCTGTAAAAATAGCTGGCATGCTTTGTCGTGAAACTAAGTTTTGGGATTTTTTGTATTCAAAGAGTGAAATACCAACAAAAGACTATGAGTCAGCTACACAATGGTTAAGGTTTTATTTGGATCTTGAATCAAGAGCGCAGCTTAAAACCAATGTAGCAGCTCAAGAAAAGTTAGTTAATTTATATAGGGAATATAGCTCATGGACACCGACAAGCTAATACCTTACTCAGTTTACTTGCCAAGTGAATTGCATAAGAAGCTTAAAACGCTTGCTAAAGATAGAAAAGCTTCAGAGCTGATACGTAATGCAATTCAAATGATTATTGATGGCAATACTGCATACAATAGCGGTTATAACAAAGCGCTTAAAGATACAGTCAAGGTTATTAATACTAATGAAAACGCTATTACTATATCAGTGCATGGCATATTGATTGCTGATAATTTAATCTCTGACATTAAAACATTGGAGATGAGCAAATGACAGAATCAGAAAAAGAATACATGGAATCATTATATGCTGGACTTGCCATGATGGGTTATCTCATTCGTGGCACTCCCATACATAAGATCCCTGAAGATGCTAAGGCAATGGCTAAGGCTATGATGGAGGATGAAAAGGTTATAGGTCTTCCAGCAATTAAAAGAAGAACTAGGAAATGAGTGAGCAAAGATATTGCTCATCATGTCTTTCTTTTAGATTAGCCGAAACAGGCAAGATGGTTCAAACAGCAACCAAAAATATCAAACGATTTAAATGTGCTGTATGTTTAAGTAGAATGGTCAAACCAAATAAGGAGTTACATGTTCCAGGAACTCATAAAAATAGCTGAAGAAGTTTACGCCATGGATAAACAACTTGGTGTCCGCATGGGAAAGTGTTTAGAGTCTTTAGGTAAAAAGATTGCAGAGCATAACAAAGCAACAAAAGCTACTAATGTTAAGATTGGTAAATTAGAAAACAAGATTAAAACTTTAGAGAGCGCTATGCGTAGGAGAATGCACTAATGGAAAACTATAAACAATGGATGGAACAAAAGCTTACATCAGAAGATATGGATAAGCTACCTAAGGTAGTTAAACCTTTACCAGAAGAAATGATTGACATTATCTGGGAGTCTGAAAAATTTGATGGTAAAAAAGTTAACTATATTGCATTTGCTAGGGCTATAGAAAGAGCGCATGGCATTGTATAGGAATAAAAAGTTATTAGAAGTAGTAAGAGAATCTCCCTGCCAGGTGTGTGGGATTGAAGATGGAACAGTTGTTGCTGCTCATTCAAATCAAATGAGGGATGGTAAATCTACC
>Ga0247723_1001353_pt1 | contig 14500 bp, 7 predicted proteins | sample MSEWelMarce5H_FC_FD_189079 | JGI IMG/M metagenome (GOLD analysis project Ga0247723, IMG submission 189079) | Subsurface sediment microbial communities from gas well in West Virginia, United States - MSEEL Well Study Marcellus 5H_FC | ecosystem: Environmental > Terrestrial > Deep subsurface > Rock...
AAGTCAGCAATCTTGTATCTTTCAATTTCACGCTGGTCTTTAGCAGGGTTAAAGCCAAGCAACTCTGGATTCTGTAAGTAAGCTTTAATGCCGTACTCAGCCAGCTCACGGTTGTTCTTTGGCCACCAGCCCTGACGCATGTGATAGAACATGGACTCAGCCATTGAGCCGTTCTTAATCTCAGGCCACTTGAACAAACCCATCTCTTCCATGATGACATCAATGCGCTTGGCCATGTCAATGATGTGCTGGTTGACCTTGCTCATCTGCATGTCAGTTGGCGTTAAGACTCGCTCTTGGCCATCGCGCGCTGCTTTAGTACGTTTGGCTTCGTCTTCAGTTTTAAACCAAACCAAACCACCAGAAGTACCTGAATCCAAGTTATATTGGTCTAGGACTGCATAACCCAGATCTTCAATTTCAACAATCTTGGTGTCCATCTTGTACGTCTTGACTGCCAGAGTCTCTGGGTCAATCTGGGTAAGCATCTGCTGATAAACTTCATTGAGCTTTGGACGCTCTTTACCTAGTGGGTAAATGGTGCCGGAGTAACCATTCTTTTTGGTAATGTATCCATCAGCAACCGAAGGACCCACAAGGTATGGACTGCCACCCTTTGATGCGTCAAACAGCATAGCCTCAAACGCGCGAGACAACAGCTCTACGTCTGTGCCCCAGTAGCGAGGCTCTCTGCCTTCGTCTTGGTCTAATTGCTGTGCGTCTTTAAAGTATTGCGTTGTTTTGTCTGAATCTCTGATGACGGGGGCTGTACCCCAGTAGCCTTGATTTGAGATGGCCGCAAAGAATGCTTTCTTTGGAGGAAGATTACGGTTGTCTGTGCTACCAGCTGTATCACGCAGAACACCCTTTAGGTAGTTCTCTACTGTCTCAATCTCAATCTGTTTCTTAAGGCGTGAGACTGTGCCAGACATTAACAACTTGCCGTTTGGCGTCTGCTGAAGGTTCCAATCCAAACCGTGCTGCCACTCATGTCCAAGTGATCCATCACCTTTGGTTTTGGTCAGGTTGATCTCGTTAAGCTTGGGATAGTAATGAGCTGCAGTTTTGCCGCCACGACCTTGCGCTCCGATGGCCATCTTGAGCTTCTCGCCCAAGCCCAACATCTTTGGATTGATACCAGAGACATCCGCCAAGTCATACATGGCGTCATAGATAGCGTTAAGGTGAGCAGCTCGCTCAGTCTGGTTAACCCAGTTACCAAAGTCAATACCGCCCGGGAACATGCCAAACGTATTGACAAAATCATCTGTATCAACGTCACGACCTTGTCGGTGGTCACGCATACCACGGCGAACAATGTTGCCCAGCTCTGGTGGTACTTCTGTTTCTTTCTTGACGATACGATTGGTTTGATCAGTTGAATCTTCATTAGCCGCAAACAAGCTATCCATTTTGTTAAACAGATTAACCAAGGCATTTGCGGATAACGTATTACGTAGATTTAATCCATCTTCGGTGTACTTTGCAGATGAGCCACTTGCATCCGCATCCTTAATGTACTTCCCTCTTAGCGCCTTATCTAGCTCACCAACACGGGCATGGGAGTCAAAGACCGCCTGTAAACCTTGGAGTGCATCAACATAACTTTGCAGGAGCTTTTGCACTTCCTCTTGTTTGCCGGCTTCCAATGCCATTTTGATAGCTTGGCGGCTACCAGTCCTGTCCGATAGGCGGAACATTCTGCTTTCTTTGATAGCCTTTAGCATGTAGTCAGACGCCGGCATGACGTAGCTTACGATGCCCTCTTTGTACATCATTGCACCAAACGAATTGTCTTTGTTTGAGTCAATGTCAAGTAACGTATCTTTGGCAACAGCCGCCAACATCTTAGAGATCTGGCTGTCTGTAGCGTCTTTAGGAGCTGGGGGCGCTGTGACTTTGCCCTTGCGGTTCTTTACAAACTCAGCACCACCACCTTGAATACTTATTTTTTCAGGCTTGTATAACGCCGATATAGTGACGCGCTCTGGGCCTGTGTAAGATGGATCGTCCGTAGTTGCAGGGATAGAACGATCAGTAATGCGGAAGCCAAACTTAGTTAATGCCTCTTCAATCTTAGAAACATTTGGCAAGTCAACAGGAATACGTATCAGACCTTCTGCAGGGAAGATGATTGGGAAGAGGTCTTCTGCTACAGCATTGCCGTACAGCAAAGTTGAAACCTGATCAGCATTGCCATCTTCCATAGCAACCTTCATAGGCTGCTTGTTAAATTCCTCGAGCTTTTTCTTTTGCTCTTCGGCTTTTGCCTTCTCTTCTTCAGCCTTGGCTTTCTCTTCCTCGGCCTTTTTCTTTTCTTCTTCAGTCAGCTCTACCTTGGGTGGCTTGGGCTGTTTAGGCTTTTTCTCTTCGCCAGATGGACCTCCAGTTGGAGCAGCCTCACCAATAGGCTCAGACGGGCCTCCAGCGGGCGCAGATGGACCGCCCGTAGGCTTGGGTTCACCTTCAGCAGGTTTCTCTTCTGCAGGCTTTACTAACTCTTCTGTAGGTGTCTCTTCCGCAGGCTTCTCTTCAGGGGGTTTCTCTTCCGCTGGCGCTTCCTCGGCTGGCTGTTCAACATCAACAGGTTTCTCCTCCGATGGCTTCTCTTCAGTAGGTGCCTCTGGAGTCTTCTCTACAGTCCTGCCCTTGGTAATCCTGTCAATCGTATTGCGAATGTTTTCAACGGCCTTTGCATCACCATTGGCTGCAGGAGATAACCCTTCATTAGGGTTTATACCTAGCGCCTGTGCAGTGGGCAGTTGACCCATTTGAGAACGAATGTCTCCAATGGTGGTGTTCAGTTCATCCGCAGCCGCCTTGAGTTCGGGCGAGTTGTAAAAGTTGTTGATGTCTTCTTCACTGCCCTTATTGAACCAACCATCTGGGCCGTTACCAAAGTATGGATACCACTGGCCTGTAGGCACATTCTTTTTACCGCCACTACCAGTGCTGATATAGAACGGAATCTTAACGCCGTTAACGTCTTTAACAACAGCAACACGCTTATTGGTAACAAATGGCTTCGTCACATTAACATTGTTAATGTCAGCGGGCGTTTCTGCAGGTTTTTCGGCAACTGGCGCGGCAGGGCCTCCAGTAACTACAGGCGCTTCTGGCGCAAGATTACTGCGTAATGCTTTTAGCGTTCCAATAGGATCAGTTCTTAACCCTTCATTGATCTGCATTATCTGCGCGGTGCCAAGCCTTTTGCCAATCTCGGACTGAGCAAAACGCTCCGGAGTCATTCTTCCTTTATTGGCGCTATCTTCTAAAGCCTCCAATTCAAAGTCAGCATCTTCCAAAGATAGTGGTTCAAAGCCTTCGTAAGCTGGGCTTTGCAACAACGTGTATTTAAATCCTGTTGGTACAGTAAATTCTGGCGTAGTAACTACAGTTTCTGGCGTTGTTACCGGAGCCTGTGGCTTAGTCACTGTAGGTGCAGATGGACCACCAGTTACTACAGGAGCAATAGGTGCTTCAGGAGTTTGTACAGTTGGCTCTACGGGTGCGCCCTCAAGCTCACCCATCATCTGGCCTATGTCTTGGCTCTCATCCAAAACCTGCTGGATTAACTCAGTGCTTGGTGGTTGCTCTTCAGCAACTACTGGCTCTGGAGCTGCGGGGGCTGGTGCAGTGGGTTCCACGGGGGTAACGGGAGCTGTTCCCGCTGGAGCCGCCTCATCTGGGGGAACTCCAAGTATTTGTTTGTTCTCTGCAAGCAAGCTCTCAAGGCCGCTTTGAGGTTGGCCAGTCTTACGCAGACTACCAATACCACCACCGAACGCACCCATGCCGATACCGGCCAACATGCCCATGGCGGATGCTTCAGCAACGCCGTCCATGAGTGGCCTGTCCATGGCGTAGTTCATCCACATCTGCTCTTGCGCTGACTGTGGTAATTCCTCAAACACACCCTCAGAGATACCAGAGCCCGTAGCCTTCAGAGCAAAGTCTCTTACTGATTTGCCAACGCCCTGCTTGGCTTGTCCGGCGGCTTGACTTGCACCACCAGCCAACAATGTATCAATGTCATCAAGGCCAAGCTTGTTAGCCAACTTACCGCCAGCCGCACCAAATGCAGCTGTACCAACGCCAGAACCCACGGCAGATATGACTTGCTTACCAGACAGTAACTTGTCTTTGGATTCCTGACGCATTTGCTCTGCAGCCGCGCCAGCACCAATCAAACCTTCGCCTGCGGCACCAGCGGCCACAGCGCCAATTTTAGGAGCTACCTGCAATAAGCCTCGGGCAATACCAGCACCACCAAGCATTTGTGGTATTGACTCACCAGCTGTCGTAAGGATAGTGCTGGGGTTTTGAAGAGCTGCTTTGGCTGTGGGCAAGAAGCCTTGGGCTTCTCTAACCTTGCGATTAGCCGCTTGTTGAGCTTCAGACAAGTATGTGTCAAGGATCTCTCTGGCTTCTTTGGGTTTAAAGCCTGCTTGCTCAAGGAGCTTACCGGCATAACCCATCGTGGGTAGGTCAAGCAAACCAACAGCCGCTTCGGGCAAACCAATAGCGCCCTTTAACAATGTGATGCCAACGTCCTTGGCTGTACCGCCTACCGTTCTTTCGTATCCCTGTGCTTCTCTAGCGGCAACTTGAGCGCGGTACTCGTCCGCAGTCATTGTGTTGGGTGCGCGTGGAGCTATAGACTCAAGGCCGGCTGGGGCGGCCACCGGAGCCGCCTGCGCTGAATATTTACCATATCGAGCAAGCAACTCAGCTTGCGTGATTCCCTCTGGAACACCAGTAATCGTGGTGCCATCTGGCATCAAGACGTCCATATTTACCCCTTATTTTGGCAGCTGGTCGAATGGTACAGCAGTTGGCTTCACAGGGCTAGTGGCTTTAGGTCCGTTAAAGAATTTATCCCAGAATCCTTGCGCTTCGGCTGGCTTTTCACCGGGAGCAGGTCGTGCTACTTTGGGAGGTGGTGCAATCTTGTAATTGCCTTTTGCATCAGTGGGATAGTAAGTCAAAGCAATATCACGCATGGCGTCAAGAATCTTGTAATACTCGTCACTACCAACTTCAGCGTCTTGTAATTTAGTGGACAATTTTTGGTAAGCGCCGTCTTTAACAACGTTAGCTTGGATCTTTGTCAACAGCTTTTCTTCATTTGAAGGACGATCTTCACGGTCAAACTTAGCCCTTTGAGCAGCTGTATCAGCAGTGCGTTTAGCTTGCTCATACATACGGCCTTCATGAGCTTCTTGTGATTTGTAACGTGCTTCTTGAGCTGCGCGCTGGGCTTTTCTATCAGCTTGATCCAAAACTTCTTTAGCGCCAGCGCCTTTGAGCTCTTCAATCTTAGCTTGACGAGCGTTAACCTGCTCTTTGAGCCTCATAGCTTCATCAATACGGCCTTCACCATATGCGCGCCTCATCTGCTCAATATCCGCTTGGAGCTTCATTGTCTCAATAGTCTGAGCACGTTCCAAGGCCTGTTGTTTAGCGGCACGTTCTTCTTGTGCAGCAGTAGCGGCGTTATAAGACTTACCAAAGCCACCAAATGCGGCTCCAATACCCTTCTGGCCACGGGTAGCTTCACCAGCGGCAATCAAAGCGTTAGACAAAGCAGCAAGACCTTGGCTGCCTTCACCCTCTTTAAACCTTGCGCGTTGAGCTTGGTTTTGTTCTTCAAGCTGGGTGGCTAACTTTGCTAATGCTTCACCGGGTAATTTATCAATTATTCCCGCAAGCTCTGGCTTTTGGGCCAAGACTTCAGCGCGCGCTTGATCTCTGCTAACTGGCTGTGGCAGATTTGATTTGCCCATCAATCGGTCAGTTAGAATTTTATTAGCCAAGCCTACAGGCAGTTCATCAACTCCAGCAGATGCGTCTGGTGCTGAACCACCTGATGCAACGGATTCATCCGATACCGCCGCAGGAACCAAGCCTTCATCAGCAAACGCCACAATACCGCCGGGCGCGTAGTTAAAGATGTCTTTGCGAACAGGCAACTCAGCCAGTCCACCAGCGGCCATGCCGGGTGCACCAGCTGGAATAGAGCCGGGCTGGGCCATCTGCTGTGGAGGCATCTTCTGAGCCATAGGCGGGTTCTGCATCTTTTGCATCTGAGGAGCCATCTGGGGCTGTGCGGCAGGCACAGGTTGAGGCATACCCGCAGGATTTATCCTCATGTTCATACCTTGGCCAATGCCGGGCAAACCCACTTGCTGGCTTAACTCACTCTCAAGCTTCTCTTTAACAGAAGAGTCGGGTGCTTGAGCCGCACGTTGCTCCATGGATTTACGGCGGTTCATCTCGCCAAGAGCCATGTAAGGGGGAACCTGCGGGTTCTGCCCGTTAGCGTAACCCATGATTACCTGAGTAGGCAGATCCTTTAGGTGTTCTTGGATTTGAATCAGATTCATTTTTATGACCCAGTAGAAAGGCCGAGGCCTTTTAATAACTCAGTAACATCTTTGTAGCCAAACGCTTTGGCCGCAGCAGCTCCGCCACCAAGAGCAGACAACAACTGACCAACACCAGACATCTGGCCGGGCGTGTTTTGTACCGAGCCAGTAGGCAGGCCAGAGATCATGTCACGCTGGAACTGAACTTGCTGGAACGGATACTGACGTTGCTTTTCAAACTCTTCCTTATCAGCCGCAATACCTTCAGATTCAATGCCACGCTCGATGCCGCCTTGCGTAGACATGAGGTTGGCCAGATCTTTAGCCTGACCTTGCTCTGCATTAAACTGAGCCATGGCCTTGTCGTATGCACTTGCGTATCCTTGGCCAACAGTCTTATTCTGTTCTTGCATTAAATTACGATAGTTCTCTGCGTTCATGATGGCTTGACGGCCACCACCAAACGCACCGGCCTGAGTCATCTTGGCATTTGTAGCCGCATTGGTAATGTCGTTCTGGCGGCGCAGCTCATCCAACTGTGGGGTTAGCACATTCTGCAAGTACGGGTTCATGTACGACTGAGCAATGTTGCTAGGCTGCTGGGATGTTTGAGGTGGTGTTAGTCCGGCGATACCGCCTTGTGTTGGTGAGGCAGCAAAGCCGCCACCGGGGGGCGGAGCTCCAACACCCGCAAAAAGAGGATTACTTGTGTCGGGGCCGCCTAGCTGTCGCGCCATTTCGCGCATTTCTTCAGTCTGAGTAACCGGCCCCATGCCCATAGCTGCGTAGTCTGGCATTCCACCCATAGGAGGCATAGCACCGGGGCCAGCAGAAACTGGGCCGCCATAGTTATTTACATCGGGGCCAAATCCACGTTGTTGTGGCTGGCCCATAGGCGAAGCAAAGCTCTGACCTAAGTTAGATGGAAACGTAAGCCCAGCCAGACCGCTGAACACTTTGTTCTGGAGGTTGGACGCGCCAGCAGTCAGTGGCCCTTGGTAAGTCTGATAGGGTGTCTCAGATAAAGCTTTGGCTTTACCAAGGTAATCTGTAATGTACGGCGCAGCCCAGTCGGCTAGGCCTTGGGTGTTTGTCGATCCTGTGGGTAGAGTTTCTCCAGCCATATCAGCTCCTTAAGCAGGTAAATATTTGTGCGCTTTTGTATCAGCGGCAACGTTTTTAGTCTTGCGGCGCGCCTTCTGGACGCGATCCATCATGGAATAAAGCTTCTGAGCGCCTGCCTCTGTAGAGCCGTTACCTAGTTCGGAAACGATTCTTGCTGGTACAACAAACTCGCCTTCTGCTAAACGAGCTGGTTGTTTACCACCAATTGTCGCAGGAATTGAGTCTGATACACCATCACCCGGGCCTTTGAGTAAACGCCCACCATCTGAGTAGCCACCCAGATCAGAGATACCACCACCGCCGTACATCATTCCACCGCCTGCGGCTTTCTGGGTGTAGGTTGTGGGTGAGAAGTAACTAACGCCACCAGCTCCGGGACGAGCCTTTGAGCCAGATATTGGGCCGTAAGGTAATTGCTTGCGATCAGCTGACAAAGATGGGATAACAGCGCCTGAACCTTTAGATTCACCACCACCTTTATTCATCATGGCCATAAGAGCCAAGAGCATTAACAACATATTGTTGTCAGACTTGCCGGCTGTTTTTGTGCCACCACCACCACCGCCACCAACAGTTTTGGTGTTGTTGATGATCTCTTTGATCGTCTTAGTCTCAATTTCTTTATTATTAACGTTGACGGTCTTGCCGGTATCAATAACAGTGCCGTCTTTGGTGATTGTGTAAACCTTGCCATCAGTGCCAATAACGCTCTTTGTACCATCGGCATTAATGATAGTCTTGCCACCGCCGGGGACGTAACCTTTACCGCCAGTAGCGTCTACATAACCAGATCCTTTAGTATTAAGAGTTCCGTTACTGACCAAAGCGTCTGTTTGTTCTTTTGTTAAGAAAGAACTCTCGCCGGTGGTTGGGTTCAAAATTGATGCAGTGCCATCGTCATTGACCATAACTCTGTTAGTGCCGACCGTCTGCCATTGGCTTCCAAATCCACCAGCTGGATTGAAGTTTTCATTAAACTCATCCAAATACTTGGTTACATCAGCACCACCAAAGTCTTGGGTTTTATCGCTCAAAGATTCCATTAATCCTTCGCGAGTAGATTTTTGTTCATCCGTTAAGCCTTCGTTATACAAAGACGCCCAATCTGTTTTAGAAAGATCTTCAGCAGAATTGCCGCCTACGAGTGATGAAATATCAAAAGCACCTTCACCAGCATCTAGGCTGCCAAAGTCAATCCCCTGATCCCCGCCACCCATTAAACTGGAAATATCAAAGGCTTCTGGCCCCATATCTAAGCCAGATAAATCTATGCCGCCATCACCACCAAGCAGGCTAGAGATGTCAAAAGCTTCAGGGCCTAAATCAATACCAGACGAATCTCCGCCACCATCAAGAAAGCTGGAAATGTCAAAGGCACCTTCACCAGCGTCTAAGCTTCCAAAGTCAAATTCCATGGTTTACCCCTTTTCTTTAGCGGTGGTCTTAGATGGACTCATCGCATTTTGCATAATCGTGCTCATAATAGACTTCTGTAAGTCTATTGGTTTATCTTGTAATAGGCTTGACAAAAGCTGTCCACTTACCCCTGTAAACATCTTCTGCATCTCAGGCGTCAGTGTATCGGGCATGGCACTGTTAATCAAGCTACTTGCGGCCATATTCGTGCCCGTATTTAACAGCGAACTTATACCGGCTTGACCTACATCTTGCTTGTTAATTGCCGCACCTATTGCAGATGTAGCTAGGTTTGGAAGCGCCTTGGTTAAGTACTGGTCTGTAAAGGCATTACCAGTATTAATCGTTGGCATATAGTTTTGAGCAAGCACATTTGTTCCAGCGCCAGCCGCGCCAGTCAAAAAGCCCTTGCCAAACTCACCGCCACCCATTTCAGACACAGCTCCATTTACAAGGCCAGAAGCAACAACTTTTGCAGCAGTTGCGCCTAGAGTTGGAGTTAAAGCACCAGCCGCAAGAGAACCAAGACCGCTTGTAGCAAACGCAATCGCCAGCTGACCGACTGGGCCAAGTGCCGCTACGTCCTGAATCATATTCTTAAGAACACCGGGTGACTCTACCCGTGTTACCGGTGACGCCTTACCGTCAGCATCCCACTGGCCCGAAATACCAACCCTGTGCTGTGGCCAGACTTTATCTTCATCTTTGCCACGGTAGCCAGTTAATTTGCCCTGCGCGTCATACTGAGCGTCAACAGTTACACCAGCTGAAGTCTGGACTGGCTTTGTGTAACCCACCAACTGTTGCGTCTGATCTTCTCCGCTTCCAAGGACGTTATAGACGGGTGTTAAGCCTTTGGTGTCCTTAACCTCGCCGGGAACTGTATAAGTCTGGGTTTGGCCATCGCTGTCCGTATAAGTCTTAGTCTCTGACTTACCAACTTCAAGCTGCTTAGGAACGTCAGCTAAAGTCTTTTGATCAAGGCCAATGAACGTCTGGAACATATGGGGCTGGAGCTTACCGTCATACTTCTCATCAGCAATACGCTGGGACAACTTGGCCACTTGATCAATGGCCTTGGCTTGAGCGCCGTACTTTTCTTGAAGAGCTGGGTTAGAGTTAACAGCTGCCACAAAGTCTGTATAACCCTTAACCAACTGTTCGGGTGTCCCATTACCAGCGATAGAGTCACGCAAACCAAGGACAGGAACAGCCTGCTGTACTTTATCCAATGCTAATCCGTACAAACCCTCAATCCGTGGATCCTTCTTTGCATTGTCAATAAACGCTTGAAAATCACGGGCTGTCTTTGTAGTATCAGATGTTAGGGCTTGAAGGTTGGCACCAAAGTCTTTTACTGGAGCAAGGTAAGCAGTTACGTCTTTACCAGTAACATTCCCACCCAGAGCCTTGGCAATCTGGTCATCCGTAATGCTGTATTTACTCTGCAATGCCAGAGCGCCCTTTGTTTTGTCTAAGTCACTGACTGTAGGTGCTGAGAGGCCTTTAACGATGCCGGCCAGACCAGTGTCAAAGGCCTTGAACATCTGATCTACGCCCTTCTTATTTAGGCCGGAGTACTTGGCAACCTCGTCAGTATCTAAACCATACTTAACAGCCGCCTGATTGATTGTGGCAACCTTGTCAAAGTCTGATCTTGTTTTATCGCCTAAAGTGTCGGTGATGAAGCTCTTCATCCCCAAGCCATAGTCTTTTATGTACGGGTCAACAACATTCTTGCCATAGATTGTATTTAAATCATCTGTGCTAACGCCCGCTTTTTGGGCCGCTTCCATGATCTTGTTGGTTCGCTCAAAAGACGTAAGGTTGGGATCACCCATCACGCCAGTAACGTAGTCCTTAATCTGGCCTGTTGTGTATGGCGTAACCGTACCGTATTTAGGTTCTACGGGTGGGGGCAGGATTTCTGGGGGTGGGAGCGGTTTAACCGGAGCAGGCGTTGTTGCTTGTGCTACTGGAGCTGTTCCGGGCAAGCCAGCACCTAACGATCCCGTAGCTAATGATGCAATTCCAGTTGGGGCACCAGCGGCAACAGAAGTTCCGTACCCAGTTGCTCCCGCAGGGGGTGTTTGAGCCGCAGGAGGAGTTCCTTGATCGGGTGCTGTCCCCATGTATGCAGGCGTAACTTGCGTATTGTTTACAGAAGTGTCTGCGTAGTTATAGATTGGGGCGCCTGTCTCATCCGTACTTGAATAAGTTGGTTGAGAATATACATCTGGCTGAAACTGTTGAGCGTAATAATCTACTGGCGCTGCTACAGATGGTAAATCAGCTGGTTGACCAAAATCAATACCAGCATTACTAAAATAACCACTAACAGTCCCGGCGTCATAACCAGTAGCGCGCGACAGATCATCGGCTGATACGCCGTACTGTTGAGCTGCGTCAGCAATAGCTTGTGGGTCGCCTATGTTTGCTGTTACAAATTCATTTATCTGGGCATCTGTAAATTGAGCCATCATCCAACCTTCCAATTAGTACCGTCAGAATAGACGGGAGTAGCCACTGCACCGCCGCCAGCTACAGTTGATCCAAACGTAGGAAGCAACGCATCTGTTACAAAAGACCGAGCGCCTTTTCCTGATGTAACCGCACTTGGCAACGTTGCCACTGTGTAGTTTGTAAGCGCAGGAATAATGTTGTCAGTCTTTAGCTGGTCAAGAATACCATCCACCCGATTAAAGTAAAGACGAAGCACATTGTTAAGCTGGTCAATATATTGACGGTCATACTGTATTGGAGCCAGTGGTAAGTTGGGCGAAGCAACTTGGTTGATTTCAAAATCAGAGATAACAATCATGAGTTACCCCTTCTGCCGTCTTGTTTGATGTCAATACGGGGGCTGCCTAACTGCCAAGCACATCCAAGCTGGTTAGACTCAACCTGCAAAATCATTTGACGGCCACGCACCCTGATATACACCTGACCCGTAAACTCTTCAATAACAGCGGTAGCCGTGCGCGTAATCGTAGCCGTAGGGTTTCCACCTAAAGAGATGGGATCGTTATATCCAGAGCCAGAGTTTTGCATTGGGATTAGCGTCATAGTTACGTTTGGAGACGCGTTATCAGACCCACGGAAGGTAATGTCAGGGAGCATCCTCCAGACAAAGCCAAAGTGATCGCCGTCATCAATGTCAAACTCAGCAGAACCAATGATTGCGTTAATGGCCACAGGTGTTCCGCTTACGTTGTCATCATTGCCACTCTCATGCTCAACAATGTTATAGCTGTATGTAGCCGCTATTGGGTGGATGCGAAGACCAGAATCAAGCCAAGCTGTACGGCCCATAGTCCCATAGGCCCAGACGTCTTCTAAGTAGTTATAAGTAACGTACAGGTCAATTTCATTACTTCCGGCAGAACAATAGAACCACCAGACTTCGTTATAGCCTTCGTTTGTTCCCGAACAAACCTGCTCGGCTTGCAGTAAGTTAATGTCTTGGAAAATGTACTGCTTAAGATCGCATCGCAAAGTCTGGACACGGCCATCGTATTTATAGAACTTCTCTACGCCCATCCAGTAAACCACACCAGATGCCGCAACAGCCGCATTGGGGCCAATAATAGAAATGTTGTCTCCCAATAGCTGGGTACTCCAAACCACGGGTAAACCTTGGTATTGCAAAGAATAAAGGGCTGAATCAGTAAACACCACAATCTCTTGGCGGGTCTGGACGGCCGTAATAATCTCAGAACCGTGCGACAGCTGGGCACTACCAGCCTCATTGGTTATTGATATAGACCAATCCACTACAGACTCTTGGTTTGACCAGCGGATTAACATTGGGTTTTTTGTTACGCTACCGTAGTCATTAGTCCCAAACGCAAATACAAACCGACTGGCGTCAGAGATGATTAGGAAGTCTTGCATCAATGGAACATCAACTGCCCCAACCAAACTAGACACCAAAACGCCGCGAGTACTTACGCCGCTTGTGGCATCCCAATAGTAAAGTGCCCCACCGCGAGGGCCAAAGACTAAATCTTCACCAAAGTTTTGCTGGTTCCAAAGACGCATAGAAGAAGTTGACGCACTGCCAACGCCCCAAGTACCAGACCCCCAAGCACCAGCGCCCCACCCAACCAAGGGAACAGCATATTCTGGGCCTACATTGACTTGATACGCCGCAACAACAGAGGCCCCACCACCGGGAGATCCTGAAGCATCTGTGGCATTTGCTGTGGCCGTAGCTGTAAATGTGTAGCTATTAGCGTCTATTACTGAGATTTGATACTGCGCATTTAAGACCGCTGCTGTGATATTCCCGCCAAGACCTACAGCACCGCTAAACGTCACAAAGTCGCCCGTTACGCCACCGTGCGCTGTATCAGTAACAGTGATGATGGCCGAGCCATTTGTAGCTACAAACGGGTTATTGTTAATTGTGCTGCTGGCGCGTATGGGCGTGATGTCGTAATAAGCACCGCCTTGTTCAATGTAAAACTTTAAGTTAGTGCCTACGCCTACAAGGTTTAAACCACCTAAAGTAATCCAATTCCACAAAGAACGGCAAACGCCAAGAAACGTATACGCAGAAATACGTACCCAGCCGCCAATTTTTTCAGGCGTACCCTGACGAAACCGCATCTTGTCGGAAACGTACCAACCGTTCTCGTTGGTATAGCGGGTGTTTTCTTTGTTTACACCCGGCTTCAGAGTTAGTTTTTTAAGCGGCATGGGCTACCTTTATTTACTGGCAACGCCTTTGGTCTTCTCAAAAGAACGCATACCGGCAATGCCCAAGATGCCTGATAATATCACCCAAAGCTGGTCTGCGTCTAGTACTGGCGGAGGATCCATGCCCACCGGAACCCAGCCCATAGCTTGTAGGTATTTCCAGCACCACTGGAACAGCGGATACAGCAGAAACTGATACCCCATAGCAGCCACACCGATCCAACCAATGGCTGGCCTCCAGCCGCTGACAAACACGCTAGAAGAGGCGGCTTCAATCTTGTTGACCTCGATCTGGGCTAGGTCTGTGGCTTGGTCAATGCGCCTCTCTTCAAGATCAAGCTTACGTTGCTCAATCTCCATTTCCATCTTTTCTTTGTCGGTGGTAATGAGGTCACCCGCAACCTTGCCAACAGCTTCAATAATTGATCCAACGGCAAGCAAGCTCATGCTAGACCTTTCAGTGTGCGGTTAATCCAACCCTTTAGAAACTTAACCTGCACGGGGTTCTTGTTGCATATCTCAACGTAACGGGCAATCTTTGCCAAAGCATAGGACTCTTTGAACCGCTGGCCGTCAGTAATCTGGTTGAGTTTCTCGATAGTCTTAGCACCAATACCGCCGTCAGGAGTAGCACCAATTACCAACTGAGCCAACTTGACCGCCATGCCCATGCCTGCGTTTACACCAAAGTTAAAGATGGTATTAGCCACTTCTTGGTTTGAAATCTCGTTACCGCGCATCTTGTCCCAGAACTCAATTCGATAAAACTCACGCACCATAGGCGTAAGGGAGCCACCAAATTCCTTCTTATCCACCAGCGCCCAGCCTTGCCACTGTGGGTTCTTGTTACGGGCAATCCCTGCGTAGGTCATGCCGCCTGTGTCGCCGGG
>Ga0247723_1001356_pt1 | contig 14465 bp, 17 predicted proteins | sample MSEWelMarce5H_FC_FD_189079 | JGI IMG/M metagenome (GOLD analysis project Ga0247723, IMG submission 189079) | Subsurface sediment microbial communities from gas well in West Virginia, United States - MSEEL Well Study Marcellus 5H_FC | ecosystem: Environmental > Terrestrial > Deep subsurface >...
CGGAATGTTTGAAGATAGTCCAGAACTACTTGGTCTAGCAGCTAGGTATTTGCTAGACAATGGTTAGTATAATTAAACTATGGAAAATGTCCACCACAAACCACTTAAAAGGTTTACATTAGACGGCACAATAAAGGATGAATCAGCAATAGGTAGACTCAGAAATGAGTACACCAGGCTATTAATCATAGAAATGCGTTTAAGTGGATATGTTCCTAGGCTAGATATTAATCCAGATTTTACAATTTATTACAATGAAGAAAAAGAGTATTTTGAATTTATATTGTCAATGTATGGCGTACATGTGGGAAAGAAGAAAAGCGAATGGATAATTGGGTTAGACGAAACACGAATGGTTTATACACAGAAGAGCAAGTCCAACGAGTTCTCGTCGGCAGTGGAGTAAACATTGAAGGCGAAGTTGATTCTGACTTTATTGTATTTTGCCCTTTTCATGGGAATCACCGCACTCCTGCTGGAGAAGTAGATAAGCGATCTGGTATTTTCTTTTGCTTTTCTTGCCACAAGGCTTGTGACCTTGTTGAACTGATTATGCACACATCTGGTCGCACATACTTTGAGTCAGTTAGATACATCAAGGGTAAAGAGCAGGAAAGCACAATTGAGAATGACATTAATCGTCAGCTAATCCAGAAACCTTTGTACACACAGTTTGATGAATTTACTGTTAAGCGATTAAACAATATAGCACTAGAGTCTCCAAGAGCCGTCACATATTATCAAGGTCGTCGCATCTCAAAAGACTCTGTAATTCGTTTTTCTTTAGGATATTCTGATAGACAGGATATGGTCACTATTCCAGTTCATTCGCCTGACGGTATGCTGGTAGGCTTTGTGGGGCGTTCTGTGGAGGGTAAAGAGTTCAAGAACACACCAGGACTGCCCAAATCAAAAGTTCTTTTTAACCTACACAGAGTAAAGACTGCACCAAGAGTTTATGTAGTTGAATCATCATTTGATGCTATTAGACTAGACCAATGTGGTTTTGCAGCAGTAGCAACACTCGGTGCAAATGTTTCTAATTTTCAAATAGACTTGCTTCAGCGTTACTTTAATGATATCATTGTCATTGCTGATAACGATGCAGCTGGCGGTAACATGAAAGACAGGCTTGTAGAAAGACTTGGCAATCGTGTTACTGTAGTACAACTAAATAAAGAGTATAAAGACATTGGAGACATGGACGACGACGCTATCAAGCATCTCGATGTGTCGTTTGACAAATCTATCGATGCCATGCTAAACTGATATACCCAATAGAAAACAAAAGGAGAAATAAAATGAGCGTAACAAAGGGACTCAAGAATATCAATGCCCTGCTTGATAAGCCAAAGTATGACGAAGATTCGCCACGAGTGCGTTGGCTGAAGATTGCTGATGGTCAGGCAGTTAAGATCCGTTTTGTAGAAGAGCTTGACGAAGATTCAGCTAACTACAATGCAGACCGTGGTCTTGCTCTTGTTGTAAAGGAGCACACCAATCCAAAGGACTACAAGCGTAAGGCTGTAGACACAATGGATTCCGAGGGCCGTGACTGGGCTGAGGAAATGTACCGTAAGGACTACAAGAACAATGCAGGTTGGAAGGGTCGTCTTCGTTTCTACTGCAACGTACTTGTTGATGACGGTATGGAAGACCCATACATTGCCATTTGGTCAATGGGTGTTGGAAAGCAGTCAGCTTTCAACACAATCCGTGAGTATGCTCTTGAGACTGGAAGTATTTCCAACATCTCCTGGAAGCTAAAGCGTAATGGTGTTAGCACTGAAACAAGCTACACACTCATTCCTTCTGCTCCAGATGCAGAACCATTCAACTGGGGAGACTTTAAGCCATACCCACTTGAGTCTGCACTCAAGAACATCCCATATGCAGAGCAGGAAGCCTTCTACCTAGGCTTTGATACTCCTTCTTCTGCATCATCCACATCCAGCATCGACTGGTAAAACAATTGGGGGGTGGCTTGAATACAGGCTGCCCCCCTATAAACTTCTACAGAGAGATTTTAAATGAGTTACGCTGGACTACACGTTCACACCCACTACTCGCTATTCGACGGTATCGCTACGCCACAGGAATATGTTGACCGAGCCGTCGCACTAGGAATGCCAGCCATTGCTATTACCGATCATGGTTCGCTGTCTGGACACCGTGAAATGTATCGTGCTGCTAAAGAAGCAGGTATCAAGCCTATTCTGGGTATTGAGGGGTACATTACAAAAGACCGACTTTTACACGAGGACAAGAAAGAAAAGAATGATCCTCTAGACCTTAACTATAACCACCTTATTATCCTTGCTAAGAATGCCAAGGGGCTTGAGAACCTTAACAAGCTTAACGAACTTGCATGGACTGAGGGTTTTTACAAGAAGCCACGCATTGATTGGACAATTCTTGAGCAGTACAAAGAAGGTCTTGTTATTACTTCTGGATGCCTTAGTGGTGTCTTGGCAAAGGCTATTGAAGCTGGAGAACTTGCATACGCAAAGGAGCACATCAAGTGGTGCAAGGATACATTTGGTGACGACTACTACCTTGAGGTAATGCCTCATAATCCTGCTGAGATCAATCAGACTATTCTAGACCTTGCAGACGAGTTTGGTATTAAGCCTGTGGTCACTCCTGACTGTCACCACTCTGACCCTGCACAGAAGGAAATCCAGGAGCTTAAGCTTATCCTTAACTCATACTCTAATAAAACTGAGAAGGATGCTACATACGAGAAGTCTCGTGAGTACGACAACCTTATGGATCGACTTGACTACCTTTATGGTGCAGACCGTCAAATGTCATTTAATAAGTTTGAGATTCATCTGCTTTCAGATGAAGAGATGCACAATGCCATGAAGGCTCAGGGGATTGACCGTGAAGACATGTATGATGCTACTCTTGAAATTGTAAACAAGATTGAAGACTATGATATTCAGGACCACATTGACTTGCTTCCTGCACAGTACCGTGACCCTGATGGAGAGATTCGCACTCTTGCTATGGAGGGGCTTACTGCTCGTGGTCTAGTCGGCAATCAGGAATACCTTGACCGTCTAGACGAAGAGCTTGAGATTATCAAAGATAAGAAGTTTGCACCATACTTCTTGGTGGTTCGTAATATGATTAACTGGGCAAAGAAAGAGGGAATCATTGTTGGTCCAGGTCGTGGCTCGTCTGCTGGTTCTCTATTGTGTTATGCTCTTGGCATCACAGATATTGATCCAATTATTCATGGCCTTCTATTCTTCCGTTTTATTAACCCAGAACGAAATGACTTTCCAGATATCGATACTGATATTCAAGACTCTCGCCGTGATGAAGTAAAAGAGTATCTAGTTAAACAATACCGTCACGTTGCGTCTATTGCTACCTTCTTGCAGTTTAAGGACAAGGGTGTTGTACGAGACATTGCTCGTGTACTTCACATTCCTCTTCCAGAAGTTAACAAGGTTATGAAGCTTATTGACACTTGGGATGACTACTGCAACTCAAAGTCTACTGCTGAGTTCCGTGAGAAATATCCAGAGATTGAGAAATATGGAGATCAACTTCGTGGTCGTATTCGTGGTACTGGTATTCACGCTGCTGGTGTTGTTACTGCAAAGGAGCCTATCTTCAAGTATGCTCCAATGGAGACTCGTACCTCACCAGGAACAAAGGAACGTATTCCAGTTGTTGCTGTTGATATGGCAGAGGCAGAGCGTATTGGTCTTATTAAGATTGATGCTCTTGGTCTTAAGACCCTGAGTGTGCTTGACGACACTATTAAGATTATCAAGGAACGCCACGGCATTCAGATTGAGCCATTAGAAATTCCTATGGAGGACTCTAATGTATATCAAATGCTATCAGACGGATACACTAAGGGTGTGTTCCAGTGTGAAGCTACGCCCTATACCAACCTAATCGTAAAGATGGGCGTAAAGAACTTTGATGAACTTGCAGCATCTAATGCTCTTGTTCGCCCAGGTGCTATGAATACTATTGGTAAAGACTACATTGCTCGTAAGCAAGGTCGTCAGGCTATTGGATTCAAGCACAAGATTATGAAAGACTTTACGTCTGACACCTATGGCTGTATCCTTTATCAGGAGCAGGTTATGCTTGCGTGTACAAACCTCGGCGGTATGACAATGGCAGAGGCTGATAAAGTTCGTAAGATTATTGGTAAGAAGAAGGATGCTAAAGAGTTCGATCAGTTCCAGGACCAGTTTGTACAGGGTGCTTCACAGTACCTTGGAGAAGAGGGTGCTCGTGACTTGTGGCATGACTTTGAGGCACACGCTGGCTACTCGTTCAACAAGAGCCACGCTGTAGCTTATTCTACGCTGTCTTACTGGACTGCATGGCTAAAGTACCACTACCCAATTGAGTTTATGTTTGCTCTTCTTAAGAATGAAAAGGACAAGGATGCTCGTACTGAATACCTCATTGAGGCAAAGCGTATGAACATTCCTGTACGCCTACCTCACGTTAACGAGTCTGATATTGACTTTAAGATTGAGGGTAAGGGTATTAGGTTCGGACTATCTGCTATCAAGTTTGTTTCTGATAACATTGCATCTAAGTACATTGCTGCCCGACCATTCAATTCATATAAAGAGGTTGAAGAGTTTACGTTTGGCAAGGGTAACGGAGTAAACAGTCGTGCTCTATCGTCAATGCGTCTTATTGGTGCTACTGCCTTTGATGACAATCCTGCTAACCAGGATGAGATTCGTGAAAACCTGTATGAGTATCTAAACCTACCAGAGTTCAATATGTCTGTGCCAACTCATTTTCATGCATTCATTGATACTGCAGAGGACTATGAGGAAAAGGGGGCATTCATTCTCATGGGCATGGTAAAGAACATCAAGCGAGGCAAGGGCTGGAGTCGTGTTGAGATCCTAGACAAGACTGGTCTTGTTGGTATCTTTGATGATGAACAGACTACCATTGAGGCTGGTAGAACTTATATTATTCTTGCCAGCGACAACCGTGTGCTATCTGCAGTGCCTGTAGATGAAGCCAAGGGGTCTGACTCAGCACTTATTAAGTTCTTAAACTACAAGCAATTGCCTTATGCAGGTGAAGAAATGTATGTTGTATCATTCAAGTCACGAGTTACAAAGGCTGGAAAGAAGATGGCATACCTAACCCTTGCAGACACTGCACGAGACTTACACCCTGTCACAGTATTCCCAATGCAATATCCAAAGGCATACATGAAGATTGAAGAGGGCAAGGCTTACAAATTTAGTTTTAACAAAACAAAAGATGGAACAACAATATTGGAGGATGTAAATGTTTGATGATCTTTGTACAGAGCTTCACGCTACTGCTGTGGAGAAGGGCTTCTGGCCCGAGGATGTAGATGATATCTTTATTACCAAACAGCTTATGATGATTGTATCTGAGACTGTAGAGGTAATGGAGGCTATTCGTAAAGATAAGGGTGAACACGCTGTTTCAGATGAAATGGCAGACATTCTTATTCGTACCCTTGACCTGTATGCTGGTTTGGTTGAGCACGGCTACACTCGTGTATCCCTTGACCACGCACTAGCAAACAAGGCTGGCTTTAATAAGACTCGCCCAGAAAAGAATGGAGTACGCTTCTAATGGTAACTGTCGATGAAGTAATCGCACAGCTAGATCCTAAGATTAGAAAGAATCTATTCGTAGGTGACGAGATGCCTGAAACGATTTTGCAGCCCACTGCTAGCTATGGATTGAATCGTGCTCTTGGTGGAGGACTGCCGTATGGTCGTCAGGTGCTTATCTGGGGCAGTAAGTCGTCAGCTAAGTCGTCCATGTGCCTTCAAATGATTGGCCTTGCACAGAAGGAAGGAAAGGTCTGTGCATGGATTGATGCTGAGATGTCGTATGACAAGAACTGGGCGTTGCGTTTGGGGGTAGACACATCAAAGCTTATTGTGTCACAGTGTCGTACAATCAATGAGATGGTAGACCTAGGCACTAAACTTATGAATGCAGGAGTAGACATTGTTGTCGTAGACTCAATTACCTCGCTGCTTCCTGCTATCTATTTTGAAAAGGGCAGTGATGAACTCAAGGATCTTGAGAACACTAAGCAGATTGGTGCTGAGTCTCGTGACTTTAGTAACGCATGGAAGATGATTAACTATGCTAACAATAAGCCAAAGCCTACATTGTTTGTACTCATTAGCCAGAGTCGTAACAACATCTCTGCTATGTACACCTCACAACAGCCCACAGGTGGTCAGGCAACAAAGTTCTACTCGTCTACAGTTATTAAGTTGTTCTCTTCTGAGTCTGATAATCAGGCTATCAAGGGTAAGCTACCTGTAGGGGACAAACTGATTGAAGAAAAGATTGGTCGTAAGGTTCGTTGGGAAGTTCAGTTCTCAAAGACATCTCCAGGCTTTCAGTCTGGCGAGTACGACTTCTATTTCCGTGGACCGTTCGTTGGTGTAGATGCTATTGGTGACCTTGTAGACACTGCAGAGCTTGCTGGTATTGTCAACCGTACAGGTGCTTGGTACATCGTATCTGAGGACAAAAAAGTGCAGGGTAGAGAGGCATTCATTAATTACGTTCGTGAGAATGATGAATTCCGCAAGTCTATTGAGGATCAGTTAAATGGCTAGGTATAACATCTACCCAGGAACATTCCCCTGTCACACCTGCAAGCTTGAGTCTAAAACTATTCGTAGTTATCCAGGACAAAAGAAGCTATCTTGGATGTGTCCAGATAAGCATCTTAATGAAGTCAATCTTGACACTAGAAGGGACAAGAAGGACTATGAGCGAAAAGAATGAGAGTAAGCGTATTGGGGCTTCTCAGCATAAGAACTCTGGACGTAATACAAAAAAGGGTGATGCTACATGGCACAACTTTTGTGTAGACTTTAAGGAGGTTGGAAAGTCTTTTACTATTAACAAAGAGGTATGGGCTAAGGCAACTACAGACGCTATCAAGAACAAGCTTGATCCTGCAATTCTTATTGTTATGGGTGAAGGTGAATACAAGACTCGTCTTGCAGTTGTAGAATTATCTTTGCTAGAACAAATGATTGAAGAATTAGCCTACCTAAATAACACAGATGGCCCAGAGTAAGGTATACTAGATATAATGGAAAACACAACAACAATCGACATGGTAAATGGTCTAAGTGAAATTGCCGACTATATGGACGACAAAGAACTCACTGAGGCTCTTACTATGATCGCAAAACTAATCATCAAACCAGATATTCCTCTGGCTGTTGCTACAATCGAGATCGTTCGGTTACAAGCAATTGCTGCCAAGATGCAATTCCGTGCAACTTGGCTTACCAACGTAGACAAGGGAGACAGAGCGAAGAAGAATATCTATTATACTGCAGCTGAATCAATTAACAATTTGGTTTCAGCACTAAAGTATATTACTCGCTAAATATGACTATGAAAAATTTATTAACTCAGGTAATGGAAAAGACAACAGACGCTAAAGGCACTGTTGTTGAAGGCATTGACCCAGAAGCACTTATTGAAAAGATTAAGTCTGGATATATTGCTAATCGTGGACCACGCCATCAACAGAAGAAAACATTTGCACCATCAACAATTGCATACGGACATGGTGAGTGTGCTCGATACTGGTTCCTAGCATTTAATGGCGGTACATTTGAAGACAATTCAGATCCATTTGCAGGTGCTAATATGACTAATGGTACTAAGAGCCATGAGCGTATTCAGAAAGCAATGGAAGACGCAGGATTCTTAATTGATTCAGAGTTTAAGATTGTGAACAATGACCCCCCTATCTTTGGATATGGAGATGTCATGCTTGACTGGGAAGGCGAAGCCCTTCTTGGTGAAATCAAGACTATGATGAATGAGGGATTTGAGTACCGTAAGATTAATCGTAAGCCAAAGCCAGGACACCTTATCCAGCTTTTGATTTACATGAAGATTCTTCAAAAGAAGAAAGCAGTTCTCATTTATGAAAACAAGAACAACCACGAACTATTGGTTCTTCCTGTTGAGATAAATGATTATTATATCAAGTGGGTTAACCAGACATTTGAATGGATGCGAACAGTTCGTAAGGCATGGGAGAACAAGACCTTACCAGAAAAGAACTACCGTTCCAATTCAAAAATTTGCAAGAACTGTCCTTTATCAAAGGTCTGTGCAGATGCTGGCAAGGGAGATATTAAAATAGATCGCCTGGAGCCAATAGATGAAAACATGTCAATGGTGTGATGCTGGTTTTAAGCCAAAAGTATCTTATCAAATATATTGTTCTGATGAATGCCGTGAGGCAGCCACAAAAGAAAAGATAGCACAGAAGTACGCTATTGAAAGACGCAACAAGCTTATGGGCAAAAAAAGAGAGTGCAAAGCTTGTGGCTCTGCTCTTTCAGTTTATAACGACGATGTGTTATGTACACTATGTTTGGTAAATCCATTGGATGTTTCAAAAACATTAAAAGAAATCAAGGGCAGGGCTAATGGTAAATTTAAAGAAACTGAATAGTAAAGCTAAATCAGTTTGTGCAATTGATGCAAGTACCAATAGCCTTGCCTTTGCAGTCTTTGAAAATGAAGACTTGAAGTACTGTGGTAAAATTAATTTTGAAGGAAAAGATACATATGAAAAAGTTATTGATGCAGGAAGAAAATGCAAAGCGTTCTTCAACCATTTTGATGACTTTGATTATATTGTTATTGAGCATACCGTATTTATTAATAGCCCCAAGACTGCTAGTGATCTCGCTCTTGTCCAAGGAGCGATTCTCGGAGCAGCAGGGGCCAGCACAGTCAGAAGAATAGCATCTGTATCTCCTATGACATGGCAAAACTTTATTGGCAACAAAAGATTGACGACTGTTGAAAAGCTTGAGATTCACGCAAATAATCCAGGCAAGTCTGCCTCATGGCTAAAAACTCATGAGCGAGAAATTAGAAAACAACGTACAATTAGATTTGTAAATACTATTTACGATAAAAAGATTAGTGACAATGACGTAGCAGATGCCATCGGAATTGGACACTGGGCGGTTAATGGTTGACAAGGAGTACTGATGGCTGGTAAACTTTATACTAACGAGATGTGGTTGCGTAAGCGATTCCACCTTGACCGCAAAACTCCTGAAGAGATTGCGAAAGAGTGTGGCGTATCGGTTGAAACAATTTATGTCTACCTTGCAAAATTTGGATTAAGGAAATCAAAAAGATAATGGCAATTTCAAACGAAGAGCGTTTCGTAGAGTACTACGACATGGCTAACTCTTACAATAAAGAGATCGATATGGTTAATCATCCTAAGCACTACACCTCTGATCCTTCGGGGGTAGAGTGTATTGACATCACCAGACACCGTAACTTTAATGTTGGCAACGCTATCAAGTATCTTTGGCGAGCAGGGATCAAAGAAGATGCTAGCAAGAGCATTAAACAGAAACAGATTGAAGATCTTCAAAAAGCTGTATTTTATATCAATGATGAAATTAAAAGATTGGCAGGAAAGTAATGGGTCGTCCTCGTAAAGTTGTTCTTGCAGCTCCCACAAAGCCACCAGTAGAGTTTAGTCGTGTATATGAGGCTTTGCTTCCTAATGGCAAGACAGTTGTCGCTGGTGAGATTATTAAGATTATGGGTGAGTATGGAACCACCTTTAGGTTTGATTCTTTAACTACAAATGTACAAACTGGGGTTTCCTGGATTGAGTGTAGAGAACTGTACAAGGGTCAAATCGGTGCGTTCCGAGCCTTCTACATTGAGCGTGTGAAAAAGCTACCTGTAAGGAGGAAGAAGCGTGTCAAACGAGAACCAAATAGTTGAACACCTAGATCAAATGAATAAGGTCGTTGCCAAATATCTTGAGGGTAGCGATCCAACAAAGATCTCTAAAGAACTTTCTATACCACGAACAAAAGTAGTCTCATACCTAGAAGAGTGGAAGATAATGGCATCTAACAACGCTGCCATTCGTGAACGTGCTAGAGAGGCCCTAGTAGCCGCTGACACACACTACAACAAGCTTATTCAGCAAACCTATGAGGTTATTGATGATGCTACAACTACCGCTAACCTGTCTGCAAAGACCACAGCAATTAAACTAGTTCTTGACATTGAGTCTCGTCGCATTGATATGCTTCAAAAAGCTGGTCTTCTTGAGAACAAAGAGCTTGCAGAAGAAATGCTTGCTATCGAAAAGCGTCAAGACATTCTAATGAATATCCTAAAAGACATTGCTGCAGAGCACCCAGAGATTCGTGACAAGATTATGCGTCGCCTATCTGATGCCTCTAGAAATGAAGAGGTGATTACAATTGTCAGGGATGTTTGATGATTTTATCGAAGTCCTACAAGACAATGCTTTTGCAGAAACGCCTGTAGATGTTAAAGCATTTGTTGAGGGCGAAAACTATCTAGGACAGCCACCACTCTCACAGATTCAGTACGACATTGTGGAAGCAATGAGTCAGGTATACAAGCTTCCAGAACTGCAAGAGCTTAAGGGAACAGCTGAAGGTACTGCTTATTACAAAAAGTATACAAAGAATGAAGTTATTCTTCAGCTTGGCAAGGGTAGTGGTAAAGACTTCGTGTCTACGGTAGCATGTGCATATATCGTATATAAACTTCTATGCTTGAAAGATCCAGCACGATATTTTGGTAAGCCCTCTGGTGATGCCATTGATATTATTAACGTAGCCATTAACGCACAACAGGCTAAGAACGTGTTCTTCAAAGGATTCAAAACTAAGATTGAAAGATCTCCTTGGTTTGCTGGAAAGTTTTATGCTAAAGCAGACTCGATTGAGTTTGATCATGCCATCACAGTTTACTCTGGTCACTCAGAGCGAGAGAGCCACGAAGGTCTAAACCTTATCCTAGCAGTTCTTGACGAGATCTCTGGTTTTGCTCAAGATGTTAATACAGGTAATGATCAGGGTAAGACTGCTGATAATATCTATAAGGCCTTCCGTGCTTCTGTTGACTCTCGTTTCCCAGATGTAGGAAAGGTAGCACTGCTGTCCTTCCCTCGTTATCCAGGAGACTTTATCTCTCAAAGATACGATGATGTTATCGCTGATAAAGAAGTTGTCACAAAGCATCATAAGTTTGTTATGAATCCAGATCTTCCAGAAGAATCCGAGGGTAACAGTCTAGAGATTGAGTGGGACGAAGATACAATTCTTAACTACAAATACCCAGGAGTATTTGCACTAAAGCGTCCTACATGGGTAGTAAACCCTACACGACAGGTTGACGACTTTAAGCTTGCATTCTATACAGACATTGGCGATGCCATGCAACGATTTGCTTGTGTGCCGACATTCAGTTCTGATGCATTCTTTAAGCAACAGGAAAAGGTTCGTGCTGCAATGACACTTCGTAATCCTCTAGATGCCTTCCGTCGCTTTGACGAAACATTTGTACCAGATCCAGATAAAATTTATTTTGTCCATGCCGACCTTGCACAACGACACGACAAGTGTGCTGTGGCAATTGCACATGTAGATAAATGGGTAAACATTCAGGTAATCAAGGACTACCAGCAGGTAGCCCCAATTGTTGTAGTTGATGCCGTAGCGTGGTGGGAACCAAAGGTAGAAGGTCCTGTAAACCTTTCTGAGGTAAAGCAGTGGATTCAAAACCTTAGACGCTTAGGATTCAATATAGGAATGGTTAGCTTTGACCGCTGGCAATCTTTTGATATCCAGAATGAATTGAAGCAGGTTGGTATGCGTACCGAGACTGTATCTGTTGCCAAGAAACACTATGAGGATATGGCAATGCTTATTTATGAAGACCGCCTAGCTATGCCAGCCATTGATCTATTGTTTGAAGAGTTGACAGAACTAAAGATTGTAAAACAAAATAGAGTAGACCACCCTCGTAAATCTTCTAAGGATTTAGCGGATGCTGTGTGTGGAGCTATCTTTGGAGCTATCTCTCATACCCCCAAGAATCTAAATCCTGTTATTGAAATTCATCAGTTTAGTCGTGACAAGAAAAGAAAGGACGACGAGTTTGACTTGAAGGGTGAAACCGTGGTAGACTATGAACCTCACAAGGTTGAATTGCCACAATGGTACAACAGCATGAATCTAATGTAGGGGGTATAATGGTAGATATAGTCTATTACTCAAACCGTAGTGGTAATACAAAACGATTTGCAGAAAAGCTGGAAGTCAGAAACACATATAGTGTTTACGATATTGCGGTAGCAAAAAAAGATTATGTGTTATTTGTACCAACATATGGTGCAGGTAATGATGGGCATCATGTCCCACAGGCAGTAAAAACTTTCCTATCTATTAAGACTAATGCAAATCATTTGCGTGGTGTTGTAGGATTTGGAAATACAAACTTTGGTAAGACCTATTGCAAAGCAGCAGAAATAATTGCTAAGAAATTTGGTGTTCCCATTTTGGGCAGGGTAGAGCTATTCGGCACTCCCGAAGACGTAGAAGAGATTAAGGAAAGGTTGGAGATATTCAATGACACAGTATAGTTATCACGAGCTAAACGCCATGCTGAATTTGTATGGTGAAGACGGCAAGATCCAGTTTGACAAGGACAAGGAGGCAGCTAAGGCATACTTCCTGGACCATGTTAATCAGAACACTGTGTTCTTTCATACCCTTGAAGAGAAGCTTGAGTATCTTGTAGAGAATGAATACTACGAGCAAGAGCTTCTTGACATGTATGAATTTGATTTTATCAAGTCACGATTTAAGCAAGCCTATGCTGTAAAGTTTAGATTTCCCACATTCCTGGGTGCGTACAAGTTTTATACGTCCTATGCTCTAAAGACATTTGATGGTAGTCGATACCTAGAACGATTTGAAGACCGTGTAGTAATGAATGCTCTGATGCTTGCTAGGGGGGATAAAAAGCTTGCTACTAATCTAGTAGATGAAATTATCTCTGGTCGGTTTCAGCCAGCAACTCCAACATTTCTTAATTCTGGTAAAAAGCAGCGAGGTGAATTTGTGTCGTGCTTCCTTCTCCGTATTGAAGACAACATGGAATCAATTGCTCGTGCGATTAATTCCTCCCTCCAATTATCTAAGCGTGGTGGCGGTGTTGCCCTTAACCTTACGAACCTTCGTGAGGTAGGTGCTCCGATCAAGAAGATTGAGAACCAGTCTTCTGGTGTTCTTCCCATCATGAAACTACTTGAAGACTCATTCTCATATGCAAACCAGCTTGGTGCTCGTCAGGGTGCAGGTGCAGTTTATCTTAATGCTCACCACCCAGACATCATGCAGTTCCTAGACACTAAGCGTGAAAATGCAGACGAGAAGATGCGTATCAAGACGCTAAGTATCGGGGTAGTTATTCCAGACGTAACTCTTGAATTGGCTCGTAACAATGAAGACATGTACATGTTCTCTCCTTATGATGTTGAGCGTATCTATGGTGTTCCTATGAGTGATATCTCTATCACTGAGAAGTACCAGGAGATGCTAGACAACCCAGAGATTAAGAAGTCAAAAATTAAGGCTCGTGTACTGTTTGAGCGTATTGCTGAACTACAGTTTGAGTCTGGCTATCCTTACATTGTTTATGAAGACACAGTAAATGAGTCTAACCCAATTGATGGTCGAATCAACATGTCTAATCTTTGTTCTGAGATTCTTCAGGTCAACACTCCTACCACTTACAATGCTGACCTTAGCTACAACGAGATTGGTAAAGATATCTCATGTAATCTAGGATCATTAAACATTGCGATGGCAATGGAGTCACCAGACTTTGCTAAGACCATTGAAACCTCTATACGAGCACTAACAGCCGTTGCTGACCTATCTTACATTGAGTCTGTAATGTCAATTGCGGAGGGTAACAAAAAGTCTCGTGCGATTGGTCTAGGACAAATGAACCTACACGGATACCTTGGAAAGATGAAGATCCATTATGGTAGCGAAGAGGGCATTGATTTTACCAATATCTATTTTTATACTGTTCTGTATTACGCACTCAAGGCATCTGCAACTATGGCTAAGGAAACTGGAAGTCCATTCGATGGATTTGAAAAGTCTAAATATGCTACAGGTGAGTTCTTTGATAAGTACATTAACAAAGAATGGAAGCCACTTACTGTTAAGGTTGCAAAGATTTTCAAAGATGCAGAAATTGATGTACCAACTAAGGGTGACTGGGAGATTCTTGCAAGGTATGTAAAGAAGCACGGTCTGTACAACCAAAATCTACAGGCTGTTCCCCCTACTGGTTCTATTAGTTATATTAACAACTCTACTAGTTCTATTCACCCCATTGCGTCACAGATTGAAATTCGCAAGGAAGGAAAGCTAGGTCGTGTCTACTACCCTGCACCATTCCTAAACAATGACAACCTTGAATACTTCCAGGATGCATATGAGATTGGGCCAGAGGCTATCATTGATACCTATGCTGCTGCTACTCAGCATGTCGATCAGGGTCTTTCGTTGACGCTGTTCTTTAAAGATACAGCAACTACT
>Ga0247723_1001357_pt1 | contig 14460 bp, 18 predicted proteins | sample MSEWelMarce5H_FC_FD_189079 | JGI IMG/M metagenome (GOLD analysis project Ga0247723, IMG submission 189079) | Subsurface sediment microbial communities from gas well in West Virginia, United States - MSEEL Well Study Marcellus 5H_FC | ecosystem: Environmental > Terrestrial > Deep subsurface >...
AATGAATCGGAGGATGCTGAACTCATTATCGCAAAGAACAGGCACGGAGAATGTTTCACAATTGAAACCACCTTCATTGGATCACGAACAATGTACAAGGAACGCATATGAGAAAGTATTGGACAAAAGAAATGTTGGAATATATCAAATCCAATTATGCAAATGAATCATCACAAAGCATTGCAGACCGTTTTGACATAAAATTAAATGCAGTTTACAACAAGGCTTTTGTCTTGGGATTAAAAAAAAGCACAGAATACATTGAGAAGCATTGCAGAAATCTTGAGAGATCTGTTCGTAATGAATTTGCAAAAGGACATAAGCCCTGGAACAAAGGTCAAAAGGGTTTGCAGATTGGAGGAGTTCAAACACAATTCAAAAAGGGGAGATTGCCACACAATACAAAACCAATTGGGTACCGTTCAATGAGAGACGGATACTGGGTGGAAAGGACAGAGAAAGGATTTGAGTTTGTTCATGTACTGATTTGGAAACAACACTACGGTGATATTCCAAAGGGATTGTTCATAGTATTCAAAGACCGCAATCAACAAAACCTTGTTATTGAAAATCTCGAACTTATTGACCGAGCAGAAAATATGCGGAGAAATTCCGTTCAAAACCTACCAAAAGAAATTCTTGAAGTAATTCATATTAAAAAATCAATCACACGAAAAATTAATCAAATAGAAAAAAATGGCACGAAATAAAATTAATGATCTCCGTGATCACCTTTTTGAAACCCTGGAACGCCTGAAGGATGGCGACATTGACATCGCAACTGCAAAAGCAATGGCAGATGTAGGACAAGTAATTATCAATTCAGCAAAGATTGAAATTGATTTCATCAAAGCAACTGGATCAACAAAGGATTCAGGATTTATTCGGTTAGGCGATGGCAATGAAAAGTTGTTATGAGAATAATTGACAGACGCAGAGACGAACAACTTGGAACAAAAGCAAAAGGATTGCCAATGTACAAAGAGTTCATACAACTTGTTGAAAAGGACAAGAGGGTGCAATCATACTACAATATGAAAGATATGCTCTTAGATGCGTTCAAATGGGATAAAACGCCACAAGGTCACGAGTACTGGCAATCGGTATATGATTCAATCGTTATCGCAGACCATCCCAAATGTCCCCAGTGCAACACCATCGGCAAGGTAAAATTGCTCAAGACCGTCAACAAGCATAAGTGTAACAAATGCAAAATAACATTCTAATGAAAACAATAACTTTAACTGAAGAACAATTAAAAAAATTAATCGTCCATGCCTATAGCGGTGGATGGCACGATGGACAAGACGAAATAATTATGAGAATTGAACACATTGACAAAGGTGGGGATGAACTCGGTGAAGAATGGTATTCAACTATGGTGATAAGTGAGCTCGTAGAATTAAATCTATTATGAACCCATATCAAGAAACCCACACCCTGAAGCAAGAGATTCGCAGATTGCGTTTACAGATTGCAGACATAACGGTCAAGTACGACAAAGAAATTAAAAGGCTTAAACAAGAAATCATCAACCCCAAGTGCGATTTGAATACCATTGATGCTGATTGGACAGATGCAATGAGGGTTTGTTGTCAAGCCTACGATGTCACACCTGATCTCGTGATTTCATCCTTGAGGAAACAATCCGTGGTGTATGCCCGTCATATGTTTTCATTCCTTTGCCGTAAGCATTTGAAGATGACATTCTCATCAATTGGCTATATATTGGGGAGAGACCATTCCAGCGTGATGAATGCCATCAATGTGTTTGACAACCTAATTACACACGACAAAACCATACGACAGACATATGAAACATCCGTTCAGTTATTGGGTGATTACTTGCACCAAAGGACTCTCCAGCACGATACACATCTTGTATGAGGAAGATCAGGTGATAAGATGTCAAAAAAAATACGAAAAAGATGGTTATATTTGCATTATTGAAAAGAAAAATTGAATAAAGCCGACATCATATTGGAACTATCCAAAGCAGATTGGCTGAGGAAAGCAACCAAGAACATTGCAAAAAACAATGAGTTGGCAAGGGAGTTGTATCAATTTTACTTTTTAACCATCCTTGAGAAACCTGATGAGCAAATCGAAAAAATATACAGAGACGGATACATCCAATTCTGGTCAATCCGTCTTCTATACCTTTGTATCAACGGCAACCGGCATCCCTTTGGCGAATCAAGAATATATGATCAACACGATGTGTACGAGCTTGACTTCGCTGAAGAAATTGACTTACTGGATGAGAGGGAACAAGCCGAAGGAATCGAACTTGAAAGAATCAACAAAATAAACCAAGTAACAGAATCAGCATATTTCTATGAACGAGAACTTTTCAAACTATGGTGTTCAGGAATGTCTGCAAGGGCAATCCATAGAAAGACAGATATCTCCGTTCGTGAAGTGTTGAGGGTAATTAAACTAATGAAAGACCGATGCACACAGAAATAATTGGAATTGCTTGTTTGGCAATCATCATCGTAAACTTTGGCAAACCAGCCGATCTATTAAAACGCTATCTGTACGGTAGTGACTATTCCAAATGGAAGCGAATGAAACCCCTTGACTGTGCTTTCTGCTTGTCGTGGTGGTTGGGCTTGTCCTTTTTTTTATACACCTACGGTTGGGTGGGGATACTTTATGCATCCATCGCAACTGTGATTGTAGCACTATTAGAAACTAAACTATGAGCAATATCGAATTCATACTATCACTACAACCGTTGTACGACAACTGGAAGAAAACACAAGTGTTCAACCCAACACCAGAACAAGGGGCAATCCTGAACAATGTCCATCGTGAAATCTTCGGAAGGAACTTGCCAAATTGCAGTACTTGTGTGACCGAAGCATTGCACTCACTTTTGATATGGGCAAACCAACAACAAGAAGCCATCACCAAAGCACAACTTGCCGATGATGAGCAGAAACCAAAGAGGAGAAGAAAGAATGAAAGCAATCCTTGAATTCAACCTTGACGAGGAAAGAGAAGAGTTTAATATGGCGGTGAACGGATACAAGTTTTCGTTGGTTGCTCACGATTTAGATCAGCACCTAAGAGCATTGACAAAGTATGCACCTGACACGCAAAGCGAAGACACATACAAAGCATTGCAAGAAACAAGAGACAAACTTCACCAACTGCTGAATGAGTATAACCTTGAGATATGAAGAAACACGTTATGACATACCTTAATCACTTTGGCTACGACATCACAGACCATATTCCTTGCGAGGTGTGTGGGATGACTGCAATTGATATTCACCACATCGAATGCCGTGGTATGGGTGGAAGCAAAGAGAAGGATGTCATAGAAAATCTCCAAGCATTGTGCAGGTCTTGTCACGTTAAATTGGGCGACAAGAAACAATACAAGGAGTTTTTGAAAGAGAAGCACCAAGAGAAATTGAAACTGTGAACCAACTGCGAGAATTATGGCAAACCCTGAAAACTTAAAACCGTTCAAGAAAGGTGAAGATGAAAGAAGAAATCTTCAAGGCAGACCGCAAAAATTGATCACTCAATTGAAAGAGATTGGGTACACTAAAAGTCAGGTTGAGGATAGTGTGAATGCTATGCTTACCTTATCACGGAAAGAACTGGAGAAGATAGACCGAGGGGATGAGTACACAATCTTTGAACGCATCATTGCCGGTGCATTATTGAAATCGCACGACAAGAACTCTCTGTTCAACTTGGAGATGTTGCTAACACGATCACAAGGCAAACCAAAAGAAACAATTGACCAAACTATTGAAAGTAAAAATTTCACAATAACTTTGAATTTAGATGAGAGCAAGTTGGAGAGGTGACGATAAACTCCCACCACAAGATGAAGACATCCAAGTGGTTTACACTACGGATGCAAGAATAACTTTGGCAAGGTACTTTGATGACCTTTGGGTTGATGAGTACACGAATGCAATTATTGATGTGGCATATTGGATGCCTATCCCAGTAACCCCGAACGAATGACACCTGAAGAGAAAGCATTCCAACTCAAGGAGAGTTTTGGCAACGGATTAACCACAAGAGATTGTGCGTTGATTTGCATTGATGAAATACTTGAAGCCTTGTCGTATAACTCTTGGCAAAATAGGAATGAGATAATTTTCTTCGTTGGTGTAAAAAAACAACTGCAAGAACTATGAGAGTAATCCAGTCGGGACATCTTGGTGATTTGATCTATTCACTTACAGCAACCAAGCGAGTTGCAGAGTTACACGGTGCGGTAGATTTCCACATCGGATTCCGTGAGCAGAATACTGTTTCCGGTCATCCAAGCGGTGGATACTGTATGAACTTAAACTCATACGAATATATCAAACCATTGCTTGAGCATCAATCCTACATAAGAAAGGTTGAGATGCACTCACACATCGATATGGCTTATGACTTCGATAAGTTCAGGCATCACGGGTTGAATCTGTCTGCTGGTGATTTGAGACGCAACCACTTTCTTGTCTATCCCGAATTGATAACAGACCTTCACGAACCTTGCATTGAAGCCAGTGAACCGATCTCATACTTTGAGGACAAGATTCTCTTGAACTTCTCTGCTCGTTATCGCAATCACGATATCAACTATTTCCCACTCAAGGAACACAAGTGCGTTTTCTTTGGGTACGAATCCGAGTACATCGCATTCACGGAGAGATGGAAGTTGGATTGTGAACTATTGAAATGTCAAGATGCATTGATGTTGGCAACCATTGTCGGCAGTTGCAAGGCATTCATTGGGAATCAGTCAAGCACCTACGCCATCGCAGAGCAGATGAAAGTAAAACGATTGCTTGAGGTATGCGTACAATCACCAAATGTTATCCCTATCAACAATGGCTTTGACTATGTAACCAATCAAGGCTTTAATTACTTACTTAATACCCTATGAAACTTTTAATACTAACAGACGGAATCAATGGTGTGGTTTACCATCGCATCTACGCACCACATTTGAGAATGCAAATAAACGGAGAAGCGGAGGTTGATGTCTGCCAATCACAAGCAGAGTGGATGACGGTTGACCTTGCACCCTATGATGTAATTGTTTTCTCACGATGGCTTGGAAAGAACCAGTACGATGTCTTGAAACGAATCACGGATGCCGGGAAGCCTTATGTGATTGATGTGGATGATTATTGGGTTTTGCCAAAATACAACCCAGCATACTGGGCATATCGCAAAGGGATAAAGAACTCCATCAAGGATGCCATCAACTATGCGGATGCGGTATTCTGCACCACTCAAAAACTCGCCAATGAAGTGAGGACAATCAACGAGAATGTCTACATTGTGCCAAACTGCCTGGATACATCTCACAACCAATGGAAGCAACCAAAGGAGAAGAACGAGAGAGTGAAAATAGGATGGGTTGGTGGAATCACACACGAGGAGGATTTGAAGCTCATTGCTGATGACATCAATTCAATGGATGTTGATTTCTACATCTGCGGTTACACTCCAAGTGATCATTGGAACAACATCGTCAAACTGATTCCCAAAGCCAACATCGTTCAAGGCACTTCGGTATTTGAATACGGTGAGGTTTACAAGCACTTTGACTTTGTACTTGCACCATTGGTAGACAACAACTTTAACAACTGCAAATCGGAGTTGAAGATTGTGGAAGCCGCTGCCTATTCTATTCCCATTATCTGTTCAGCGGTTTACCCATATTTATACCACACGGCAAACGATGGCGTGATCTTCGCAACACAAAACAACTGGAAGGCATCCATTCAAAAACTGATTGATGCCGGTCATTCTGTGAGACAATCAATGGGCGAATCAAATCGCATCTATTGTGAGACCTACCACAACCTTGAACTGCACAACCTAACACGATTAAGTGTTTACCAAAGTTTATGCAAATAACCTATCAAAGACCATATGTCACGAGTTACCAAAAGGACATCCTTGATTGTGATGCTCGTTTTACTATCACTGCTGCGTCTACAAAAACGGGCAAGACGGCATCTCACATCATATGGTTATTTGAACAAGCGTTGAAGTGCAAGGACAATCAATCCGTGTGGTGGGTTGCACCCGTTTACCAACAAGCGGAGATTGCATTCCGAAGGATGAAGTCACAAGTCACAGACAAGAACTTCTTCATCAGCAACGAAACCAAACTTTTGCTCACGCTTCCAACAGGTGCAAGGATAGAATTCAAATCAGGTGAGAAGCCTGACAACTTGTATGGGGATGATGTCTACGCTGCCGTGATTGATGAGGCATCTCGTATGCGTGAGGAATCGTGGTATGCGATGCGTTCAACTTTAACTGCCACACAAGGCAAGTGCAAACTGATTGGGAATGTCAAAGGGAAGAAGAATTGGTTCTATAAGTTGGGCGAAAGAGCGAGAAGCGGTGAGAGTGAGTATAAGTATTTCAAGATTACTGCATATGATGCGATCAAGGAAGGGATTCTCAAACTTGAAGAGGTTGAACAAGCCAAACGAGATCTCCCACTTCATGTCTTCAACGAGTTATATTTGGCAGAACCAGCCGATGACAAGACAAACCCATTCGGAATTGATGCAATCCGTAGTTGTTACAAGCCAGTAACCAACAGAAGTGTTGTTGCTTGGGGAGTGGATTTGGCGAAGTATTCGGATTATACGGTTATAATTGGTTTAGATGCGAATAATTGCGTTGCATATGTTGACCGATTCCAAGCGGATTGGTCGCAAACATTGGCAAAGATTACGACATTAATTGGTGTGATTCCAGCATTCGTGGATTCAACCGGAGTTGGTGATCCTATCGTTGAGCAATTGCAAAGAAGCCATCCCCGAATCAAAGGATTTAAGTTCACATCGCAGAGCAAACAACAACTCATTGAAGGGTTGGTCATCAGCGTACAAAATAGGGAAGTGTATTTCCCTGAAGAACCTATCGGAAGTGAGATGGAAAACTTTGAATTTGAATACACAAGAACGGGTGTGAGGTATACTGCACCACAAGGGTTGCACGATGACTGCGTGATGGCTTTGGCTTTGGCAGTTGACTGCAAGAAACACAATAGACCCGGAACTTTTTATTTTGCGTAAACCGTTACAAATTGAAACGATATGAACTGGAACAACATAACCATCCACCAACTGCAAGAGATTCACTCTTGTCGTGATATGTCCAACATTGAACGGACAATGAACATACTTGCCATCGTGAACCATTGGTCAATGGACAAGGTTGAATCAATGCCGATTGATGACCTTACAAGAGAATTCAAAAAGTTGGAGTTCTTGAATGAGCTTCCAAACAGACCTGTGCAATTTATGTTCAAGCACAAAGGCAGATACTTCCGATTGGCAAAAACACCAAACGAGATTTGCGGTCATCACTTCATTGAACTTCAGCAAGTGTTCAACGGAGATACGATTGAAAGCCTTCACAAGATAATGGCTTTACTTGCATATGAGGTGGATTTCTTCGGCAAGTCAAAGACCATCAAAGATGCTCAAGCACACTACCAAGACAAGTGCGATTTGTTTCTGTCAATGGATGTGCCATTGCCGTATTCTTATTCGCTTTTTTTTTCGGCAGTTTATCCGGAGTTATTGAAAACTATCCAATCCTATTTGATCAAGGAGATGGACAAGTTGAACAAGGAGATAACGCAAGTCCGATAGGTTGGCTGGAGTTGGTTGACAGAATTGTCAAAGGAGACCGTACAAAGTGGGATGCGATTCTCACAATGCCGTTGATTGAGTTCCTGAACACCATCGCATTCTATAAGCAGAAAACCAAAGAGAGACAGAAGCGAATTGAACAGGCAGCGACAAAGGGATTCAATGCCTATGTTGTGGCTTGTCTGCACGAGATGTTGTGATACCGAGCGGTATAATACCAATCGGTAACAAATAGTGGTGGTTATTTGTTACAAACAAACGGCAGTATTTCAAATTATTGCCAATTTATAGGATTACTGGCAAATGTTAGTTGTCAAATTTTTCCACTATAATCGGTGATTACCCGAATAACTGCATGAAATTTTCCAGTATATTCATTCCTAAAAGTCATTTGTTGCGATAAGTATTGGGAATCACTACTGATTGCAAAGTATTTATGTCTGATTTGTCCATCATAACTATATGCAATTGGGTATAATGTGTTATATATCGGACAAATTATATGCTTTTGCGTACTATAAGACACATTGTGCAATCAATATGCAATTCACCTATAAATTGTGCAACCCCTGATGAACATTTGGAACGCATTCCAACGAGTGCTATTTTTGTGTGTGGCATTATCTATCACTCAACAACCCAACAGTTATCATCCAGCATTCAATGACACGAACTTCGTGATTACTGAATCTTCAGGTGGTATCTACACAAAGGACAATTTCAAGTTCATTGCTGATGTCAAGGTCGCATCAACTACCGTGGCAAAACTCAAAGCACCAATTTATTTTGGAAGTACAAACAAAGGTGTGTTCAACATTGGGCGAATCTTGGAATCTTATGTCAGCAACAATTGGGAATTCACCGATTCATCACCCAGCGGATGCGTAAACTCATTCACAGATTACGAGGTTGAATTTGGGTATGAGTATTCACTATCAGCAACAGGAACAATCACCGAATACCTTGATTTGACTTCAGCAACTGGAACGGTTTGGAACGCATCATTGAACCCATTTGATTTAGTGACTTATGCAGAGGGGCAATATCTCGCTACATCCACATCCGCAAAGTTCTTGACCAATGTGAGAACACGAACAATCCACAGAACTCAAAAGGATTGGCTCTATTGTTTGAAGGGAGATGCCACAAGCGTTTTGATTACTTACTCCGATGCCAGTACACAAACATTCTCTTTGCCATCTTCAAAGGTCGTGAGGATCCCCGTGGGAAGCCAATTGACAATACCCGGTGGTGCAACCTATTTTGATGTGGTGTTGAAGGCTGGGGGTACTTCCAAATCCGAGACATACAGATTCAACATAAAAGATGAATGCAGTAAGTACGAAACAACTGACATTTTCTTTATGAACCGTTTAGGAGGGTTTGAATCCTTCCGTTTCAATATGGTGAGAAGAGACAACTTTGAAGTCACACGGAAACAATTCCAACAGAACCCCTACACACTTGGTGCAACATACGGATATCAAACATCGGCAAGAACTCGCACCAATTATCACACAGAGACAAGCCAAAAAATCAAACTGTTCAGTAACTGGATAAACGATACCGAATCTGTTTGGCTGAAAGACCTGATTGAATCTCCAGTGGTCTATATGTATGACGGCACTTTGTATGCGGTCAACATTGATAACGCCAACTACGAGCAGAAAAAGACGGTACAAGATAGGATGTTTAATTTAGAACTTGACATCACTCTTTCATTCGCTGACAAATCGCAAAGGATATGATCAGGCTATTGGTCAACAACACACCAGTTGATTTGTCTGCTGATTTTGACATCTCAATCAACAAGGCAATTGCCGACATCCGTGAACCACAATCACGATCTTCGGAATGGACAAAGACAATTACCATCCCCGGCACGGCACAAAACAACAAACTATTCTCGCACATCTTCGAGGTTGAACACACGGTTCGTACATCCACACAATTCGCACCCGATTTCAACCCCAATAAGAAAGCATCAGCAGTCGTTCTATTGGATGAGATAGAGCAGTTGAGGGGATTCATCCGATTGATTCAAATCAATGTCACAGACAGCACGGCAATCGTTTATGAATGTAGCATTCACGGACAAACTGCAGACCTATTCACCACGATTGCAGAACGCAAACTAAATGCGTTGGATTTCTCGGAGTACAATCACTCCTTGTCTTCAGGCAACATCTTTAATTCGTGGGACACAAGCATCATCAAGAACGGAAGCTCACAATCGTTTGCCTATGGTGATGGCTATGTCTACGCAATGATAGACAAAGGGCATACACGAAACATTGCATATTGGCAGTATAACGAACTCACACCTTGTCTTTATGCAAAGACCATCATTGACAAAATCTTCACTGGTGCTGGGTATTCGTACACCAACGATTCATTTTTTAATACTGACCGATTTAAGAGGTTGATTATCCCACCACCAAACGGATTGATTGCATCATCTACGCAATTGACAAACCGATTGTTTTTGGCAAGTCGCTTGACAACAAGTCAGGCATTGACTTTGGGAACTACCTTGATATTCAACAACGACACCAGCGGTGGGGCTTTTGACAATGGTGGTAACTACAACCCAAGTACAGGTGCTTACACTGTTCCAGTTGGTGGAACTTATTCCTTCTTCTTGGGATTAGATATTAACTTAACACTTGATCCTTCATACCGACCAGTTTTACAAGCGGAGATAGACATCAACATTGGGATGTATGTGAACGGAGTTTTGAGGTCAACCAACTATATCTCGGTTGATCCTATGGCAATGCCACCTTTGTTGGAGTACGGATTCACGAATGTGGCTCTTTCCACAACTGATGTTGTCACTTTCAAATTAACCCAAGTATATGACTGGGCAGATAAGTACACATTGACCAATGCGGATTTCACAATGAATCTCAATGTGAATTCAACGGTTGAAAATGACATCACCGCTTATACTTTCCAATATGGGGAAACCGTGGATTTTGGAATCTTCTTCAACACCGAGGTCAAGCAAAGCGAATTGCTGATGTCGTTTGTTAAGATGTTCAACTTGTACATTGAACCTGACAAAGATCAACCAAAGATTCTGCGTTGTGTTCCTCGTGATGAGTTCTACAATGGCAGTCAATTAGATTGGACAGATAAATTAGATTATTCACAACCTGTGGAAATTGTTCCAATGGGCGAATTGGATGCAAATCCTTATGTGTTCAGTTACAAACAAGGGAAGGATGACGGCAATGTCAACTATCAAGAGAACTACCAAACCACCTACGGACAAAGAACCTATCAGGTGGACAATGATTTTGTCAAAAGTGAGAAGAAAATCGACATCGTTTTTGTACCTACGCAAATAAAGAACTACGACATCGGACAAAAGAACCTTGTTTTGTCATCTGTTGAAGGCAAGGATGACGGTGATTTGAGGGTTTTGTACTATGGTGGGTTGGTGAGTGGTGTGAGTTGTAGATATATCATCTCGTTTATGGGTACAATTTCTATCCAAACATCGCAAGTCAAGACATCAATTCCCTTGACAATCCATTACGATTCACTTTCATCACCTACAATTGACCTTTTGTTTGGGATGCCGAGAGAAGTTGGTATCGGTGCTGGGTATAATTACACCAATGCGAACCTTGTCAATACTTACTATTACAGATTCATCCAAGAGATCACCAACAAGAACTCGAAAATAGTTCGTGCATATTTCCGCATCACTCCTTCCGATTGGTATAACATACAATTCAAGAATTTGTATTTCTTTGAAGGGCAATACTGGAGATTGAACAAGGTTGAAAACTACAACCCAACCAATGAAGGTGTTTACTTGTGTGAATTCTTGTTGGCTCAATTCATACCACCAGCGACAATCACCGTGAAAAGAATGGGTGCTGGAACTGCACAAGGAGCTCATACGGACATCTATGGTGATGTGTATCCCGGTGGTAAATTCCCAATCAAACCCGGCATCAGTGGTGTTGGAGTTGGAACAACCGAAGGAAGTGGAATCTTTGTGGGTGACAACATCAGCGGAAACGGAATCAACAACAGTGGATTTGGTTCAACCGACATTAACTATGCAGACGGAGTTGACAACTCTGTTGCGTTGGTTTGTGATGACTTCAGCGTTGCTAAATCGAATACACTCTATATTGGCAACTACGAGATGTATCCATCATTTTTGAGTGGTGGTGCGGTCAAGACAGTAACGACAAATTACACAGCAACCAAAGATGACTATTTATTCTTATTGGATACAACTGCTGGACAAATCACATTGACATTGCCTGATCCAACTGGTCTTGCTGGTAAATACTTTGCGGTGAAAAAAATCACAAGCGGTCAACAAGTGACAATAGACACAACAGGAACGGCAAAGATTGACGGAGGAGATACACATACAATGACAAACCAATGGGCAGCACACGAGATTGTGACCGATGGGATTGATTACTTTTTAATGGGAGAAAAATAATGGCACTAACAGCAGCGATTGACTTAACCGTCAACAAACCTGACTTCAAATCAATGAAGGCAGAGATCAGAGAACTGACCATTGCAGCACAAAAAGCGGTGATGGATTTTGGGGAGTTCTCACCCGAAGCAATAAAAGCGGAGAAGGCACTTGCGGCAGCTCGTGACCGAATGGAGGATTTCAATGACCGAGTGGCAGCGGTTAACCCAGACAAGTTCGCACAAATCAACACGGTTGTTCAAGGTGTGGCTCGTGGATTCCAAGCAGCACAAGGGGCAATGGCTTTGTTTGGCAACCAGTCGGAAGAACTTGAAAAGACAATGGTCAAGTTGCAAGGTGCAATGGCATTGGCTGAAGGTCTTGAAGGTCTTGGAAAGGTTCAACAGCAATTCGGTGCAATCGCAAAGAACATCAAAGGGAATGTGATGAACGCATTCAAAGCGTTGGGCAATATGTCAACATTGGCATTTGGTGCAATTGGTGTTGCATTGACTTTGATCATTGCCAACTTTGATACACTGAAGAAAGCCGTGATGTCATTGATCCCAGGTCTTTCATCAATGGTCAAGTTTGTCGGTGGGTTGGTTCAACAATTTACAGATTGGGTTGGTATCACATCGGCACAGGACAGGGCATTGGAGAAACTCAACAAGACAACTGACAAAGCCAATGAGCAACTTGATAGGGAGATTGCATTGCTTCAAGCCAGAGGAGACCAAGTTGGGGTGTTCAACAAGCAAAGACAAAAGTTAGAGAATGACCTTGCACAAGCTCGTGCAAACTACGGCAAGAACACAGAAAAAGAATGGGGTAAAATCATTCTCGATACCAAAAACGCTTTGGCAGTATTGGCAATTGAAGAACAGAACTTCCAAAACGACAGAGTGAAAGCCGCTGGAGACAAAGAAAGAGAAAGATTGGCAGCCATCGCAAGAGCAAAGAAAGAGCAACAAGACAAGGAAGATGAACTCAATCGCAAGAACAAGGAAAAGGAAGAACAATTTCAAAATGAATTAAGTCAAATTGAAGGTCGTGGAATTGCAACAAGATCATTGCTGACATTACAAGGCAAGACGGAAGCCGAGAAGATGCAAGATAAATTCAACGAGGAAAGAGCAATACAAAGACAAAAGGAAGTTGATGCCGAAGTTGCAGCGGAAAAAGCAAAGCAAAACGCAAAAGAGAATTTATATCGTGCATCTGTTGATTTGGCGAATTCAATCGCAGCATTGGCAGGAGAGCAAACCAAAACGGGCAAGGCAATTGCGTTGTCAGTTATCGCAGCAGATACGGCAATGGCAATATCAGGTGCATTGAATGTCACACAAAAACCATCACCCGACAACATCGCCACTGGTGGTCTTGCTGGTGCTGCGAAATACATCGGATTGGCTGCAATGATTTTGACCAATGCGAAGAAAGCACGAGACATCCTCAAAGGTGGTCAGCCGGGTGCAATGTCACCAATGCAATCCAGCGGTCAAGGTATGGCACAGATGGCAGCACCGAGAATCGGTTCAACATTGCCACAGGTAAACGGATTTGATCAGCGAGTTTATGTGACCGAGGGTGACATATCACGCACACAAGGTCGGGTTGCATCGTTGAAAAAGGTATCTGTTACACAATAACGCTATTTGAATAAGATGAAACTTCCAGTTTACAAATTAGACATCAACGAATTTGACGAGGAGACAGGCATTGACTTTGTTTCTCTCGTTGAAAACGCAGCCATTCAAAAGGACTTTTTAGCATTCAGCGAAACGCCTATCAAATTTGCCATCCAAGATGAGGAGAAAAGAATCGTGACTGGTGCTGCGATGATAGCGGATTTACCCATCTATCGCAGAGATGATGTGAGAGGTGAGTACTATGTGGTGTTTGACAAGGAATCCATCTTCAAGATTGCGAAGAAATGGGCAAGGTCAAACCAGTACAACTCCGTGAACGCACACCACAAAACACCCATAATGAATGGCGTGAGCTTGTTTGAATCATACATCATAGATCGTGAAAGAGGTGTGATGCCACCAAAGGGATTTGAAGAGGTTGCCGATGGAAGTTGGTTTGTCTCTTATCTCATTGACAACGATGAGGTTTGGTCACGAGTGAAATCCGGTGAGTTCAAAGGGTTCTCTGTTGAGGGTGTTTTTGACTTTCCTGAAGATAAAGAAGAACAACTCCTTGAAGCCGTGAAAGACCTTCTCTCCAAGTGGAATGGCAAATAAAATTGCAACAAGTAAAAACAAAATCTAATTTATATCAAAATGAACGCAAAAGAAACACTCAAGGAAATCCGCACGATGTTGGGATTCTCCGAAGAAGAAATCAAAG
>Ga0247723_1001358_pt1 | contig 14460 bp, 31 predicted proteins | sample MSEWelMarce5H_FC_FD_189079 | JGI IMG/M metagenome (GOLD analysis project Ga0247723, IMG submission 189079) | Subsurface sediment microbial communities from gas well in West Virginia, United States - MSEEL Well Study Marcellus 5H_FC | ecosystem: Environmental > Terrestrial > Deep subsurface >...
AAAGAAGGTGCTAAAACTAAGTCTAAGAGTGGTAAGCCAATGGTATATAGAAATGGACAATGGGAGTATGAATAATGGCTAGAGTGCCTGTAGAAGACTTACCAAGTAATTTAGTGCCAGCAAGTGATTTGCCTATGCAACTAAGTGCTAATGCAGTTCCTCCTGAAGACTTACCTGACTCTGTAATGAAAAAACAAAAAAGTGTTTTAGAGAAAGTTGGTCGTGGATTAAGTGCTATTGCTAGAGGTGCTGCACCTTCAGTTATTGGTGCATCTGCTGGCGGTGCTTTAGGAGGTCCTCTAGGTGCTGTAGCAGGTTCATTAGCTTTACCTGCTGTTGAATTACTTACCAAAGGTGTAAACGCAGTATTACCTGATAAATACGATATTCCATCTCCTGTAGCTACAGTAGAAAAAGGTTTAACTAAACTAGGTTTTCCTGTGCCTGAAACACAAACAGAAAGAGCATTACAAGTAGGTGGTAGTGCATTAGGTGGAGTTGGTGGTCAAGTAGGTGCATTAGGTCAATTAGCTAAAACAGCTACAACACCTGTTGGTCGTGGTATTGCACAAACATTATCACAAGAACCTTTAAGACAAGTTGCCGCAGCATTACCTGTAGGTGCTACATCACAATATGTTGCAGAAGAAACAGGTAGTCCTTTGGTAGGTATGGCAGCAGGTATTGCAGCAGGTATACCATTTGCTGTAGGTGCTAAAGGTACATTACAAGCTCCTACTGTGCAAGAATTAAAAGGTCAAGCTGGTCAACAATACAAGTTTGCTGAAGAAGTAGGTGCTGTATTTAAAAAGAATTCTTACAATCAATTTGCTAACAAAATTGAAAGCACTTTAGCTAAAGAAGGTTTAGATAAAACATTACAACCTAGAGTATTTGCAGCATTAGAAAGAATTAAAGATACAAAAGGTTCTAATGTAACACTTGAAAATATGGAAATATTAAGACGTATTGGTCAAGCAGCAGGTTCTAGTGCAGACGCATCTGAAAGACGTTTAGCAAGTATTTTAGTAGAAAACCTAGATGACTTTGTAGAAACTGCTCAACCTGGTCAATTAGCCAAAGGTTCATCTGAAGCTGTTAGAGCTTTAACAGATGCTAGAGACTTATGGAAACGTGCTAAGAAAACAGAAATTATTGATGACTTAGTAGCTAGTGCAGATTTGCGTTCTGAAGCAAACTTTACACAATCAGGTATGGAACAAGCATTAAGACGTAAATTAGTTAATTTAGCTGATAACCCTAAAGCATTAAGAACGTTTACTAAAGAAGAACAAAATGCTATTAAGCTTGCTGCTAAAGGCGGTCCTATACAAAATCTATTAAGATTTGTTGGTAAACTAGCTCCTACAGGAGTTGTATCTGGCGGCGGTTCTGTTGGCTTAGGATACTTAGCTGGTGGTCCAATAGGTGCTGTTGCTACACCTGTTGTAGGTGGTCTTGCTAGAAAAGGTGCAGAACAATTAGGTTTGCGTAACATAGAACAATTGCGTAACAGACTTGCTACAGGCAATGCTCCTATCCCACAAGTATCTACTAGAGGTCTTATTGGTGCTAGAGAATTAGCAGCACCATTTATCAATCCTATAACAGGTTTATTATCAGAGGAACAGTAATGGTAAAGTCAGACGTAGAATCACGTTTAAGTACGCATGAGGAAGTTTGTGCGTTACGTTATGAGCAAATAAACGCAAGACTCAAACGCCTAGAACAAATACTTTTAGGCACAGCAGGTTTTGTTATTGTATTTTTATTGACACACTTAGCCAAATGACATTTATTACAGAGAACAATATAGCAAACCTATATTCAGCTCTGATAGAAATGCCCATATTTGACGAGTATAAACTACCACCTGCATCTAAAGTAGACTTCGTAGTATTGCATGACGATACTATATGTGGACAATATGAACCACCAGAGCAAGGTGAGCCTCATGTTATAACTATATCTACTGCACGTCATTCTCATCTATACCCTGTCTTAATGACTTTATGCCATGAGATTATCCATATGTGCGTATATATAGACTCACCTAAAACAGAACAGTATGCTAGTCATAAAGGTTTATTCTTAAAACTACAAAAACGTGTAGCCAAGATGTATGGCTTTGACCCTAAGGAACTATAATGGACCCAATCACTATGTTATCTGCTTTTGCTCCAGTTGTTATGGACTTAGGCAAATCTCTTATTAATCGTTTTGTAGCACCTGACCAATTTAAACCAGCTACTATAGAACAATATGCTCAAATGAAAAACATTGACTTAGAGTTCTTTAAAGTAATGAATGAAGCAGGTTCTGGTAACCCATCTTATCCTTGGGTAGAAGCTATCACTAGACTTATGAGACCTATGATTGGTCTTATCGTATTAGGCACATGGGCTACAATGCACTTAAAAGGTATATCTACACAAGAAGTGGATAACTTTGCTAGTGCTGTAGGTTTCTACTTATTTGGTGAACGCAGCTTGTTCTATATCAAAAAGAAATGATATTTTTAAACATACTTAACTTTATTGGTTTATCTATACTTAAACTTATCGTAGTAGGATTGCTATTTGTAGTCATGGGTATTGCTTTAGTATTTATGGCAATTATGGATTATCTCACTCGTGCATTGGAATATATTAATTCATATGTTGATTGAAGTAAAAAGGTTTGAATTTAAAGATACGCATACAGTAGGCAAGATGTATGTAGACGGTATATATGAGTGTTATACGTTAGAAGATGTAGTTAGAAATGGCACTAAAGTCATAGGTAAGACTGCTATCCCTACCGGTGAATACAAAGTCATTATAGACGCATCTGTACGCTTTAAACAAGATATGCCACATATACTAGACGTTCCTAATTTCACAGGTGTTCGTATCCATTCAGGTAATACTTCAGCACATACAGAAGGATGTATCTTACTTGGCACTACATGGGCAGGTAAAGACTTCATAGGTAACTCTAAAATAGCTTATAAGAAGTTTTTTGACAAACTAAAAAAAGCTAAAACAGCCACAATTAAGATATGCTAGATTATTTAATCTGCGACATCTTTTGTGCTATAGACCACTTTAAATATGTATTACTCATGTTAATTATTTATCTAGTATATAATAAAGTATCTCAACTTTAGAGACTACTATGAAAATATTACTTATTGATATTGAAGTAGCACCAAATACTGCTCATGTCTGGGGTATCTTTGACCAGAACATCTCTATAAACCAATTACTAGAATCATCTTACACTTTATGTTATGCAGCCAAGTGGTACGGTGAATCTAAAATCATGTTTGACTCTATCCAAAAATCTGGCAAACAAAAAATGCTAGACTCTGTGCATAAACTTCTTGATGAAGCTGATGCCATTGTTCACTACAACGGTTCTAGGTTTGACATACCAATACTACACAAAGAGTTTTTACTATCTGGTATGCCACCTCCAGCACCCTCTAAACAGATAGATTTACTTCAGGTAGCTCGTAGACAGTTTAGATTTGTTTCTAACAAACTAGATTATGTAGCACAGGCTTTAGGATTAGGTAGCAAGACAGAACATGAAGGACATGCTTTATGGGTCAAGTGTATGAATGATGACCGTAAGGCATGGAAAACAATGGAAGAATATAATAAGAATGATGTTATATTACTTGAGAAAGTCTACGATAAATTCAAGGGTTGGATTAAACAACATCCAAATCATAACGCATATTCTGCTGACGTTTGTTGTCCTAATTGTGCTTCACGCAAATTACAATCTCGTGGTACACAAAGAAGTAGGACTGCTATTTATCAACGCTATCAATGTCAAAATTGTGGGTCGTGGGCAAGGTCTGTTAAATCAGAAAAAATTGCCAAAGACTCTTTAGTAAATATATAGGAAAATTATGCAACGGTCAGAAGTAGAGATTATCTGTAATCACATGTTAGGTAGAACTATCGTATCCTGTGAAGCATTGCATGGAGATAGCACTATAATCATTACATTAGATAATGATAGTGTTGTGGAAATCTCAGGCGAAGAGCTAGCTCTCTATGGCGAACTAACACCAATGGATGACTAGACGCAGATAATCACACCATTACTACCTACCTGACAGACTGTTACAGACCCATCAGGTGCAAGAATAGTAGTAGTTTGAGCCATAACCTGTTCTGTTCCCCAAATAGCTAACGCAGCTAATACCACAATAAATATCCAATATATTTTACTCATCATCAAACCTTTGTAATTGAGCTTCTAGTTCTGGTGGAATTTCAACTCCATCATCTTTAGTAGCATCTAATAACTTGTTCTTATACCAATCAGACTTTTCTAAATCTTGTTGTGGATTATCTTTAAAAGGATAACGTAAGTCATATTTGAGCTTACAACCTTTAAGATAACCAATATACTCTTCTTTAGTCAAACGACTTTTAATCACATCTATTGCTTCTATACCGCCCACTAAGTAATGCGGTGGTCTATTCACTAAATCAACCATTCTTATCCCCTTATAAAAAATAAATCAATTAACTGATAACAACCATAAAAAAACCAACCCATACCACCAATAATCAACAACCATACTACCACTTCTAATATCTTTTCTGCTCTTGCCATCTGCCATACTCCCTTCCTACAGTTACAGATACATATTTCCTATTCTTAAATCTTTTATCTAATTCATTGCTATAAGTCCATTTAGGCAAAATCAAATATCCTTGACTTTCCAAGTATTTCAATCGTGTTCTAGCAATGACGCATTCTTGCACAATTTGTTTAATGCTGCAACCAGGATGTGCAGTAACATAGTTTATAACAAACTTTGCTTGTCTTTGGTCATCTAGTTTAGTGTACATCTTTTACTCCATGCAATTGTTCTATAAGTCTAGCAAATCTAAATATCTTGTCAATTGTTATTACCTGACTACCGTATCCAAATGCTTCTTTATATACCTTTATAATTTCTTCTTGAGTAAGTGGTTTAGAGTCCACCATGTGCCTCCGTTAGTTTCTTACTATCGTACTTAGATAATCCTTTATATTCTTCTACAGGTTCACCAGGAACTAATGGTGTTATCTTAATATGATGCGTTGTATTCTTTAAGTCGTTTAAATATGAAAGTTGATTAGGATGAAATGACCATAAATAAGACTTCTTTAAGTCACCAGACCTAACATCAAACTCTTCATAAAGCCATGCTACAGGTTCTTTTTTAGCCATTAGTAAAACACCATCCTTCCTATGTGCGTTTTCTTGCGTTTACCAAACCATTCTTTCTTTGGCGGTATTGAGTCATCATGGAAATATAAAGCATTTGCAACTGGATTTGCATATTTATTATGAACAATCGTATCAATAACCAAAAGTTTAGTCTCCAAATACGCCCTTTCATTAACTGGACTGTGGGACTGATCTTGCACAGCAAACTGATTATTAGCATAAACAACAGAGCATACATCACGACCCCAACGACCATCACGAACCCTATTACGGATAGTATTAATGACTCCAATTTTTTCCTCCAATGTTCTTGTATTAACTTCGTGGTAAACAGCAGTAGCATAACACGATATATCTAGTTCTAAATGGTGTATATCCATTATAGTCCTTTCATGATTTTCTTGTGTCTAACAAAACCATACAGGCGTATAATTCTATTATAAATCTAAAAGAAAGGAGAACCGCTATGTGGACATCACCAGCAGCAACAGAAATGCGTTTTGGCTTTGAAGTTACTATGTACGTAATGAACAAGTAATTGTTATGCAATGGGGATGCTCCTAGAAAGGAACATCCTCATCTGCACCTTCTACAGCAGGTTTACTTCTTGCTTCACTCTTAGCTTCTGCTATTGCTACAGCACCAGCAATGAACTTACCATTAGGACCTTCTTTAACCCATCCTGATAAAGTAAATTCAATACCATCTACATTTAACTTACCTCTATAGTCTGGTCGTTTAGGATTATCACCTTTATCATTCTTGTTTAAGGTAAACGTGTTTGTTTTATCATACTCAGCCATATACTACTCCTTTAGTTTTAAAATTGTTTGATCTACTTCGTCTAAGAACTTAACCACTTCAGCTTCTAGTTCTGCAATATAATCATTATCCCTGTCAACCCTAGAAACAAAGAGTTGTAATTCTACAGGGAAATTAGGATTATAGCTAACAAAATCTACCCACTTAGCACCGGTGCAAGCTAACTGCCATTGCATTTGTGGTATGTATTTACTAGGAACTGATTTACTCATAAGCGTATTAGTATGGGTAGTTTCTATAGGACACTTAATCTCTATAAGTCCTGCATACTTACCTTCCTCTTCTGCATTTACAGCTCCGTCTGGACTAGCACCACTATTTTTAATAACAGGATGGTCAAAGAAACCTACCTCTGTTACAGATACCCCTTTAGATTGCATATAAAGCTCTCTAGCAGCACTTTCTCTTTCAATACCATCTAACATAGCCTGGTTGACAAAGCTATCGCCTTTCTTGCCTGTAAGACGTTCTGATACTAATTGAACAAGGTAGTTTTGACGTGATGTAGATACACCTGTTTTAGTCTTGGCGATAACATCCGATATTCTGGATGCTGTCACCTTGCCTAATCTTTGTTGAAACCACTCCTCTGTGCGTTGTTCCATTATTCTTTTCTCGCTTTCATCATTTCATTTGCAACTTTATATGCAAATTTAGCAACACATTCATGTTGATAAGCATTTAAATTATGATATCCATGACTTGCTAAATCAGCTAATGCGTTAGCCATAGCATGACTTGCAAAATAATCTCTTAAAGTCATATCTTTAGCATAATTTACTCCATAGTATTTTGTTTCATTTTCCATCATAGAAAGTCCTTGCTAGATACAGCTTTTAATGTTGGCTGCTCTGACTCTGGAATATCCTCACCACTATAGATGTAAAGACCAATACCATGTAATGCAATAGCTTTAGCTAAACATCTTTGCATAGCTGTATTAACTGCCATAGCATCTGGATTAGGAATAGCTTGGTTTCTAAAGTTAAGCACAGGTAATTGTGATGTCATAGACTTGCCAAACGCATGGACTGTGCAGAATACCATAAGTGTTTCACCAAATTGTTTAGGCTCACCATAAGTCCATGTTGCAGTTGGGTCTTGCTGTAGAAGAGTATCCACAGCCCAAGCCCATGATAAGTATGATAGACCATTTTTTTTCTCAATATGATCTGATACATTAATCTTGCGTAGTTCGTTATAGTTCATCTTTGCTCTCTCCTCTTGTTGATGTAATTGTGACATCACTTGGTCGTAATGTTGTTGTTGACTCATTTGCTCTCTCCCATTTATCGTTATCTAATTTAAGTTCTTCATTCAATCGTTTAAGTATATCTGCAATATGCTCTAAACCATTCGCCATATTATATACCCCCAAAATACAAAAAGGAATAGCCATATCCATTTATTCATATTGCACCTGCCAACTTACCCATAACCCATATACATAAAGCTACATAAGCCCAAAAAACTATTGCAGTAATAATCATTGTTTTAATACTCATGTTTCTCTCCTAGTTAAAATTACAATAGTTATCTTAATGACCTAAAATAACTTGTCAAGTATTTTATAGTAAATTACTAGAAATAAAATAGTTTGCAAATAGAAATACATTGTGGTAATGTTTTGCTCCATGGAGATATTGCGTTACATTATATTAGATGAATTTGATGGAAAACCTCTAAGAGCCTTTAGTAACAAGGCATCTGCACTATGGTTTCTTGAGAATAGGTCTAATTGCAAGCTCCATATTTTGCCTAGAACGCCTAAAGCAAAAGTCGTGCCAATGTCAGAATTATATGAAGAATGTTTATTTTAAGGAGAGTATATGAGAATTAAGAATTGGGAGAAGTTTAACCTTTATAAGCCTAGAAACCCACGCTATCAAAAAAAGATGACATGGTTTAAATTTTATGGTACGGATTATATTAATGACATAGAGATACATAAGTTATCTTTTGAACAAAAAGCTGTTTTAGTAGAGTTATGGTGTCTTGGTTCTGAAAGTGATGGCATATTACCTGACAACTATGAGATCGCTTTTAGACTTCATTATCCTATTGACTTTATTGAAAAAATAGTAAATGAATTATTTACTAGAGGTTGGCTAGAGGAAAACTATCAACCTGCTAGCATAGAGAAGAGAAGAGAAGAGAAGAAAAGAGAAGATATATATGTCGTTAAAACGACCAATAGGTTTGATGAATTTTGGGAAAACTATCCTAATGTTCGTAAAGTCAACAAGAAAACTTGTTTAGAAAGATGGGCTAATAAAAATCTTGACGCTATAGCAGATGAAGTGATAGGGTATGTAAAAAAAATGAAAGATACTCAATCATGGAAAGATGGTTTCTCACCAGCACCATTAACACTATTGAACCAGGAAAGATGGAATGATGGTGAAATGCCAACAGAACGTAAAGTTTGGGAAGGTGGAATATGAAACAACATAAATGGCATAAAGAAATAAAAGCATGGGCTGATGGATTAACTATTCAATATAAAGATGAAAATTTTCCTAATTGGATTGATATTTTATATCCTGATTGGGATACAAAAAGCTATATTGAATTTCGTATTAAACCACAACCTAAAGAGCCACAATATTTGTATGTGTATTTAGATGATGATTATGAATTTTCACCTATACCATTAACAAACGAATGGGAATACATAGGCAAAATTAAACTAGAGGACTCCGAATGAACATAGGTGAAGTAATAAATAAACTAACTGTCAATCAGTCAGTCATTACTGATTACTACGAACAGGAGTTTAGTCATGCAGAGTTTAAAGTTAAAAGTACAGATATATTTGCTGATGATTTGGTCAAGTATTTTGGTGAGGAAATTCATAGTGGTAAATCGCTTGGCTGGGTTAAGACGGAAGATAAGTTCAGGGTTAGGGCTTCGGAACTAACAATTCTTACTGGTGTATCAGGTCATGGGAAGTCAATGTGGTTATCACAAGTTATACTGTCTATGATGAAACAAAATACTAAATGTTTAATAGCATCTTTAGAAATGCGACCTGTTCTTACATTAGCTAGAATGATTACACAAGCATTAGGTTCAGCAGAGCCAACAGATGATTACATACGTAAGTTTTGTGAACGTGCTAAAGACAAGTTATATATATACGACCAAACAGGAAGCACTAAGTCAGAAGATATGATAGCAACATTGCATTACGGTAAACATATTTTGGGGGTTGATGTATTTATTATTGACAGTTTGATGAAGTTGGATGATGTTTCCGAAGAATCTCTTGATGCACAGAAAAGGCTGACAAACAGTTTAGCGGTTATAGCACGTGATTTACAGGTAAGTATTTTTTTAGTAGCACATACTAGAAAACTTAAAGATGAAGCAGAGATACCTGACGCTACAAACATTATGGGAAGTTCGCATATTCGTAACTTGTGTGATAATATTATTTGTGTATGGCGTAACAGATACAAAGAGAAATTGATAGAAGAAGGTAAGACATCAGATGATGAGTTAAAGATTATTCCAGATGCAAAGGTCTTTGTTCAGAAACAACGTAATGCACAATGGGAAGGTTCATTTAACTTTTGGTTTGACCAAAAAGGTTTACGATACAAGGAATCACCATGACCATAAATGAATTTATCAAGCAATGCAAAAAAGTATTTGGAAATGACATTCAATACAAAGCAACTTCTAAAGACGGACAAGTATTTAAAACGAAAGGATGGAGAGATGATAAAGTGGGCATTAACGAAAGACAACTTACCCCAGCTTATAGAGAAACTAAAAAATCTTGACTTTACTAAACGCTGGCGTGTAACAGTAACAGACGCTAAACTTAACAGAAGTCTTGAACAGAACGAAAGGTTATGGGAACTATATACAAGTTTAAGTAATCATTTAGGTATTGAGAAAGACCGCATCCATGAACTTTGTGGCTTTAAATTCTTACGATACCAAACTGAAATAGCAGGTATGCCTGTAGAACTTATAAAGTCAACAACTAAACTAACCACAAGTGAAATGACAGAATACCAACAACAGATAGAGGTATGGGGTCAGACTATGGGTTGGGGATGGGATTATTAGTGAATTATTTATCAGTTTGTAGTGGCATAGAAGCAGCAACAGTAGCTTGGCATGACATGGGATGGAAACCTATTGGTTTTTCAGAAATAGAAAAATTTCCAAGTCAGTTATTACAACATCATTATCCACATGTTACTAATTATGGTGACATGACAAAATTTAAGGAGTGGAAATTAAATGACACAATCGGACTTTTGGTCGGAGGAACACCCTGTCAATCATTTAGTGTCGCAGGCTTACGAAAAGGTCTTGAAGACCCCAGAGGAAACCTCATGCTCACCTATCTTGGAATTGCAAACAAGTTTAAGCCAAAATGGCTTTTATGGGAAAATGTCCCAGGTGTTCTCTCTAGTAACGGAGGGAAAGACTTTGCCTGCCTCCTCAAAGGCATGGCTGAACTCGGGTATGGGTTCGCCTACAGAGTTCTTGATGCTCAACATTTCGGAGTGCCACAAAGACGCAGACGTGTGTTCGTTGTCGGATGTCTTGGAGACTGGAAAAGTGCTGCCAAAGTATTATTTGAGTCAGAAAGCCTGTGCAGGGATATTACTCCGAGCAGAAACAAGGGGAAAGAAATTGCCAATTGCCTTAGAGCAAGCCCTTCAAGCTACGGCTCATTTAACCCAGCAAGAAGTGAAGGAAACGCAGTAATTTCTTATAATATTACATTTTGTGATGCTAATGGAACTAGAAAAGATAGACCTAATGGTGGGCTATATGTAAATGAAACAAATACATCAAATACTTTAACAAGAGCTAATGTAGGAACTTATGCAGTAGATACATACAATGGAACTATTCAAGGTGATGTTACAGCAACAATAACTACTACAGGTGGCGGCGTTTCATCAGGTCCATCAGTAGTAGAAAATTTTTCAAACACATTAATGAATGGTTTTGATGGGTATAATTTTACATCAACAGGTCAAGTTGCTAGAACATTAAGCACAGGAGCTGATTATGGACATGTTCCAATTGCATTTAATTCTTTAAAAGTTCGCAGATTAACTCCAATGGAATGTGAAAGATTACAAGGCTTTCCGGATAATTATACAAATACACCAACATCAAGTGATACTACTCGCTATAAAGCATTAGGAAATTCTATGGCAGTTCCTGTAATGAAATGGATAGGACAAAGAATAAATGAATTATAGAAACCCTAAACTACTTAAGTTAGCAGATGGAGCACCATGTATGATGTGTTCTATTCAAGATGGAACAGTTGTATCTGCACACTCTAATCAACTACGTGATGGCAAAGGAACAGGCATTAAGGGACACGATTATCGTATAGCTTTCTTATGTCACCAATGCCACCATATGATAGATAATGATAAGATGTTAGATAAGCATGATAGAATAGCAGCATGGGAAGAAGCACATAGAAAAACTATAGGTTGGTTATTTACTAACGGACATATACAAATAAAATGAACAAAATAGAATTTGGTGATTGTAGAGAGATAATGAAACGTTGGATTGATGAAGGTGTCAAAATTAACACTTGTATTACATCACCACCTTATTACGGATTAAGAGATTATGGAACTGCTAAATGGGAAGGTGGAGATATAAATTGTGACCATAAAGATGCTAGAAGTCGTGGAGATGATATTAAAGATAATGATAAACAAGGAACAAATGTAGGCTCAAGACCAAATAAAAAATTTATGTGTGAATGTGGTGCTACTAGAAAAGATTTACAAATAGGTCTTGAACAAACACCTAAAGAATACATAGAAAACATGGTAGATGTATTTAATCATGTAAAAGAACTATTAGCTGATGACGGAACTTTATGGGTAAATATTGGGGATAGTTATTCTAGTCATAAAGATTGTAAAAGTATTGGTCAAACTTTAGCTAAAGGAACTAACAGAGAAAATGCTCATGTTATGGATTTAGGGAAGTCAAGAGTTCGTGATACAAAAATGCTAAAGTCACAAGGTTTAAAAAATAAAGACTTAATTGGCATACCATGGATGTTGGCATTTGCATTACGTGAAGCTGGTTGGTATTTAAGACAAGATATTATTTGGCATAAACCAAACCCAATGCCAGAGTCTGTGACAGATAGATGCACAAAGTCCCATGAATATATATTTCTATTATCTAAATCACCACAATATTATTTTGACCATGTTGCTATAAAAGAGCCTGCTATACATTCTGATAGAACTGCTGGAAATAAAAATGCACAAAAAGGTACTGGTGTTGATAAAATGGATACAAGAAATGGCTTGCTTAAAGCCCAACAAAAAGTATATGAGTTAAGAAATAAACGTGATGTATGGTCAGTCAATGTTAGACCTTACAAAGGTGCACATTTTGCTACATACCCAACAGCTCTTATTGAACCATGTATATTAGCTGGTAGTCCTGAAAAAATATGTGTCAAATGTAATACTCCATATAAACGACAAACTAAAATTGAACGCAATTTAACTTTAGAAGAAGTAGAACAAATAAGAAATAACATTATTGAAACTAACAAAGAAAAGAAACCATACGCTATTATAGATAAAGAGTTTAGAAACCAAGTAATAGAATATAGAAATTTACCTAACCATGATGAGTTACGTGAATATTTACAATCTAATAGAAATTTAATTGGATTAACAATAGACGAAATAGAAACTGCATTTGGCACACAAGCACCACATCATTGGTTTGAAAAAGGTGGTAGTTATCCTGATAAAGAAGATTGGATTAAACTTAAACAAATGCTTTTATTAGATGATAAGTATGATAAACAAATGACTGAAATATTTTATAAGAGTGGTTTAAAGTGTGATAATAATTATTTAGATGAAGGTTTAGTAAAACAATGTAAATGTGATACTAATGAAACTAAATCTGGTATTGTGTTTGACCCATTTATGGGAAGTGGCACAACTGCACAAGTAGCTAAACAATTAGGTAGACAATACTTAGGTTGTGAGCTGAACAAAGAATATGAAAAGTTACAACAAGAAAGGATAAATAATGGGTAAGGGTTCTGGAAGAAGACCATTGTTAATTTCTGAACAAGAAGCACAAGACAACTGGGACAAGATTTTTAAAAAGAAAACGAACAGTCCTGACGTATCACCACACGCTTATGAATACGAACTTAATAAGGCTACCGGTGATGTAGAAAAAAGATTTAAAGAAGGAACATCTAAACCTAACGAAAGTCAATTTGATGGCAACTAGCCCAACGCAATTAAGTCTTAAAAAATTACGAGAAGAAGGATACACATGTTGGATTACAGAGCATTGGAATAGTTATGCTAGGATACGTCAAGATTTATTTGGTTTTATAGATATACTAGCTTTAAAGGGAAAAGAAACATTAGCTGTGCAAACAACTACAGCAACAAATATGTCAGCTAGAGTAAAGAAGATAGGTGACCATGAAAACGTAGGTCCAGTTCGTGAAGCTGGTTGGTCTATTCATGTACATGGTTGGCATCAAGACGATAAGAAGAAGTGGCATTGTAAAATTAAGGATGTATCGTGAATACTAGAGATAAAATACTAGCTTATCTTACAGAGCCTAAAGCTATAAAAGATATAGCAGCACATGTAGATGGAAATTACAATACTATTAAAAATTTGCTTGTGACCATGAAGATGGAAGGTCATATACACGCATTCAAAGATAAAGATAATAGACTTATGCACTATTACATTCCACAGCCACATCCACTACAAGGTATATTTGGACATACAGCAAACTTCACAGAAGACCAGATAAAAGGTGTTATCAGTCATAACGCAGATGATGCTAAACATAACCTTCAGCAAAGAACTACACAAGAAACATTTGGGCAAAGCGTAGCTTATACGCTAACACAATATGATTAGTATGGAACGCTTATTGTCCATCCTTGAGGATTGGAGCTTATGGATGAAACATGATACCCATAAACTAGGATACCCTTCTAAAAGCATAGGTATGTCATCAGGAGGTGAGTCAACTTCAGAAGTATTCGAAGAAATGTGCTCTGCTCAAGACATGTCTAATATTAGAACTATACACGCTATCATACATAGCTTAGAACAAGGACAACAAGACGCTATCTATGCTAAATACTTAGGTGCCAAACCACCATTAGCCTTTTTCTGGCAATTGGACATGGCATACGATAATTTACTGACAATAGCAGAAAGACGAATAAACGCATAATGTTGTTGAACAGATATAGCAAAGTATGCTATAATACTATTTGTTGGACAACTCCTGTCCGTTAATAACGTAATCCCACAAAAGCCTGACCATACTCTCTCCTTGGTTGGGCTTTTTCTTTTTATGAAACTATCTATTTGCGAACAATGTGGTGAACCATTTG
>Ga0247723_1001359_pt1 | contig 14459 bp, 11 predicted proteins | sample MSEWelMarce5H_FC_FD_189079 | JGI IMG/M metagenome (GOLD analysis project Ga0247723, IMG submission 189079) | Subsurface sediment microbial communities from gas well in West Virginia, United States - MSEEL Well Study Marcellus 5H_FC | ecosystem: Environmental > Terrestrial > Deep subsurface >...
GTATTATGAAGTCTATAATTTGTTGCTTGCCAAGATTTTTCTTTGTAATCTTCTAAAAATGGAATATTCCAAGCGTCATTATTTTTGTCAATAAATTTTACTTCATCTACTCCAATATTGTTGAAATACTCAAATGTTTTTGAGTCAATAAGTTTTGGCTTAAATAACGGATTATTTGAACCTTCACTTGAATATCCTGCGTCAGTTAAATATCGAACATCTTTAAAGTACAAATAATTTTTGTCTGAATCATATTGTGTCCATACAAAAGAAGAAAACATTCCGCAATTATCAAGAAGTGGCTTCATAACATCTTCAACAATATCTTTGTCAGCTATTGCACCGTTCATATATTGCTTTGAAAAAATCGTTTCTTTCATAACCTCAATCTTATTGTCAGTGCGATGTTCATTAATAAATATTGTGATAATACTTGCAACGCCCGTTATCAATAAAATTGCAAGTTTGGAACACACTGCTTTCCATAGTTCGGCAAAGGCACTTTTTAAGAATGTTGGCATTTTAGAAAAAATAAGAATAACTCACACCATAAGAATATTTCGTGTTGAAATATGTTGACGGCAAAAATATTGTTGGCGTAAATGCGATATTATTACCCAAAAGAAATGTTACGCCAGCACCATACATAAAACCATTTTTTACAGTCTTTGAACCACCATTTATTGCAGTTTTGCTTGTAACATCGGAAAAAACAAATGTCGGCATAACTTTTTTTGAAACAGGGTGCGAAATAATATAAGAGTTTGTTTTTATTTGGCTTGTGAGTTGAAGTCCTCCGACTGTTTCGTATGTTTCACTCAAATTAAAAAGTCCGTTTGTTTTATATGTGAGACGCAAGTCCGAAGTTTCAAACGGCTTATATGTTATTCCAGTTGAAATTCTGTTAAACACAATTGAAGGCTTTTCAAATATTGATTGCTTGCGATTTAAAGCCTCCGTTTTTGAAACTCCCTCAAATATATCAAAACCAATTGAAAATATAAGTTTATCGCTTGCTTTTGCAACTTCCGTAACGCACAAAAAAGCCAAAAGTGGCAAAAGTATTTTTTTCATTTTAATCAAATTCAATTTCAAATATCTTATCCTCATACGCAACAAGTTCTCCGTTATCATAACGCATAATGGTTAAGTCTTGCTCTGCATAACCTTTTTCAAATAGAAATTTCACTACTTTTTGAGGCGTAAAACTCATAAGCTCCTCATTTGTTAATTTCAAGTCAAAAATAATATTTGCAAGACTTGCAACCCATATACTGCAATCAGCTTGTGGCGAATACTTAATCCGCAGAACCTTGAAAAGGAAATTGCGTAATCCACTCGGAAATGTGCTAATAATTGCCGTCAAAAGCTCGTATTGTTTCTTTGAGTTGTTCGCAGTTTCAATAAACTTTGCAACTTCGAGGTGGTTTGCTTTTATGATTTTTTCCTTTTTGAGTTTGAGGCACTTTATGTCTCCGCTCCAATTTTTTGTTGCTTCAAGCAAACTTGGTTTGCGAAACCTCCATTCAAGCTCCTTTATTGTAATTCCCGTGTGTTGTGTTGCTTCGACACTGTAATAAGTTCCACTTTGGATTTTGATGTGTTCTTCCTCAATGTCCCTTGAATTCATAATTTTGTTGTCAAACTCCTTTGGAAATCTTATGCCGAAAGCAACATGTTCGAATGGCGACTTTGTTCGTGCTCGAATTAACCACCTTCCAATTTTCTTTAAAATTCCGCAGTCCATCGTTGAAAACGCAAGAACGCAAGTTGACATTTGCCTTTCTTTGAATTTTACAATTTTTGGTTTCATTTTTACAATCTCGCCACTATCAAGCGTCTTTTCAGGAACTGGAACTACCATAAAACTTTTTTAATTAAGTGGATACCGTCTTCCGTTGTCATTTTGACAATTTCTGCCTTAATACTTTCTGGCGTATTTGGATTGTCAAATATTTCTTTTGCCTTAACGCTTATGTCAATAACAAGTCCATTTGGGTTTATGAAGCTATAAAAAATTTGCATTAATTCTTCCAATGTTCCTGCGTTTGAAATTTTTGCTTTTACAAGTTGATAATTGAGCTCGTTATGCTTTCTTATTGACACTGTGAAGCCACTTGGTTTCGTCATCGAAAACAAGTCCGAAAAAATATACTTCCAAATATATGTTGAGAGTGTAATAATATACGAACAACGATTTTCAATATCATTTTGCCAATACATCACAGCACCTCTATTATTATTGTATTCATTTGTTACATTGTCAATATTTTCCATAAATTTAGTACGCTCTTTTGTATCGTGTTTTATCACTATTGTTTCTCCATTTTGAATAACGATAAGCTTTGAAGCATTAAAATCATTTTCAAGTTGTGCCAAAAACTCTTTTTTTGCCCTTTCAAGTTCTTCCTTCAATTCTTTTTCAAGCAATGTTGCACCTTTTTGAGTATATTCCCACGCTTGCAACTCTTCGTTGAAAGCTTGAATTGTTCCGTCATCGTATTCTTGAAGCGGTGCAATATGCGTGTATAAATCAGCAGAATATTGCGTGTCAAATTGGCTTCTTACTTGAACTTTATCCATAGTTTGTTTGTGATAAAAAACCCCAATTGGAGTAAATTCTTTATAATTCCAGCTTTGAGTAGATTCATCAAAAATAGCAAAATGAGTATTGCCATTAAAGACTGGCTTTATATGTGTGTAAAATTGAGGCACTATTCGACTTCCGTCAAGTGGGCTAATTTTTTCAACCGTTTCATTAATAAATACTTTATCTAAATCGTATTCGTAAATAATCTTTTCCATATTATAAAATTTTTATATAAATTGTTGAACTATAACTTTTTGGTCTATTTTCATCGGCAGTTGGAACGACTCTTGAAGCGTCAAAAATTATGTCATAAAACCCATTACCACCACCAGATGTGCCATCACCAGTTTTATTTATTGCATTCAATGCACCAGTTGTGCTTGGTGAGTTTTCGAAGCCAATATTAACTTTACCAATAATATTTCTAATGGCATCGCCTTGCAATGAACCGTTATCACTAAATATATCACTGTTTATAAGTCTTGAAAGGTCAGTTCCCCTTAAAAATGCACCTCGCCTATCTGGGGCATTTTGCGTATTTATGCCATTACCTTGACCATAAAGTGTATTTGTGTAGCTATGTGTTCCACTTTGAGTTCCGCTTGTTGCAATGTATGTTCCAGCAAAAGCATTTTGTGGCGTTGTTGATATAACAAAGGTATTAACAGTCAAAACAGTTACAATATAATCAACACCCGTTGTAATACCAGTTGGCAATGCACCTGTTGTTGTAAATCTAACTCTTTGACTATGTGTTAAACCATGTGCAGTTTTTGTTATAACCGCAGGCGTTGCAATTGTAATTGTAAAAACGGACGGAGTGAGTGATGGATTTGGAGAGGTATTTAAAGTCCATAACTCCGAATAAACGCCAGTTCTTGAAACTTGTGCATTGTCGCATTCTAAAAAATGCAATGGTGCGTTGTGTGAATCAAAATAAGCAAACATACCAATAGTTCCGTCCGTTGAAACCCAAGATGTGCCGTTATATTTTTCAACTCTGTGATATGTTGTATTGTAAATAATATCATCATTTACCCAAGAGAGCGAGTCTCTTTCTGTTGTTGAAAGACATAACATTCCATCAGTGCTATTTGCAAAACTTTGCTTTTGTGCCACAGTTGAAATAAGCCCAACTTCCGTTAATGAGTCATTAAGTGATATTAAAGCTTTTCCAGTTGCACCACTTATTCCATTTGCCGAGACATTCCCCGTTCCTGCACCAGCAGGTGCTAAAACAAGGTCTCCATTAACAACAGTAGGGACTTTTCCGTTATCAACACTTCCACCAACATTAAATAGGTTATTTAACGATGTTTGTTTGTTTAAAACTGAATTTAGATTATCTGCTTTTGTCAAAAAACCGCTCAAATCTTGGTCGCCTGTGTTTGTTCCTGTTATGGCGTTAAGTTTTGTTTTATCGGAAGCACTGAATAAACCTGCGGTTGTTATTGTTGCCTCCGTAACTGTAATATCAGTACCAGTTGAAGAGTTTATGTCAAGACTTGTTGAAGTAATATTTGAAATACTTAAATTTGTAGTGCTGACTAATTGCGAGCGATATTCTAGTGTGTTTGTTGTCGAGTTATATGTCAAAACTTTTCCGTTTGCCTTCTGAGTTTCGTCAATAGCTATCGTTCCAAGTCTTGGGTCATTTACAAGCGTGAAGTCTGTTCCACCAATGGCAAGCGATGTAGTGCCGTCAGCATTGTATTTCAAAAGCCCAGCAGTTGTGTCTAATCCAAGTATGGTTTTTAGAGTAATTGACCCACCAAGTGCCGTTGATGTTCCTGCGATTGTAATTGAACTGTTGGCAAGTTCTTCGTTCAAAATTGAACCAGTTTTTACAACTGAAATCAAATTTTTGTTTGCGTCAAGTTCAAGTTTTCTACTTCCTGTTAGGCTTGAAAATATTGGTGCAGAAGCAAAAGTTTTCACTCCTGTAAAAGTTTCATCCCCTGCCAAGTGTGCAACAAGAGAGTCGGAAGCCTTTGCGTCAATTTGAGTTTGAAATGAACTTGTTCCCCCTTTTACACAGGCAAGTTCAGCAAGGCTTGGATATTGTGCAGTTGAAAGCGAAATAAGATTTTTGTTTGCGTCAAAACTTGCAATAGTTGAAGCTGTTGCATTTGGAAAATTTGCTGTGTTTATTTTTACATAACGAAGATAATTTGAATTTGTTGAACTCAAATCTGTTCCATTGAGCGTTGATGTATCTTTGTATATATTTACTCCTGAAAAAGAAAAGAAAACACCACTTGGAACATCTATTTTTGCAGGTGTGCCATCAGGATATGTAAATTCAACATTATCAAGTATAAGAGTTGTGCCACTTGCACCAAGCGTCAATGTTGTGCCTTGTGCCACGACAACAGTGCATCTTTGCATTTTAAGTCTTCCACCATTCAATGTAATTGTGCCAGATATTATGCAATCTTTAAGAAACATAAAACCAGCAGTTATGGTTGGTGCTGCAAGACTTTCATTTCCACCAACGAACAAGAATGCACTTGCATTATTCAAAGTTGGAACACCACCACGGCAATTGTAAAGCCTTGTTGTTCCTGCCGCAGTCAATGAAAGAGGCACTGTTGCAAAATCACAATCAATCATATCAAGCGAACCTGTTCCTGTATGACTTAGTGCAGTTTTTGCCGTAACGCCATCAAGAATAACATAGAATGCACCACTTTTTACAAAAGTTCCAATAGAAAGAGTTTGATAAACTTGCGAGCTACTTGCTGGATTTGCTGTAATTGTCCCAGTAGTTCCGCAAAAATCACGCTTTGCTTCCCCTACGATTGCTATATTTGCTTGCGTAAATGTTACACTTTCAGTTCCTTGGCTTGGAAGGTGAACGACTAAAAATCCACTTCCATCAATTCCACCACTAGCGACTGATGAGTTTAGCTTTGTTAAAGTTGCAAATGGTGTTGCTTCGCTTTTACCATCATAACTATCTGAGCCGTAACCTTGTGTGCCGGGCGAAACATATCTTTTTTGTATTGCCTTTGCCTTCAATTCGTTAATTTGTGCTTGAATTGTTTTTGTTATGTCTATGCCGTCAAGCGTTTGAAACTCTTCGTTTGCAACTGTTCCATCTGCAAGTTTGTTGACATTTATTCCCGTTCCAAGTTCACTGTTTTGAATAAGTGTTTGAAGTGAAGCAACACCATTTGAAACTTTTACAAATCCGTTTGCACTGCTCCCTGTTATCGTTTCAAGGTTTGTTTTTTCATTTGCCGTAACAAATTTTGCATTTCCTACTGTAATATCATCAGTGTTATCAATTCCCTTTCGAAATAAGTCATCGGGAAGTGCTACGGCAATATTTAATGAGTATCCGTTGGCGTTACTAAGGTTTGTATCATCTATTACTAAATACAACGCTTGTGTGTCGATTTGTTGAACGGTGTCACCATTTTGCACATCATTTTTTGTTAATGCAAATCGTGCCGTTTGGTTTGCTACTAATTTATATTCAGGTTTATACAGTGGGTCAAGAAGTGTTGTTTTAATAAGCCCAGTTCCACTGTCAATTAAATCCGCAGTATTGTATTTAAGAGCAACCGCATTTTGAAGGTTTATAATATCAAGTCCAATTGCATTTTGAAGATTTGATAATGAAGTGTCTGACTGTGCTTTTGTATAAACCGTTCCGCCTTCAACAAGAGTTCCTGCAACATTACCAAGTGGAAGGTTGTAACCTGAATTTTTTGCACTTGTTTTTAAGTTTGCGTTTGCGTCAGTCTCAACAATTTGATATGGCGATAAAATGCTACCATTTATTGGAAGATTATCAACACCATAACCAAAATCTTTTAGTGAAGCACTTTTGAAGGCTGGCTTGTTAAGAATTTGTGAAGCACCGCTTGTTGAATCCCAGTTTGCATTTATGTTTTTTTCAGCCCCAGTCTCCATTGTTCCAAGGCGTGTAATTTCATTGTCAGAAATCAAGCTTTTGCCAGTCTCCTTGTCAACTTTTTCATTAAAGGCAGTGTTAATTTGAGCAATGGTGTAAGTATTTGATTGGTCAGCTTTTAAATCGTTGCTTGCTTTCACTTCGTTAATTGCTCCAACGATTGTTTTTGCAGTTGTGTTCAGTGTATTATCAGTGATATTTTGCTTCAAATCAAGGTTTGAAGGAAGTGCTTGAACATTATTGTATTCTTGCAAATTTAAGTGAAATTTTCCCGTTGAATCTCCACCTTGTGTTCCTGAAATGTTGTTATGTGAAGTAATAAGCGGTGTGTGAATATGCGAAGCATATTGATTTCCACTATGAAGCAATGTTATTGTAGTATCCTGCGTTCTATCGGTTTTTGCATAAACTTTGATTACGATTTTGTCCGTAGTATTGCAAGAAGATTCAAGTTGAAAACTTTCAACATTTACATTATTTAATTCAGGCGAAACTTGTGAAATTTGCGAAAAATCCGTTGTCTCGCAAGTGAAAAGCAATGTTTCAGTTGTTCCAACTCTTTTTAAAACATCAATTTCAAATCTTGAACTATTCAAGTGCGAAACATAACCGTATAAATTGAATAACCAGTTTCCACCATTTACTATTGTAGCACCAATATCATTATTTGCAATATAGCTATGAATTAACCTACTAGCTTTTGCCGTTGTTGAATTTATTGTAATACTTTCAATATCAAGTGGCGAAGGGTCTGGCGAAAAGCTTAAAAGTTCATAATTTGCAATTGAAGAACTTTGACTTGTGAGATAATATACATTTCCATTTGTTGCACCGATTGGGCGTGAGTCAATTTGACTTTGAAGATTATTGCTTAATCCAACCAATTTATTGTTGATTTGCTCCTGAGTATCGTTATTTTGTGGTGTTGATAAAACAGGCGTTATTACGCTTTGTTTGCATTTTGAAACTTCAATTCCAGCACCGCTTGTAATATGGTTATTTCCTACGGAATTATCCTTTAAATTCAATGTGAATTTGTTTGTAGCATCATTATAAGTGCCGTCAATTGTTGAAGTATCTTCAAACATTCCTCCAACAACATCTTGCGTTGCTTCTTCAAAATCCGTAATGCGTGTGCTTTCGAGTGTAATGCTTCCAATTGTATCATAAACACCTTGAAATCCAGAAGCAGAAGCAGCGTTCATTTCCTCCAATACGCTGTTTATGTTGCTTGGTGCATTATTCAACTTATCTAAAAGTGCATTTGTTAAGTCGTTCGTTGAAAGACCCTTGCCAGTTTCTTTGTCAACTTTTTGTGCAAGAAATCCATCTATTGCAGTTTGCGAATAACCATCTACTGCCCCCTTTCCAGTATCCGACCATATCCAATCAAGACCTTGCAATTTTACTTCCCAGTATGTATTTGTTGCTAAAACTTTACAATATTTACCCTTATAATCAATAGGGTTTGGAAATGTTGCAATAAGTTCGGCGTATGTTTGAACTTCACTTGGTGTTGTATATAAATTTTCAGTTTCAGTTTTTGAAGCAACGAACCATTTTTTTCTTTCAAAATCAAAAGTGATAATTCTTCCAATTGACACACCAATTCCGATATCATCAAGTGCTGTAATTGTGGGATTTCCAACAATAGTATAACTTTTTCTTAGTGGATTTTTTCCACTTTTTAATAATGTTGGTTGTGTTAATGGATTCCAATTTTCAATTCCACCACCACCACTACCGCCACCACTAAAACCACTGCTACCAACTCTTTTTTTTGAAACTCTAGACATTGTATTCTTCAACAATTGTTGCTTTTAATTCTTCACTGAATTTTAATGATTGCATATTATCACTTTCAATTCTTAACTGTATTGAAGTTTGTGCATTTGCATTTCTCAATATAAAAACCGTCCACTGTATTGCGTTTATTTGTGCGTCCAAGGCTTGCCTTGATTCCAAATCTATCGCATAACAATATTCAAGAACTGTTGCCTTGCCAGTTTCAGCGTCTCCCATAGGCGTGTATGTATCAAAATCAAGCTCAAAGCCACCGCTTCCTGCAAGTTTATTCCTTGTGATAAACATTTCAAGATATGCACCGTCCCCATCTCCAACAAACTTGTTGTCTGCGTTAATGTTTGATGTATTAAGTGGAAGTATTGAAAGTATTTGATTTTGATTATATCCGTTGTAGGCAAACCATTGGTCGTTTTGTGTTAATGTGATGATTTTTGACATTGTATTCCAAAATAATATTAATGTTCAAAGCTACCACATCTTTTTTACCAGTGATGAACTGGTAGCTCGACATTGAACTCACGAAAGAGTTAAGAACGCAAATTCAATGTCTTACCGCAAATATACAATTTCAACAAAGTGAAGTTGTCAAGCACTTTTATTTTATTGTGATAACTTTTTCAATGCTTGAAAACTCCCCTTGAATATCAATTGCTTCAATTTCCTTAATTGTTTTTGCGTTTGATATTTTTAGTTCAATTGCCTCTTTTGTATCTTTTAAAGCCAATGCAATTTTTGTGTTATCATTAAGAACGCCTACTGCTTTTGTGCTTGAAATTGTTATCATTTTCTTTGCACCGCTTTTGTCTTTAAATTGCATTGTTGTGGCAAATCCTTTGATTATAATACTTTGCAAAACAAGTGGAAGAAGTGCTGGCGTTTGAACTGGCTCGTAAATAATTGTAAATTTCCAAGTCTCTTCACTTGCATAAACTTTTTGAAGTTCAGAACTTTTCAAAGCCTTAGCACTTTCAAGCTTCACTTCCAAAGGTTCAACATACTCTTGAATTTTTCCGTCAATGTAGACATATTCAGTGTTTGTTATGTCGTGTCCTTCACGGAGTTTATTAAATTCCGCTTCCGTTACATCAATCAAATTTCCACTACTTTGTGCCGAAATATAATCAATGTTCTTGCTCCAATCATCTTTTTTTGAAAAAAGACAAGGTATGATTTTTTTTGTTTCAGGATTAAAAATAACCTTTCCAATTTTTGTGTTCATATTGTGTTTTCTAAATTAATAACCTATTGCGAAAATAATTACCGTTGGTGTTGTAATAGTTCCTTCTGACCTCTCAATTATACGATATGTTACACCAGTTGTTGATTTTGCCGTATAATCAATAGAACAAGCACCAGCTTGATTAGTAGTTGTAACTATTCCAAAAAATCCAACACAAGCCGTTGGAAATGGAGTTGCAAATGTTATTGACTGTGTAATTAACCCACTTCCACTTGAAGAGACTTGACTTGACCACTTCATAATAAAACCATTCGCGTCTTTTGTTTCTCCCGTATTAGCCTTTGTAGCAGTAAAGAGTTCAAGTATTTTAGCATTAACCTTAGCAGGCGTCATAGCACTTGAATCATCTGTTCCTGCCGTCATTTGTGCCGAGGTTGAAATTTTAATAGCACCTGCAACTGTTTCACTTGCGGTATTAACTTTTGATAAAATCAAACGCCAATTCGTTCCATCATATTCAAGAGTATTAACGACACCAACTTTAATGTCGCCAACTGCAATTGCGTCCGTTCCATTTTCGGCAACAATTGTTTTCACACCAAGCCCCCCATAATTCGCCGTTGGAGTTGTGTTTGTGTTTGCGTTTCCCGTGCGAAATCTAATTTGATAACCTACGGCAAGTTGGTTTGGAAGGTATCTTGACCCCGAAATTGCAAGAACATAATTGTTTGCCGTTCCGCTTTCAAGTGCATAATCCGCCCCTAATGCGTGGTCTGTTATTGATTGTGCAAGTTGCATATCATTTGTCCCATCAAATGAAACACCACTTGCTCGCACAATTTGCTCAATATTGCCTTGAATTTGATTTATAAATTCTGCTGACAATTTGGCATTTGCGGGTGCCTGTGAAAGCGGTCCAGTCCAATCTAGACGGTCATCTTGTTCTTTCATTTTGTTTGTAAAAAGTTAATATTTTGATTTTTTTTAATTTTGTCAAGCATATTTTTAATATGTAAAAAATACATCGTGTGTTGCAGGAATAATCAATCTTACGGCACTTTCGAATATTGAAGATCGTGTTTTTCGCAAAAAAATTGGAAAAACATAGGGAAATGTTGCATTTTCATAATCACTTTCGTCTGCACTTAAAATTTTTATGTATATCACATAAGGCCTAAGCTCTTCTTTGATAAAAATATGTGGCAAAGTTAATGGAAAAATATGTCTTGCCTCCCAGTCTTCAATTTCAACACCAAAAATTGAGGCAAGTTTCTTAAATCCTGCCCTTGTCGGTTCAATTCCACTTGTGATTTTGAACAAAACATTTTGCACCCTTTTTTCAAGTGTATCCTCAACGATAAAAATGCCGTCCGGTATTCCGACCATATTTTCCCACTCCTCAATGAAAACATTTGCGTTTGCTGGGTTTGCTTCGTTTATAAAGGTATTGACTGCGTTTCGAAAATCAAAAATTGAATATGCAAGTGATTTATTAAGTGCTTGAATTACTGTGTTTGCCTTTCCAATTGTTTTTCCTGTTATTTGAATATCCCCTGCCATACTATACTAAAAAAGTTTCTGAAAATGGTTGAATATCTCCCTCGGGCGTTATTGAAACTGCAATTGAAAGTTTTCTATTTTCGGATTGCGTGCATACAACATCAACATCTTTTGCTTGTTCTTGCTCCACTAAAAACGCCATTGAAAGCATTAAATCGTCTTGAATTATCGGCACTTCTTCACTATTCATTGTGTTTTTTTCAGTGTAAAGCCATAACAAAGAACCAACCTCGTGCTTATCCGCTCTTAAAAGTGTTGTGTAATGTCCACGGCGGAAAAGTGGGTTTGCAACTTCAAATTCACTTGCTTTTTTTTCGCAGAAAATAGACATCATAACTGGCGTTTCCAATGTTCTTGATATTGCCAATGCACCGTTTGTAATCTTAAAATCAAATTTTGCATTCGTTGGAGAAAAAATACGGTCTTGCCTTGAAAAGCTATTGACCCATTCATAAATTTCCTCAAATGTTTGATTTTGCATACTATGAAGGGAAAATAATGTTTCGTTTTATTGCAATTTCCATCGTGTCAATTATGATGTCGCTTGACTGTGAAATGCTAAAAATTGGTGTTCTATTCTTGCTGTCCACAGTTGCGGAAATCATATTCAATAACGCACCAAGTGAAATATCCGCACCAAGGTCTGTGTTTTCAGAAAAGAAAAGGTTGATATTTTGTGTAATTGCGTCACGCATTACAGTATCGTTGTAATTCAAGCTTGTAAATGTTATGTCAACATAAACGGGCGTTGGTGGACTCACAAAAACCTGCGAACTATTCACATTTGCAACAAAGCACCCGTTTTCTTCCAAAAGCAAAAAAGTTTTCAAGTCGTTTGCTTGTAATGAAGTTGGAATTGGATTTGTGTCGCCATCACGCACAAAAAGAATTGTTGTGCTTCCTAAAATTGGTGTGCAAGACAAAACCCACGCCCTTGTAATTCCCGAAACATTATTTAGTATGAAGTTTTTTAATCCACCCGGTGAAACCCTAGGAAGTTTTGATTGTATTCCTGCAATTCCTCTTGCACGATAAACCTCTAAATCTTCTAAATCCGTTCCACTTTGTATTCCGTTATATTCAACAAAAACGCTTGATTGCAAGCCGGCAATTGTTTGAAGTGTTGATAACATTGAAGTATTCACAAGGTTGCTTGCACTCCCGCTGTCAACCGCTTGTATTTTGATTTTTGCATAAGTTGATTGCATTGTCATCGTTCCTGTTGCGGGACTAACTGGCGTTGTTGTGAGTGTGATTGTGAAGCTTGTTGCGTCAAGAACATTGACAATTGAGTTTGTAACATTGTAATCGGTTTGATTTGCACCAAAAATTGAAGCCGACATTCCACTTGCAAGATTATGTTCACTTGCCGTAACAATTGTAGCAACAAAACCACTGCGTGTTATTGACAAAATGTTAATCGTTTGTGTGTTGACATCGTTTGTTTCAAGCGTTATGTATTGATAACCATCGGCAGACTCCACAAGTGCATTAAGTGGAACATTTACACCGACATTACCTGTAAATATTCCGTAACCATACGCCTTGCTTGATTGTTTTCTTGCATATCCGAAAGTTGTCAACTTTTCCTCCAAAGTGTCGACCGCCGTTGTGATGAACATTTCCCTTTGTGCGTATTCAAGATATTCGTAATTTTCACTAATTGCTCCTGAGTTTGCACTTATGATTGCAGAAAAAGCGTTGTTTTTAATTGAAGGGTCAATCAATTTTGTTGTGTCGGTTTGCCCAAGATTAACCTCACGAATACCGTGTGCTATTGCCTTTTCGGAAATTTCTGCAAGAGTTGGTCTTGTATATGCCATAATTGAAATTATTATCACTTGACATATCTTGTTAATGTTTTATATTTTTGCAAGTTTTTTTTACATTATGTCAAACATTGATTTTGCCACTATTACAATGTCAAATGAAACTGGCAGTGAGTATCAAGTCAATAATGGTTATGTTGGAGGTATTTACAATGGTGCAATATCACTACTGCCTTATGGTATTTTAAATAAATCGGTTGTTGGTTCGCATTTCGCAATGTTACAAAATAATGAAAATGGTATTGCGGGGTTTCCATTTAATCTGAAATATCAAATGCCACTTTCGGAGGGCGATTTTGCAAGTGGAAATTTTTTTGCAGGTTCTTATGTTTGGCACAACGAGGGAAAAATTAAAATTGCGAATAGCAAACAAAATTTTTACACACTATACAATGAAATATTACAACTTGGAATTGACATATTACAACTTCAAAATGAAGTATTTTCAATTCTTGAAACGCTCACAGTTGTTACGGGAACTCCGGGTGCTTCCTCGCCACTAGACCCATCAATTGCAAGCCAAATATCCGCAAAAAAAGAAGAAATTGCAGGGAAAATTACAACATTACAAGAAAAAAAACAAGCCTTAGCTGAATTGCTATTTTGAAGGGGCGTATTTCTTGTTTGCAATATTACGCTTAAACGCAACCCTTTCAATTGCTTCAAAATTACCAGCAGAAAAGTTTCCTGTTTGTTGAGTTTTCAAAAGTGGGTCAAGTATATCATAGTAAAGTGCCTTGATTTTTGGCTCAACTTTCAAAATCAATTTCGGTGCGTCTACTTGACTAATTTCTTTTTTTTGGCTTTTCAAACTTTTCAAAAATGTTTTTGCGTCCGTTGCGAAGTTATAAGAACCTTGCGGAACAAGTAAAAGCTTGACCTCAAAACCTTCCCCACTAAATGTTGTTGATATTTCAGCAATTACCATAAACACATTTTCAATCATTGCATATTGGTTCGTAACTTTGATTAATTGAAGCAATTCAGGTTTTTTATTCAAGAAATCTTCTGCATTACTTCCAGTAAGTTTTACAGTCAAACTTTCAGACTCCGCACGCTTCCGCCTTAATAACCATTCATTATTTACATTCAAAACTTCCCCGTCCCCACCAATGTTATATTGACTGCGTTCCCGTGTGTAAAACCGCACTTGCTCGTCCTCGATAATGCGTGTCGTCTTTGTTTTTTCGCCAGCACTAGCCGTATTATCAAGAAATCGTGATGTTTTTCCCGCACTTGTCAACTCAATAAACCTTGTGCGGTTTGTAAAATCGTTGACATAACTTATTCCTTGTGCGTTCGAAACGCCCTGTCCACTCAACATCATTTCAAGGGAAAAGCCTTGAACTGCATTTTTTTCCGACCCTTCCCTTGTCAATAAAAGGTTTCCTTCATTGTCGGAAATTGCAACACAACGGCAAAGTATTGCATATCTATCAATGAAATTGAAAATTGTGTCGCTTTCCTTCATCAATATTCTTCCAGCTGGAACAGATTTCAAATTTTCGCCAATTGCATTAACAACGCTCACATCTTTCACAATATTATCTTGAAAAACTTGCGTAATAAGTT
>Ga0247723_1001360_pt1 | contig 14454 bp, 10 predicted proteins | sample MSEWelMarce5H_FC_FD_189079 | JGI IMG/M metagenome (GOLD analysis project Ga0247723, IMG submission 189079) | Subsurface sediment microbial communities from gas well in West Virginia, United States - MSEEL Well Study Marcellus 5H_FC | ecosystem: Environmental > Terrestrial > Deep subsurface >...
GAGTTATTACTTATACTAATATTTATGTTGCCAGTTGCAGCAATGGTAGAGATGTTTGCAGACTCAATGACACGAACAATATTTAACTGTAGGTTTGAAGTGAAGTTATTTGAACTAACCGAATTCAATCCTAGTTCGTTACCTGTAACAGCAAGATCGGAAATGTGATTAGAACTGATAGAACTTACACCAATCAGATTACCTGTAATTTGACCAGCAACAATATTATTACCACGAATAGAATTGTCTGCTACCTTTAAACCAGTAACAGATGTATTTGCTATTCTATTTGAACCAATTCTTTGCGACATTACTATCCTCCAAATACAATTGACATAGCAATTGCTTTACCTGTTGTTGCTGCGGCATTTGCTGTATCGAATGCTGCGTTTGCTTGAATGAATCCAGAGTTTGCTTGGTTCAATGCCAAATCAATCTTATTGTTTACCGTAGATTGTAGTTTGTTAAACGTAATGCTACCATCATCAATCACATAAACGTTAGCAGCATTACTCAATGTGGTTACTGTAATATATTCGTTTGGTGCAGGTGCGGCATCAAATGTAATTGAGTTGGCAGATGGATTTACTGTGTATGTGCTTGGTGCTTGAAGAACACCATCAATAGAAACAATCAGTGCTAAATTACTTGTTGGAGCATATCCAAGATCAAACGAATCAACTAAACCATTTGCTGTAGTCTCAAAGTTTTTTACGGTAACATTTGCGGCAACTAACTGAATAGCAACCGTATTGACGTTGGTATAGAAGGTAACCACACGAACTACTTCACCACTTAATGGTGTTTCATCAAGAATGATTGCGCTGTTACTCTGTGCAACATAATATGAAGTTAATGGTTGAACTACACCATCAATAGTTACCAGTAATTTTTCTTTTGGTGTTGGATCAAAACCAACATTAAATGTATTCGTTGTTCCGTTTGATGTAGTTTCAAATACCGATACAGATACATTCTGTGTGGCATAATTGATTATAAACGGATTAACTTTTGAGTAACCAACAACACGAATGTTTTCGTTAAGTCCAGGTGGAGTATTAAACGATATAGAACTGTTCTGATTGTTGGTAGTATAAGCAGAATCAGGTTGAACAATACCGCCAATAGTAACAAAAACATTATTGGCGGTATATGGTGTGTAACCTAAAGCAAAACTTTGTGTTGTTCCATCACCTACAAAGTTGTTTGCATTGACAACCGCACCAACAGAATTAGCAGCGTCAATTGCATACGGTGTAACTGTTTTATATCCAGATACTCGAATGTTCTCACCTATTGGAGGTGGTTCGATAAATGAAATTGTATTGTTACTAGAATTTACCTCATAATCATTTTCGCTCTGAACGATACCACCAATCGAAACAAATATAGCACTGTTACCACCAATTGGAGAAAACTGTAAATCAAATGTCGATGTTACTCCATCTGCTACAGTAGAGAATGATGATACTTCAGTATTTGCTAATGTAACTTGTTGTAATTTCCATCCGTAACCATTAAAAACCCAAGTCTTAGTGCCAAAAGTGTAAGATTGGTTTGTTGTTGGATTACTTGGAAAATTAATAGGTGCTCCTGCCATTTGTTATTATCCTTGACCTGGTTGACCTTGAGCCAATCCAAAGTTGCTATTCGCTGCCAATATGCTGTATGTACTTGCTGCCGTTTTGAATACTGTATATGTATAAACATCAATAGATTGTTGTTGTGTTGTAGCATATCCTGGTGCAGCATTACCTAACCAATACGGTGTTTGTAATACCCCGTCGATATACACATTGGCTTTATATTTTGTTGCACCCTGCTTTAATGCAATTGCCACTGATGCAGTTTGTCCAATCGCTACTGTAGTGTCGAAAGAAGTTGCTGCATTACCTCTCAAATTAAAGGTAACATTCGCTGTGGTATTTGCAGAGAAGAAATAAGAAGTATTATTTCCAATATCTATATTTACATTACCACCAATTGCAGTTGTGTAAATGTTTGCAGACTCAAGTACCTGAATAATGTTAAGTTTCAGATTTGATGATAATCTATCTGAGGTAACATTGTTTGCTGCTGCATATGCTGAGTTAGCAAGACTTGCCGCAACGTTTGCAACTTCAAAAGAAGCATTGGCATGTTGTGATGCTGCATTCGCATGTGTGTATGCAGCATTTGCATGTGTTAATGTTGATGTAATATTAGCATTAATAAATGTATTTGAACTAACATTCGAACTGCTAGGACCAAACTCAACCCATTGATATCCATCGCCATCTTTAAAATACATGTACTCGGTACCATCATCTGCATCAATCCAGATATGACCGTTTGCATTTGCTGTTGCTGGTGGTGTAGTGGCAAATGTAACTACAACACTACCACCATTTGCAGCAGCAGCATTCGCAGCATTAGCAACTGCAAAAGCAGCATTTGCTTGAATGAATGCAGCATTTGCATAAACACCCGCCGAACCGCCACCAAATGATTCGTATGTACTACCATCATTTGTAAACTGCCATGATTGTATAGTTTCATTCCAAAGTAAAGCAACATTTGGTTGATTGCCACGATCAACTTCAATGCCAGCATTCATTGTTGGTGCTGCTGATTGATCTATAGCAGCATTCAATGTGATGATATTGTCTGCGATTAGAACTGTCTGTGCATTAGCATATACAGTGTTACCGACAATAACAAGATTACCTGTGATAGTAACATCACCAGTAATCTGACCACCAACGTTTGCGTTTAGTGAGTTGTTAGCACGAATGAATGCGGCATTAGCATGATTGCGAACATACGTATCTGTTGCATTGTTAGCAGCAAGGAAAGCAGCATTGGCATGAATGAATGCAGAATTGGCAGTGTTATAAGATGATGCAAGTGTCGGAACAACATTGACACCACCAGCAGTAAATCCATTTGCTGTAATACCACCAGGTGCAGTCAGAGAATTGTTAGAGAATACCCATTCGTTTACTGTAGTACCATCTGTGCCAGTTTGAATCTTGACTACATCATATCTGTTCGATATTAAATTTGTTTCATTGCTTAGTGATAATCTGTTTCCACCAAAAGAACCGCCATAGATTCCTGGAGATGATTCTATACCAGAAGCACCGAACTTAAACTGTTGACTTGCAACATCAACTGTAACAAGACCGATATCAGTTAGTTCTAATTTTGATCCACCAGCAGCAGATGTGAAACCAGAGTTTGCAACAACATAGACAGCACGAACATTGGCAGTAGAAAGAATTGTTCCAGAAACTGAACCGCCATTGTTTGCATCTAGTGAATTGTTGGCACGTGTGAATGCTGCATTGGCATAGTTACCAGATGCGACTGCTTTAGAATCAGCAACATTAGCAGCAGTGAATGCACCGTTGGCATATATTGCAGCAGAGTTTGCAACTTCAAATGATGATTGAGCATGTGTTATTGCTGCATTTGCTTGTAAGAATGCACCGTTTGCGTAATTACCAGATGCTACTGCTTTACCATCAGCAACATTGGCAGCAAGGAATGCAGAGTTAGCATATACCGATGCTGAGTTCGCAGTTTCAAATGCAGAGTTAGCATATGATGCCGCAGAGTTAGCAACATAACTCGGTGTGTTCGCTTGTAAGAACGCAGAGTTAGCATAAGATGCAGCAGAGTTAGCAGTGTAACTTGGTGTGTTTGCTTGTAAGAATGCAGCATTCGCTTGGTCATATGCACCATTTGCTTTAGCAAAACCGGCGTTGGCATTTGCATATGCATTGTTAGCATAAATGGTTAAGTCTATCGAACCATTTGCGCCAAAGATATAGTTCGCAAAGACTGCATTAGCATCAATAGAACCAGTTGTTTGAAGTGCTGTTGCTACAACATTACCAATAACTACAACATTACCTGTTACTGTGCCGCCAACGTTTGCATTTAATGAATTGTTTGCACGAATAAATGCAGCATTGGCAGTATCATACGATGGTTGAATTTGTGGGAATACGTTATTAGCAGCAGCAAAAGCAGCATTAGCATGATCAAACGATGCATTTGCTTTTATGAATGCTGAGTTTGCGTAATTAGCAGTTGCATTACCATATGTGAATGCAGAATTAGCATGAACGAATGCTGAGTTAGCATATTGTCCTGTCGCATTCTGTGATAAGTATGCGGCATTTGCATGTCCAAAGCCAGCATTTGCTTGAATGAACCCACTTATCGCAACTATCTCAGCAATGTTAGCAGTAGCAAAAGCAGCATTTGCTTGATAGTCTATACCTTTAGAAAGATTCGCACCGATTGGATAAGAACGTTTCTCATAAGCATCAAACGAATTATAAACATCCCAAGTGTCGGCAGTTTTACCTGAAGTAAGAATGTGTGAATTGGTAATACCATCTTCAGATAATGTCCATTCATCAATACTTTCGTCCCAACGAATGAATACATTTGCTGATGAACCACGATTAATAATAATTTCAGCATTGAGTGTTGGTATACCTGTGGCACCATTGTTCATCACAATAGTATTGCCTGTAACTGTCAGTTCAGAAGTTGAAATGAAGTTAGCATTAGTAACATTTAAGTTACCTGAAATTGTTACGTTACCTGTAAATAAACCTGAACCAGTTACATGTAGATTTGCTTGTGGTGTAGCAGTACCAACCCCCAAAGAGTTGTTGGCATAATCCCAATACAGGGTAGTTGGGTCTTGATCAATTACACCATCACGTGCAAATAGAATTGCACCGTTGGACTTATTACGTCCTTCCATCAAATGAGTGTGAACGTATATCGAACCATTAGTTACATCAGATACAACCACATAACCTATAACTAAAGGAACACTAGGTGATGCTGCTGGAGATGTTTGATATTGACCTGGTGTGTCTGAAAGGAAAAGTTCTTGACCTTCACTGAATAATGAAGTATTTAAATTATTAACTTTACCTAGTGTTGTTACATAACCGAATCCACTATTGGCAATAGATGTTGTAGTTAGACCAATAAATTCAGCAGTGTTTGCCGTTGCAGCAGAAGCAAGAGCAACTGAAGGAAAACCATTTGCAGAACTGTCATTGGTGATATAAACAGGTTTACCATCAGCAATTGTCGCACCAGTATTGTTCCAAACACGCAGAACCGCCTCTTGACCAATTTGAAAGGTCATGTCCGATTCGTTATAGTATGCTAATGCGTGTTGTGTGTTGTCGTAGAAAACACGACCTTCTACTCTTGTTGGATTTGATTGATCTGTCGCAAGATCAAGATATGTTCCAATAGAAACATTCTGTGTTACATTAATAAATCCTGTAACTGTGCCACCATTATTTGCATCTAATGAATTATTGGCACGAACAAACGCTGCATTAGCATATTGTCCTGTGGCATTCTGTGATATGTAAGCAGCATTTGCATGATCAAATGCTGAGTTCGTTTGTATAAACGCAGAGTTCGCATGAATGAATGCGGCATTAGCATATTGTCCAGTAGCGTTTTGACTTTCATATCCAGAGTTGGCATGAATGAATGCTGAGTTTGCCTGTATAAATGCTGAGTTAGCATACTGACCAGTTGCATTCTGACTCTCGTAGGCAGAGTTAGCATGTACAAAAGCAGAATTGGCATATTGACCAGTAGCATTCTGTGACAGATATGCAGCATTTGCATGGATGAAACCAGAATTAGCATGAACAAAAGCAGCATTCGATTGTATAAATGCTGAGTTTGCTTGATTAAATGCCAGATTAGCAGCAGCAAAGGCACCATTAGCATTAGCAGAGGCAGCATTCGCTTTGGCAAATCCTGCGTTGGCATTTGCGTAAGCATTAGAACTATAGAGGTATAAATCTACGTTACCGTTTGCTGCAAAGATATAGTTGGTAAAGATGGCATTAGCACCAGAGATGCTACCATTTGAACCTGTTGTTGTCAGTGTGTTGGATGTTACGTTACCAACAATTGTTACGTCACCAGTAACTTGACCACCAACGTTTGCATTCAGTGAATTATTAGCACGAATGAATGCGGCGTTAGCATATTGACCTGAAGCATTCTGCGAAACATAAGCGGCGTTGGCATGATTAAATGCCGCATTCGCATGAATGAATCCAGAGTTCGCATGACCAAATGCTGAATTGGTTTTTATGAATGCAGAGTTTGCGTATTGTCCAGTAGCATTCTGTGAAATATAAGCAGCATTCGCATGAATGAATGCACCATTTGCCACTGTAAATGCAGCATTGGCATATTGACCTGAAGCATTCTGTGATTGATAAGCAGAGTTTGCATGTATAAATGCCGCATTAGCATATTGTCCAGTTGCATTCTGTGACTCGTAACCAGAGTTTGCATGGGCAAATGCGGCGTTTGCTTTAATGAATCCAGAGTTTGCATACGACTCGGCAGCATCAGATGCAATACCATAATAGTTTGTACCGTCATTTGTGACAGTCCATTTATCAATTGTTTCATTCCATAACACATAAACATTAGCATCAATACCACGATCAATTTCAATACCAGCATTTAATACTGGTGCAGATGTTTGATCAATTGCAGCATTCAATGTTAGAATGTTATCGGCAATTAATGTCTGTGAACTGTTTACATAAGTTGTGTTACCAACAACAACAAGATTACCAGAGATAGTAACATCACCAGTAATTGTACCACCAACATTGGCACTAAGAGAATTATTTGCTCTTTCAAACGCAGCATTTGAATGTATAAATCCAGAGTTCGCATGACCGAATGCTGAGTTTGTTTTTATAAATGCTGAGTTGGCATACTGACCTGTTGCATTTTGACTTGTATAGGCAGCATTGGCATGAATGAATGCTGAGTTTGTTTGTATAAATGCTGAGTTTGCTTGAATATAAGCAGCATTAGCAGCAGCAAAAGCACCGTTGGCATTTGAATATGCTGAGTTCGCATGAATGAATGCCGAGTTTGTTTTTATGAATCCAGAATTTGCATGGAAAAATGCGGCATTTGTTTCAATGTATGCGGAGTTAGCATGAATGTATGCAGCATTTGATTTAGCAAAAGCACCATTGGCATTTGCATATGCAGAATTTGCATGAGCATATGCACCATTAGCATATTGACCCGAAGCATTTTGTGAAAGATATGCAGCATTCGCATGAATAAATGCTGAGTTAGCATACTGACCAGTTGCATTCTGTGAACGATAAGCAGAGTTGGCATGATTGTATGCCTCATCTAAACGTAATACTTCACTAAAACCACCAATTTTAATATAGCCAGCATTATCAGGAGTACCAATAAACATGGTATTGCTTACATATGAGTAAGCAGGTTCACCAACATTTAATGATATTGGAGCAGCATTTATAAACGACTGCTTAAATTGGATAACTGTATTAGCCATTTAAATTCTTAGAAATATCCACCAAAAACTTGAGCAATAGATGCAGTCAAGTTTGCGGAACTTTTAGTTTCAAATTTGTTGTTTGCTGCGCTAAAGATGATTGTGAAACCATCTTCTAAACCCTCTGTTGATACATCATTGATTTCGCCAAAAGAGACATTAGGTTTAGGACGATAATTCGGTGATGTTATTGTTGTTCTGTTGGGTTGTGATATGACAACCTTACCGATATCTATTGCCATTTCTTACCTCGTAACTGATGGTAATACAACTGCCGTACCTTCTACTACACGGGTCACAGAATTGTCTACTGAATTGCGAATAGTTAAATCATATACGTACCGACCTGGAGAAAGGAGTGCTGTATTTGCTGCGGTCATTGTAAGAGTAATCTGACCATTGGCATTACCTGTGATAATTGCCGACATGGTGTTTGCAGATGTGGAATAATAAGACTTGCGTAACTGAGAAGATGCTGAGTAAGTTGTGAGATTTACAGCATCACCTTGATTGTCATTGACAGTAACAGTTGAAATTAAATTCGCACCTTGTTCTATTGTAAGTTCTACATAAGCAGCCAAGATTTTCTCCTTTTAATAGTCTATTTAGTCAATCTTATACCGCTAATAAAAAACCCTGCCGAAGCAGGGTTCTTTGAAATGAAAATAACTTACGCTGGTAATTCCCAATCTTGTGCTTCTTCGTTCCAGTAGTAATGCTTTATTGGATCACCTGTGCCTTGATCTGAAGGCATTGCTTTTGGTGCATCCCACGATGCTGTTTCTGTGTTCAGTGTCCACGAAGCATATGGTTTTGGAGGAACAAACGCATCAAGATCAGCATTGTATGAATAGCCGATACCGGCATAACGTACACGCATATTGTGGTTGTATGATGTTTGTTTCCAGTTGCCGCCAAATAGTCGCTGACAGAATGCTACGCCAAGTTCTTCACGCTCTTGACCATTTGCGTCAAGTAATTCATTGTTACTTACAACGATGACCTGAGTAACAACGTTATTTTCATCAAGTTGTGCAAAATGTGCCATTTAATACTCTCCTAAGTTAAAACAATTTACTCTATTTAGTTATTTATTTATGTCCATTTAAGGATGACAATTCCTGAACCACCAGATGCGCCATTACCTTGTCCTGGATTGGAACGATTTCCACCACCCCCACTGCCCGTGAAAGAGAGTCCAGGTGTCGCAATTGTGCTTGTGTCTTGTCCACCGTTACCAGCACCAAAAGGTGTACCCAACCAAGGCGATCCATAAGGAGCATAACCCGAACCACCTTTACCAACAGTAGCAGCAGAACCACCACCGCCGCCACCAGCATATGCTACATTAGCACCCGACATTGATGAAAATATTCCTATGCCACCATTACCACCTGCCCCATCTGTACCAGTTACACCAGCACCGCCAGCACCACCACCACCGCCACCAGATAAACTACTAGGAGAACTTTGACCTCCTCCAGCATTTCCTTGACCTGGTGTTCCGTTGCCACCATTTGTTGCTCCACTAACTGCGGCACCACCACCAGAACCTCCACTTTGACCATTTGCAGGTCCAGTGGCATCGTAACTTCCACCAGCACCACCACCAATACCCCAAGAAACTAATGTTGCTCCACTACTTGTATTGAATATTCCAGAATTTGTTCCGTTAGTTGCAGAGGTGCTTACTCCAGGATGACCAGATATACCACCAGTGCCACCTGAACCCACAACGATTGTGTAACTTGCACCAGGAGTTATAGATAAATTTGTTCCCGTTAATGCACCACCAGCACCACCACCACCAGCATGTCGTACACCACCACCACCGCCACCACCAACAACAAGATAATCCACCGCAGATGATTTTGCAATAAATGTTCCGGTGCCAGTATAGATTGCAATTTTTGGTTGAACAGCAGAAATTTTAATAGCAACTATTCCTGAACCACCTGCTCCGCCTCGACCTTGAGGAAGATTAGAACCTCCTCCTCCACCCCCACCAGTATTAGGAAGTCCATCAGTTCCGTTGCCACCATTTCCTGAACCACCTGTGCCAGCACCATATGGTGTTAGAGGTGTTGATGCTGGATGTGCTCCACCAATTCCACCAACAGGATTTCCGGGTGTATCTACACCAGCACCGGAACCCCCACCACCAGCATATGCTGTGCTAGTGCCTGTAAATGATGATGATATTCCTATACCACCATGACTTGCTCCTGCTGATGATGTTCCTGGTGCACCTGCACCACCGCCGCCACCACCGGCTGGACCAGAACCACCTGCATTACCTTGTGATGGATGAAGTGCTGTACCTATTGCCAAACCACCAGCACCACCTTGTGTTCCACATCCACCACCAGAACCTCCTGCTTGACCTGCACCTGCACCACCAGTTCTACCATAACCACCGCCGATTGCAGTGATAACAGCAGTATTAGAATTTGCTCCTAAAACTACTCCAGCACTTATAGTGGAATTTGAACCGTTTGATTCTCCCCCATAACCCGGAGAACGGGCAGCACCTGCTCCAACTTGAATTGTATATAACTGATTTGGTGCTACAGGAAATCCAGTTCCCGTAATATATCCACCAGCACCACCGCCACCTCCACGATCATATGCACCGGAACCTCCGCCACCAATTAACATGTAATCAATTGCAGTTACTCCATCAGGAACTACCCATTGTTGAGTGTTTGCAAATGTCCACGTTGTAGTATCTGGTGTGTAATATCGAAGAACGACTACACCTGAACCACCTTGTCCACCAAAAAGACCAGGACTAATTGAGGTTCTACCTGCACCACCACCGCCAGAACCTGTGTTATTTGCACCTGCGGTTGCTGATAGTGAATCATTACCACCCATACCACCAGTATTTGCTGAACCGCCTGAAGTTCGTGATGAGTTATAATCGTTACCACCACCTCCACCAGCAGCATATGCAGTATTCGATCCAGTTATTGATGAATACACCCCTTCCCCACCAACACCGTGAGGATAAGCGTTATTGCCCGCTGTACCAGCACTTCCTGCACCACCACCGCCACCAGCATTATAGTTTGCTGCGCCAGACCCTGTTGTACCAAGACCTCCATTATTACCCTGTCCTGGTGTGCCTAATCCAGCAGTAACATTTGCTGGTGCGTCATAAGAAGCACTTCCACCACCAGAACCACCACCTTTTCCGGACATCACTGAAGCAGAAGGACCATATGTTCCACCTCCACCGCCACCAAGTGACCATGAAACTAAAGTTGTTCCACTACTTGTAACAAAAATTCCCGAATTCGTTCCATTTGATCCCGCAACACCAGAGTTATCACCACCACCAGCACCACCCGAACCAACAGCGATTGTATATGTTGTGCCTGGAGTTACAGATAAACTTGTACCTGTTTGATATCCACCAGCACCTGCACCACCACCTAAAAATCCACCACCACCGCCGCCACCACCAACAACGGCATAATCAACAGAATTTACACCAGTTGGTATTGTCCATGTAGTAGATTCAGTAAATATTTGAGTGGTTAAAATTTGACCAAATGGAATTTCTTGCGGCCATAATCCTGCAAGTTTAAATATTTGTGCTTCGTTTACGGAGTATATACCTGTAGCGGAACCACTTGTACCACCAGTGGTCAGATTTCTTGTTCCAATAATACCGCCGTTGAAACCTTTTGCCATTAACTTATCTCTTCAAATGATGTGATAAGATGCAATCTATTATTAGCATCCGACTTTGCTTTGAGTTGATCGCCTTCTTCAAGATAAAGTGATTTGGATAAAACATCTAAAGAAGATTTAGCAGGTACAGTCATCACATTAGCAATAGCATATGTTGCATTACCTGTGCCTGTGGAAACGTTTTGTGAACCAAACTTGAATAGTTCTACTGAGACATTACCTGCATTCGTGCCATCAACATTCGAAATCATAATCGTATTGATTTTGAATACTTTACCAGAGTTCACATCATTGACAATAACAGAAGATGAGGTCGTAGTAAGGTTAGCGACATTTGACTTGCCACGAATTGTAGATACTGCGACTATATTAGGTGCTGCCATTTATTTTTTTCTCCGATAAATTCTTAGTTACCAAATTTGATTGTGCCATTTGATGTGAATCTGTATACTTTATAATCGTCGGGATATGTACCCGTATAGGTTATTGTGTATGAACCTGTTACACTGACTGCATTCGAGTATGTATTAGAATAACGAAGAATAACTATACCTTTACCACCAGCACCTCCGTCATTTGGCAAGGTATTACCTCCACCACCGCCACCACCTCCAAGATAATCTGTGCCAACATATCCATAAGAATTTCTTCCGCTTCCGTCAGCAGCACCATTACCACCACCACCAGTTCCACCATTTCCATTGTTAGAAGGTGATCCTGGCGCAAATACTCCACCACCGCCACCACCGCCAGCATATGTCACTGGAGTTCCTGTTATTGCTGATGCTAAACCAGATCCGCCGTTTCCTCCTTGATCAGGAGCACCACCTGTTCCACCTGATCCTGCGCCGCCACCACCACCGCCAGCAAATGCTGCTTTAGGTCCACCAGAATTTCCTTGACCAGGAGTTCCAGCAGCACCAGGAAAATTTGCTCCAGGTCCCGAAGGTGAGTTACCTCCACCACCACCAGAACCACCAACTTTAGCAGCACCATAGTTACCACCAGTAGAACCTCCACCTCCACCTCCACCAATAGCCCATAAACCAGTAGATGTATTTGATATGCCTGAATTCATTCCAGGACCACCCGAACCATCACCAACATAATTTGGAGAACCACCAAGTCCAACTTGAATTGTATACGTTTCACCTGTAGTTACAGTATACGAAGTTCCTGTTAAAAAACCTCCTGCACCGCCACCACCTGCATCGTATGTACCTCCTGCACCACCTCCGCCAATAGCAAGATAGTCAATAACAAATTGACGAGATGTTCTCTTCCTCAGCATTCCATAGGAAGAACCACCACCATTTGCTAATGCACCAAGAATTGGCATTTTATCCTAAACCAAAAAGTGAATTAGAAGCAAAGACCGCATATGAATTTGCAGCAAGTTTCATCACAGTGTAACTAAAAATATTGGTTTCTTGATTTGTGATAACTTGATAAACCGGTTTCGTATTGCCAGCATATACTGGAGTTTGTAATGTACCATCAATCTGCAAATTAGCAGAGTGTCTTCCAGTTCCATGCTTTACAACCATAGCAACAGTTGCAGACTGGCCAATCGTTGTTACAGAATCAAATGTATTCTGTGTATTAGCACGAAGATTAAATGTGATGTTTGCTGTACTGTTTGCATTGAAATAGTAAACCACATTATTTGCAACATCAACATTAATAGTTCCGTTAGGTGCAATAGCATTGATGTTTGCAGACTCCAATGCACGTGTCAACGAAATAGAAAGGTTCGATGCCAGAACATTTGATGTGATACCACCGCCAGCAAAGTTATTTGCAGAGACAGCACCTATACCAATCAAATTACCAGTGATGGAAAACAATGTGTGATGATTGCTAGAGATAGCACCAGCACCAATTTGATTACCTGTGATAGTGCCAGCAACAATATTATTACCACGAACAGTATTGGCAGCAAGTTTAGCACCAGTAACAGAACCATCAGAAGGTACAGATGTTGCTGAACCGTTACCCATGTGATGAATAACGATATTGTTTGTACCCGATGCTGGTGGTGTTGTGAATAGTATCAGATCACCGTTGAGTGTGTAATCAACACCCGGTACTTTATAAACACCTGAGATGAATACAGCAATAGATGCTACACCTGCTGGAGCACGTGTGAGTTGCCCAAATACTGACGCAGAACCTGTGCCACTAAAGGTGTCTATAATAAAAGGTACTGATGAAACTTGATTGCCAATGTATGCCATTTATTTTCCTATTATTCTGGTCTTACTGGTGCATCACCTTCTGGTTTAGGGAATGCATCATTCACTTCTTTAATCATGTTATAGAACTTTGTTCCTTTACCTGGTATCTCACTATTGTCCATTGCTTCCCATAGTGAGTTTACAAGAACTGTAATATCAGGATAGTTTGATGCACGATCTAAAAAGTATTGATGGTGCTCAATAAACTTATTCTGATATTCCAACTCTGCCATAATTTCGTTTCTAGTTGGCGGTTTGGTATTAGCATCATCTTCCCAACGTGTGAACTCAAAATGCCCACCTGATGCAGACATATCATAACGTGCTGTTGGACGCAATGCTTTAATTGCCGTATCAATGCCACAAACTAATTTATTGCTGCTGCCAATTAAAAAGTGTGCATATTCAATTTCTTTGTTATTCATTCAATCACTCCTATAAAAAGTTATACTCAGTATTTATGTCCATGTTAGGATGACTATTCCAGAACCGCCTGATCCTCCTGTATTAGGAGGGTCTTGAAAATTCCCACCTCCACCGCCACCACCACTGTTTGTGTTTGCACTAAAACCAATGCTTCCTGAACCTGGACCACCTGCACCACCACCTCCGGAACCTCCAGCACCACCCGCAATGCTTGTCCAACCACCACCGCCACCGCCACCAGCGTATGTTACTGGTGTACCTGAAAGACTACTTGCAAGTCCTGCGCCACCACTACCTGAAGCAGGACCTGAAGTTGCAGTTCCACCAGCAGCACCTGCACCACCACCACCGCCAGTATAATAAAGTGGACCAGTATTATTACCTTGACCACCACTGTTACCTTGACCCGGAGTTGCTGCTCCCCCCACACCAATAGCAATTGGAGAAACTTGATGTGCGCCTCCGCCACCAGAACCGCCAGACATACCATATTGCGCTGGTGCTAATGCTGGATTATTTCCTACTCCCATTCCACCTGCACCACCACCTATTGCCCATGCAGGAGTCAATAAAGTTCCTGAAGAAGTGTTGAATATTCCAGAATTTGAACCATTTCCCGATCTTGCCGCTACTGGACTTGTTGCTATTCCTGTTCCTCCACCACCAACAACAACTGTGTATTGTGTGCCTGGTGTAACAGATAAAGAT
>Ga0247723_1001361_pt1 | contig 14445 bp, 22 predicted proteins | sample MSEWelMarce5H_FC_FD_189079 | JGI IMG/M metagenome (GOLD analysis project Ga0247723, IMG submission 189079) | Subsurface sediment microbial communities from gas well in West Virginia, United States - MSEEL Well Study Marcellus 5H_FC | ecosystem: Environmental > Terrestrial > Deep subsurface >...
GCCTTTTGCTTATCTTCGTTTTCTTGATCTGCCGCTAATGCTCTTTCGGCTATACCTAGTTGTTGATTTTTGATAGCAAGTAATTCATCTTCATTCTTTGAAATGTTTGATATTATTTCACCAGTGAGATGTATTTTTTCATTGTATTCAGTTTGGCTATCCTGAATTTTTGTTAATAGTTCCTGATTGTCAGCAAGTCTGTCAGAAACATTTGCACGGGCAGAAATTTCTTCACGGGCTAAATCATCTAATTGCTCTTTAAATAAAGCAAGTGCCTTAGATTCAATTGCTAATGCTGGACTTATTTTAAATAGCGCGGCGTTTAGTAATGTTGAAAAAAATCCCTCTCCATCTTCCGCAGAAGTAACAAGTTCAGCAAAACTGTTTGCGACTAATGTGGTCGCCTCTGAAAGCTGATTTTGCGCGAAAGCTAAATCTTTAGCCCCGGCTGTCGAGCGAGCGTAAGCAGCTCCTAATGCTCCTAAAATACCAACCGCAGCCGTAGCCGGATTAACAAACTTGGAAAGGTTAGAAGTTACCTGTCCAACGTTAACACCCATGATGTTTAACTCATTGGCCGCATCTTTTATTGAATTTGTGTAGTTACCTACGTTCTGACGCTGTTTTTCTAATGCGCTTGAGTTTTCCTTTATCTTTTTATTATTGGCGTCAATGGTGGCGTTCAGTTTCTGAACAATTTCCTGACCTTCCTTAGTCTTTATGTTTACCTGATCACGCTCTTTTCTTAGCTGTGAATTGGCATCCCGCAAAGATTTAATGCTCTGCAAACCATCAGATTCGTCTACCTCAAAGTGAAGAATTACTGTTTCCTCTTTGCTTTCGTTTGCCATGTCACTTCTTAATTAGTTCAAATTTAACAGAATACTTTGAGCCTTTATAGCCTGTAATTGCGTTGATGTAGTAAACCGATTCGTTAATCCTGATGGTTCTGGTAAAGTCTATTTGATTGTAAATACCCTCAGGTATGTTACCGTAAGCGTACGTTTTTATCCCGTTATTTAGCAGCTTTTCTGTGGCTGAATAATACCTGTCTTTTAGCCTATTGAAACCTAATGAAAAGTTATAGTTTGATGTCTCTAAAAAATTAGTGATTGGTAAACTATCCCATCCTATAAAGTTTGAGTTTACAAATATCTCATCAAGACCTGCTACTGTTGGAATGTTCTGAGCTGGATTGTTAAGTAGAAATATTGGATCTGATGGTTTTGTACTGAGTGAAATAAGCTCCACTTTACCGGTGGCATTACCGGTGTATAAAACCCTCCCATTTGTAGAAGATGCAGCGTAATTAAACTGCGGATAATCTCCATTGTATTCCGGGCGCGTACATTCTGAAACCCTTATGATTCCTATAAATGGATTTCCACTGTAATTAAATACAGCCTCATCACTCGCTCCTGAATCTGATACGCTGGTTAAATCTCTAACGTCTACTACAGTTTCTTCAATCAAATCCAGGTAAGGCAAATCAAGTCCAAAGGCATTTACCTTTTGTTGCCATACGTTTTTGAAGTCCATTTCTATCAAATTATCTTCTTCTTCAAGAAAATCGTTGTCAATTGTAATCAATCCTGATGCATACGGTTCCTCGTTTTCGCTGTCAAAATCATCTATAAAATCATTGCTTGCCGGTGACCAAATAAGGCGGTTTTTCTTAGCGTAATTTGAAACAAATTCTTCATAATCATTTTCATCCACAGTAAGGTATTCGGATAGGTCTAAAGGATCTGAGTTTAAAATCCTGTCCAGGTTATTCGCGTAAATTGTTTTATTTAAACCATTGTACGATGCGATGATGTTAAAGCACCTGAATACATTACTGATTACTTTTGTAGCCGTAAGGTCAGGTATAGCTTCTGTAGCGAAGTATCTGCTGAACTTGTTTGGTGTAATTCTAACGCTTGCCCCAGCCAATATTGTCCTGTTGCTTATGCAGGACATTCCAAAATTGTAGTAATCGCCAGACTCCGGTAAATCATAGCCTAAATCTACCTCGGTAAGCGTAAGTTTTAATTTACGGGTATTTGGAGCATGTACTGATTGGTATACTACATCAGTCGAACTAAAGCCATTTTTGTAAATCCTGAACCCAAATCCACTAGAACCGTTATCTAATGGCCAATCAATTTCTATGGTTATTTTCTTTATGGTTGCGTCAAAAAAATAGCGGCTATTTGTTGTGTTCCAATTTGCATTTACAGAATTAAAAAACGGGCTTGAAACGTTTGTGAACGTGACCAGTGCGTAAGTTGCCGCACCCGCAGACCCGGCAATTGTCTGGTTAGTTGATTTACCAACGTAAGCCTCAATATTTGCAAGCTGCGTTTGAGCAAACTTATTTGTTCCTGAAGTACAAATCAGTTTATTGTACTCTGGAATTTTAAGCAGGTCTCCGGAAACCTTTATGCCGGTAAGATTTGAAACCTTTTTTATGATGTCTTTTACGTAAATAAAAGGCGTAAAATCCTCGTACATCATTACCGGGGCGTTTCTTTTTGTCAAAGAACCCTTGTCGGCTACAGGCAAAGCAATTCCTGAATCATTATCTTCTCCGGCCCCAGGAACCGGCATGTCCTCCCAGTTAAGGTCAAGGAGGCTAAAATTAAGCTCATCAATCCAGTTTGTATTTCCACTGAAAAAACTTGCCTTGTATTCCCGGTCGTTATCTGTTTCAATTCTAAGGAATCCGACATGGATGATAATGCCTGAGTCGTTTAATAACGTTGCGTTAATCCTTCTCGCCCACTTCCTTTGCTTGTCGTTTACCGAATATACTTGGATTATACTGACGTTGTTTTGTGTTTTTGGAATGGCAAAGGAATAGCTGAAATCCCCCTCTGTGGTTGAAATGTCATCAAAAAGTTTTACTTTTTTCTCAACCTCAATAAGTTCATTCAAGTCTAAGTATCCATCATCGCCAACCCGTATAATCATGCCGTTTGAGAAGGTATATCGTCAGTGTATGAAATGTTAAAAGTAATCGTGAAAATGTCGTCACGGTCAGTGTAAATTCTGAATGAATCGGTATCAACAATAACAGTGCGCCTGTCCGTACGTGAATTAATTATTTGAACCAATGGGCTTGTTTTGATAAACGCCAATGCATCAACCTGCGCCTGTGTAAGGTTCTGGCTCCTTACCGTGTAGGCATAGTTTGAATCTCGGTAGGTTTGCTTCCTGATAGTGTCAGCAAACGTTCCATAAGACTGAGGCCAATTCTTAAAGAAATTCTTTTTTACCTCTGCAGATTCACGTATTTCAATGTTTTTATCTTTGTTTGCGGTAAATCTCCAATAGTCGAAACCACCAAGATAATTAAGCCAGGTGACCGTTAATGCATTTTCTGAGCAATAGCAATCAATCTTAAATGTTTTAGTTTCAGAAGCAACAGCGTATGCCATAATTAGTCTGTATTTGCGCCACTCAAAGTAAACACTCCACTTGCATCAATCATTATCTGCAACTCATTTCCTGCAACTACTGTAACATTAACAGAATCAAGCGCACAAACACATAACAAAGCCTGTCCGGCAGCAGATAAGTCATATATAACCGCATACCTTGCTGTAAATCCAGCTCCGCTTGCCGTCCAAGAAGGGTCTGCGCAATCAAATGTTATTGTTCCGCTTGAATTTGTCCACGTAACTCCCGTCAGGGTAACACCTCCAGTAGTATATCCATTTCCGTTAGCTACCTCATTTGTAAGGTTTGCCAATACCGTGTTTGTTAGTGTGTTTGCATTACTTGAAGCAGTGTATAGAGAACACTTAAAAGTGTGGCTATCCAAATCAATAAGGCCGTTGCCTATTCCAAGTTTTGCTGCATTATATAATTTCCATCTTGTAGCTGCCATGTAGTAAATAATTATGTTGGAGTTCCGTTGTATGTTGTTGGAGCAAATCCAGTGTATATTCCTATTCCTGTTGCAGGTGAAATTACGGGGTCTGGATTTTCACGATATATTGTTACATCAACCCTGTCATAGTCACAGTTTGCAGATAGTTCATATCGCTGCACCCCTTGTTCAAAATCAATTGTTTCAGTCAATAAAGAAGTGGCTACATTGCTTAAATAATACTGCCTGTCTATTCTGTATGTTCCGGCTATAGAAATGATAAAAGAAATGTCGCTGTATGAATCCTGGAATATCACTGGCTCGTCAAATAGTGTTAAAAATTTACCAGATCCAACCATAAGGTAGTCACTCATAAATCCGGCATTCTCATTCTTAAATGGAAGTTTTGAGTTAACAGCATAACCCTCAAAAGTAGATTGATCTGATGTGTATGAGCTTGTATAGGTTCCGAGTGAATAACCATCAGCCTTATCATAAGATTCAGCAACCTCAATATAAAACTGGCAAAACTGGTCTATATTATTCGGAAGCGTTCCAAGGGTTAGATTGTTTTCTGTTTTTACCTTTGACTTTGCGAGTATATCGTTTATTGAAAAGATAGCATCATTGTCAGCTGCTCTGGGTATTAGTTGTAAAGTACTAAGGAGTTCATAAGGCTTTTGTGAAGCCCATTCGTGAGAGGAATTTAATCCACCGTAAACGTTCACCAGGATATTATAATTGTTGTAGTAACGCTGAATTGTCGCTGATACCCAATTGTAAGATGCTGAATAGGTAAGATTTATTACCACTACAGTAGAGCTTATCCAGTCTACTATCTGGTAAACCCCTGAAATATCTGTTTGATTAGGCGCGGTTAATTTGACTGAATCGTATGTTTTAATATCCGAACCAAGTGAACCTGAAATGTTCATTAGGACGAAACCATTGTCATTAACTACGCTGCTTATTGTTCGTGAAGTGTCTACCGAGTTAACAGGGAACTTATCGGATGAAAGACGGTAAACAATCGGCAAATGCACTGCACTCCATCCGTGAGAATACGTAGAAATGTAATATGTAATATCCGAATCCTGAATGTATGAAGCATACGAATCCGTATCAAACCTTTTTAGCTTAAATGTATATGATCCTGTAGTTTCTACTACCCAAAATCCATTGTAATCTTCTATGTTCGAAGAAATGTATATGTAATCTCCATTCGCTACACCGCTTGTTGGAACGGTATAAACCGTTGCGTCTGTCGTTCCGTAGGATGACGAAACGCGGCCACTCAAGGCAGATCCATAAACATTAGCGGACGGTCGCTGTACGATTGTTACTGCCATATACTTCTACAACGTTTCTGAGTAATTCATCCGCAAATTTATCCAAAAGTTCGGCAGAAATCTTATCCACCAGGTTCTGGTTAACCACATTTGATATTATGTCTGTTCTTCCGCCATCGCGGTAAAGTTTTGTTCCGCGCTTGTGAATAGCTAAGGCAATGGCGTATGCTGATCCCTGCTTTCCTTTAGCGTCCATCCATTCCTTTATCGAATCAACAAATTGCCGAGATGGTTTGTAATCAGGTGTAGGCCTTCTTCCCGTTTCAACTACAGCAAAATAAGGCTTTCCAAGTACCTTTAACGTGGTTTTATTGCCTTCTTTCTTTACCTCGTACCGTAATGATCTTGAAGTTTTACCAGTGGCGTTTGTCCCTGTGGATGAAAGATTCTCCCGTATCTGGTCAACCGTTGACTGTCCGTATTTTGACAATATCGTGATCAAATCAGCAGTCATCACCGTCTACACAATCAACCGAACAATAGTCAAAATCATCCTGAACTTGCAGGGAGAATGAAAGCGTATAACCTGAAATTATGTTTGCAGTAACCTTTATAGCCGGGGTTTGAGTGATCCCTGAAATCAAAATTGAATCTGAATCAGTCATGTAGGTATTCAGCTTGTTCAGGAACTTGTCTACAAAATCATCCATCCTGTCAAGAATCTTAGCGGTATGGTCAATATCCTGATCGGCTTTATCAAATTCATAGAAAGCCATTGCGCAATTCCAAGATTTAACGTAATTGTAAACTCCGTCTGTAGCATAGGATGGACTGGCCGTCATAGCGTCAAGTGTAACGAAAGGCTGCCCATCAAATTGGGCTACAATGTTGAAATCCGAAGGCCTGGCGTAGGTATAGTTCACGTCCGTGCGGATAGACTTGACGGTATCTCGGATAAGCAACCTAACGCTTTTATGGCTCATGGGCTAAATATAATGCATTTTATTTGGACAGTTCAGCATTATCTTCTGCCATATTATGCGCCTCCCATGCAAGGTAGATGTGTTTAAACCAAAATCTACGAGCCGGCCACCTGTACAGTTCATCCTCAGAAATACCTATCTGCCGCGAGACTTTGTCAATCGTAGCGTACGAGCCGAAGGTTTTTTGGAAGGCGTCCCAGTGCGCTTCTTCCGGTCTGGGGGCGTATTCCGGGAGTTGCTTGGCGTGCCATTCAATAAGGCCGTGAGCTTGACGTAAAAAAAACTTCCGGCAGCCAGCACCTCCAATGCAGGCATTTTAAGCACGTCAGGAACCATTTCCTCGGCTTTTACGGGGTCGTAATCCTTATCGCGTACCTTTTGCAGGTAGATGGCCACATATTCAGCGTAAGCGGCTGTAAAGCCGTGTACATCCAAAGTCTGCGCTTTCTCCAATGCCTTACGCATATCCTCAAACTGCGCCAGGCTTTCAAACTGAACATCAAAATTTGCGGGCAGTTTATACTTTCCTACCCTCTCAACCTTATCAGGAACCACAGGGGTCTTGTTCATAAATTGAGCGCAGTACAAAAGTGCCTCCAATCCTTGAATTTTAGCCGTTCGGATGGTTTCGTACTCAATTCCGGTTATGATTGAAAGCAATTCTGCCATGTCATTCTTAACCTTGAGCACCCGCAGGTATTGCTCGAAGTTTAATTTCTCCCATGAGTCAATAACGTCAATGGTTTTGCCTTGTAGTTTGAATTTCATCGCTTGTGGAAACTTACGTTTATGGTTTGTTTTGGCTTTTTCATGGAAATAGATCCGTATCTACCTGCATCGCAGGCATGGTCGTTCAGTTTTACGGGAACTTCAGGCTCGTTTTTGTTCTTTTTGATGTTGCTGGCATACTTGTAAGACTTTATTTCCTTCAAAAGGTTTGCTGACTGTGAGTGTATGAACAACCCCCTGCTTTTAACGAAATCTATGCCCTCTTTCACGTCCTTGTTGGCCGGTATAGCCTTAATGCCTGCCCGTTTTAGTTCCTCAATCCTGGCGGGTTCAGCGTTGTCGCAGAATACAGGCTCGTGAGGTTTAACTATTTCCTTTATCATTGGAATCAGGTCGGTATTTGTTAAGTGTGACTGGTAGATTTTTTCCTCCCAATACAGGTTTTGGTCGTTTTCTGTGGTTTTAACAAGTGCTGTTGGGTTGTTATACCCAAAGTCGAGGCCGTAAGCAATACGTCCATCCACATGGCCAGAATACGGCTTCCAATGGGTGTAGATAACTCCCTCACTATGGCCGCGTTCGCCTTCTCCGTAGATGCGCCAGAAGTTTTCGTCAACGTTTTTGAGGTTTTCAATTTCTTTGATCTGTTCAATGGGTAGAAATGGGTTGTCTAAGTAAGTGCTTTTGACGAAATAACAATCAGGTCTTGTAAGGATATTATCATAAATCCAATGGAACTCATCGGCCGGGTTGAAATCGATAAAGATAGCCTTTCTGGTTCGCAGCATGAGTTGCGTAAACGTATCGAAGTCAGTGAGATTGGCCTCGTTGAAGAATAGAACATCACGCCCCGGCCCCCTAACTTTAAGATTGTTATCTGCGCTAAAAAATTCGGTGTAGCTTCCGTTCGGATAGTTATAAATTTGTTCTGTACGGATATGTGAGTTTGGGTCATACAGCCCTGAATTTTCCATTATTGTGCGCCAGTCCCTCATTGCTCCCCTTCTGAGGTGAGGAAAGGCCACTGATGTAACGGATATGCTCAGCTTTTCCTTTAACGCCAATGCAATCAAAAGCTGGTTCAGGGTGTATGTTTTACCAGAGCGTGTACCGCCCTGGTTTGCTATTATCCGGTAACCTGCCTTGTAAGCCTTGTAAGACTCAAGAGCTACCTTTATCTTCGGTATTTGGTAGTTCAGGCTCTTGCCAGCTAATTGTAATGCCACCCGTTACATTTGTTTGATTGTCGCTTTGTATTGATTGAAGTTTAGGGGTTGCGTAAGGTAGAATATCGGCCACAAATTGAAGCCTTTCGCGTGGTTTCATCTTGTCAAAGTCATCCTGAATCTTTTCAGTGTTCCTTTCAAGGAAGTCTACTATTGCCGCTTTTACTTTTGCTGATGAGTTTGACGTTGCGCCCTTTGGCTTTCCTGGATTTCCCTTTCCGAACCTCCCTAACTCATCCCGATTTTCCCCGTTATTTTCGGATTCCATAACCCAAATTTAAAGAAATTTTTAAACAAACTAAGCCTTTCTTTTGATTCTTCCAACACCCTTATCTACTCGCTTTTTCATCTTACGCCAAACCTCAGATGCAAGAATCATTACCACAACGAACTCAAAGCCCATAAAATAGTATGCAGCCCATATTGAGCCTACTATCAAAACGTAAAATACAGTATCTATTGCTGTTCTCATTTCAGTTCAAGTTCGTTACCGGTTAAAGCGAAATAGAGGTTTTGTAGCTGGTGGACGTATTGGCATGGCAATGATGGGGTTTGAAAAACTAAACCGTCTGAATCTCTGATCACATCAATCCAGCTATCAATTCCGCCAACTACTATGTAAGTGTTACTTTCCCATCGAACTGGCCCTGTGTGAATGCTTTTCCGCATCGATTTGAATCCCATATTTTTCTCAAAACCAAACTTCGCCAGCCATTCTTCGGTGAGGGGGATGCCATCCATTTCCCAAGGCTTATATTGGTTGCCGTTTTCTTCAACCGTAATCAAGTGTGAATACATTTCTTTGTGGGTAGGCGTATCACAGTTGAATTTCCCGCGGTCGGTATTATCGGAAATAGCAAAAACGGTATTAACCATTTTACTACCGAGCATGTGGAACTTGTTGCCGATCCGTAATTCTGTTGCTTTCATATCGTTTCCTTTGGCCTTAAAGTATTGTTGTGGATGGTTATCAGCATTCCCATGAATGATTCCTTGTCTCCGTATTTTATGTGGCATTCCCGGCACAATGCCTGCAAGTTTTCGATTACGTCTTTCCTTCGCTGCGGATCCCCGCCCATTCCCCTAGAATCAATATGGTGAACATCAACGCTTTCAGCCCCGCAAACCTCGCACGGGATAAAATCGCCTCCCTGATAGCCGAAGTACGCCCAGTATATTTCCTTGTGGTTTGGTAGTTCCCTGTCCTGTTTGGCTTTCTTCGCTGATACCTTCTTGGGTGGGGAGTAGATTTTCTTAGGGGTGGATAGTTTCTTTAACAGCTTCTCGGCATCCTTCTTTGCCCGTTCTTCCGCCCGCGCTCTCATGTGGACGCACTCCCGGCATTCGGTCGTGTATACGGTCTTATGGAGGTCACAGAAGGGCATTATGAGTATATTTTATAAACTCTCAATGGCCTCAACATTGGAATCCAGAAAAATCCGTAATATCTGATTATAGCATAGTTTTCAAGGCTTAAAATTAAGCCATACTGTTTCTGAATTTCGCTCCTGTTCTTAAATTTATAGGCAATATATTCACCTGTGTAGGTTTCTAATATCGTCAATTTTTCTTCTGGAGAAAGATTTTTGTAAAGGTCAATGTAAGAATTTAGATAAGACAACTCAGCGCTTGTTCTGTCCATTTCCTCCTTTGCTTCGTCATTATACTTATCCATTTCCATCTGAGCCATTGTCATTTGATTTTCAATCTCGTTATGGAATTTTTCTGATTCCTGGCGAGATTTCCAATAGGCAATATTTGCCATAGTTTCAAAATATTTACTTTCGCTCATCTTGCAAACATTTCTTTTATTTCACCATAGCCTCCGCATTTCGGGCATCCGTACAAATTTCCATCATTACAAACTTTTCCAGTTCCATAACAATGCTCGCAGGTGTATCTTATTATTTCTCGCTGGTAAGGTAACCTTATTGGATTCGAACCAATGTTTGCTTGCGCTTCGCTGTCCTGAGCCTGCCTAGACGAAAGGTTACGTGATTGTGTCATTTGATTTGGTTTACCGGTGTCGATTTATTCCAGGATGTTCTGTAATACCCATAAGTCTGCCCGTTGATCTCATGCGTGAATAACGGGTGTCTATTAGCTACAAAGTACGAAAAAAACATGGATACGCCAGCGATTTCGAACTTTTCGCCCTCCTTTAAGTCGCTGCATAAGCGGGTGGATTTGGTCATACGCTTTTCATTTTCTGTTTTAAAATAGGGAAGGAGGCAGGATTCGAACCTGCACGATACCGAGGGATTTTACACTCATTAAAGAGCTTCAGTTCTCACCAAATAGCGTCTACCAATTCCGCCACCCCTTCCCATGTCATTTAATCATTCGTGGATTAATTGGGCTTTCCCATGTTCAAGCATATTTAAGTCTCTTTTTATAATCTCCAATATCTCCTTAAAAGCTGATGTTCTACCCATGTGATAATCAAGGTCTTTGACCAAGCATTTGTCGGTATTGTGCTTGTTTGAATCTACCTTTCCTTCGAGCATTGATATGATAATCCGCATCATATCACGCCCTCCACGGGAGAACCCTCCTCTATCTTTTAGCATTTCATTTTCTGCTTTGAGAAGATTTATTGCCCCATTTAGAACATCAATCGCGGATGTATAACTTTCTACATCTATGTATTTATCAAGAAGTTCAATAGCTTCATTAAACGCTTTCCGTTTAGCTTCGTTTGCCATTTGATGACCTACGCTTGCTACTTCCATTCCGGCCTTTATAGTTCTTTTTTCGAACTCTTGCCTTAATTTGATAATGTCGTCTTTCATACTCTACAATTTTAACTAAATAAAAACCATTATAGGATTTGAACCTATGTTTCCCTGCGCAAGGTGTCCTAAACCAGCCTAGACGAAATGGTATTTTAATGTTTTAAAACCCCGGAATATTTCACCGGGGTACGTCCTTTACAGTTCGCCTCTGTTTACTCTCGTGTTACCACATTACACTACGCATACACCGTATAAATACGACTTAAGCGCAAGGATTCGAACCTTGAATAAAAGTGATCTTAAAAACCTTCTTTCAGTAAAGGAGAAGAACGGGCAGCGATATTCGGGTATTGCGCTAACGCAATTAAGCCGGTCCGCCACCGTCCTTCTCGCCTACTATTTCAATCAAATTTTACAGATATTGGAGGCCGTGTAGATTACTTGCCGTCAACACGTTAAAAGCCCGGTATGCGATCACTTAGATGTCCCTATGACCATTTACCCCAAATACCTGTAATGTCAAATAACTACCTCAAAGCGTTTTTAATTGCTACATCTGACGCTTTCCGCTTTGATCTGTATTCAGAAAATTCCATCCCTTCCGGACGCTTTGTAATGATTTCAGCGTTGCCAAATTCTTTACCGAAAATTGCTTGCGCTTTTGTTACTGGTTGTTTTTCCTTCATGTGGTTTCTCTTTTAGACAGGCTAAACAGTTTGTTCAATAAAAATCTTTCCAGCCACGATAATTTTTTTGGCATCGTACATTTTTAGGCGCGGCTCCAGGTTTTTCCGGGTAGTCCACCGCCAAATCGTAGCCCGCGAAATGCCCATTTTTTCGGCAAATTGCGTAGGCGTGTAAGTTTTTGTCCTGCTCATGTAGCAAATGTGAAAAAAAAATATTTACCGTGCAACTTGTTTATCTGAAATCTTTGTTTCACTTTTGAATCACCAAACAGAACAAAAGCACCATGAACTTTACAAACACCACCAAAAACGAAGGCTTGCTGATCCAGCACCTTAATAAGTTCCTCAACGAAATCGAGGCGCAAATTGACAACAAGTGTGACCTGTCCCCGGAGATTCTTAACGATTACTGCGAAGCCGCCCTGTTTATGAGCCGTACCTACGGACGGAAAGGTGACCGCGTAAACGATGCTTTTTTAATGATCGAAACCGTTAATAACTAAAACCTCATTCCCCAATGGAAAAGAAATATAACAAGCAACTGTACTACGCGCACGACTTCAAAGGCAATGCTGTGCTGGCGAAGGATTTTGAAACGCTTGCAGACTTCTACGCATACGCAAAAGAAAAAGGTATGCAGGTTTGTCACACTCCTTTAAATGTGGCCTCGACAATGGTTAGTAACTACAATGTAATAAAGCCATGTTAACAGAATCCCACAAGACTATGGAAACAAAAGAACTGATCGAGAAACTCATTGCGCATTACGAGCAAGCAATTGAGAATGTTAAGGCGGCGCGTGATTGGAATAGCATCCTTTATAAATTAAGCGTTGCTGGCGGGGTTTGTAATTGTGCAAAAAGAGTTTTTGGGGAATACTCGCCTTATACTCTTCCTGATTGGATTTTAAGATACACTGTGGATGGTCTCTACTGGGGCGAATATCCTGTTCTCGCAAAAACAAAGAAACAGGCTGTTGAGAGATTAAACATCCGCCTGACCAACCTTAAAACCGAACTCAAACGAATATCATAAGCCCTCTTTTACACACAACAGGGCTACTCAATAATTGAATTATGAAAGAACTGGAAGAATTTAAAGAAAAGCCGATTGAGATTGTTGCCGAGCAGCAGCAAAAGAAAGAGATCAAACACATCGGCCAGCAGCGCAAAGTACGCGGTCATATCCTTTGGGAGTTCAACGAACGCACGCGGATACTGAAACGTGCTGAGTTCAAAAAGACAACGGTTTACATAACTGGTACAGGTATGAGTCCGGAATCAGTTACCGAAACACATAAGGTAGTTGTAAACGAGAGCTGCATATACTTCCAAGCTATGAACGAAAAGAACGCACGGAAGAAGTTGATAAAATCGGGCTACTCAATTAAGGAAATAGAATAAACCCTCAAAAGACTATGACACTAAAAAGAAAAGTAGGAGATAAGGCGAAGGTGGTGGATGCGCATTCAGGACACCCGTTTGCAAAGGATGAGGTGGTTTCAATATTTGACTTTGCGACAAGTGGGTATTATGTAAAAAGCGGATCATCATGGTCGTTTATAGACGAACGAGATTTGACTGATTGCGATCCAATCGAATCCAAGCCCCTCACCCCTGACGAGTTCTACCAAAAGACAATGCAGTTATGCAAGCTGGAAACCCTGGTGGAAAAGATTGACGAAACCGATACCCGCTCTTTAACCACATCAGGCGCGGACTTCTTAGATGAAGTGAAACGACTTATTGAGGAGATTAAAGTACAACTGGGATTGCCTAAAGTGTAAGGGGTATGGAGCAGCCAATGTTTACAACTGGTCAACGTGTCGTTTGTGTTGATTCGAAAGAGTGGAACGGTTGCCCATTAATCGAAGGTGCAACATACACGGTAGTAGACCCTAACGTGAAGATGTGCATTGTCAGGGATGATGTAGTGTCAATCTCCATAAAAGAAATGCCTACAGTAATCGCATGGCAGCAACGCTTCGTCCCCGAGGACTTCGACCGATACGCAGACAACGAGTTCCACCAAGCCCTCAAGGGCATACCAGAAACCCTTTAAACAAACGATTATGAAATTAGACGAGTCAGCACTTATAAAAATTGATCAATCCATCACCGATTTAAACACGAGAAAATCAACGCTATCAACGCAAAAGAAAAGGCTTGAGCTTGAACTATCAACTCTTAACAACAGAGTAAGGGCGTCAGATAGACTGCCAAAAGATGAGTATGCAGCTATATGCAGAAAGCAGCGAGAATGTAAGGACAAGATTTTTTCGATAGACGATCAGATCACACAAATCAACAATGAAATTTCAAAGAAGCACAATCTGGGGCAGGAGGTAAGAGTAGAAATAAAGAAAAACAAATCAGAAGAAATAAAGACACGACTGGTAAAGTTAAGGGACGACTATCTCCAATTTTCTTCCGATGCTACACGTGTCTCAAGTATGCGAGTTATGGCCTCTCAAGTTGCAGAACAGATTGAGGCAATAATTAAAACCCTTTAAATCTCAATATGGAAACAGACTTCGGCCATAAAATGCAGCGCGCCTTCAAACTCATAGAAGAGTTAACCAAAGGCCCGAAAAGCATTGAACAGGTGGCCTCCGTGTTGTGTTGTAGCGAACGAACAGCGTACCGGTGGATTTACCTCATGGACGACATTGGTTTCTTTGTGAGGCGCATACATTACCCGGGAGATACAACCCGCTACCAGATTGACACTAACCGAGTACCAAAATTTGTAGAACGATTTATAAAATGAAACAGACACCAGATTTAAGAAACCTGCCGAAAGTCCCGGACAATAAGTCCGAGAAACCGGCCAAGCTCCCAACGTTGAAAGAACTGTTTTTTGACGACCCTGAGTACGTTAAAGCACTCGGAAAGGTCGAGGGGCTAAATTCCATCCTCAACGTAGACCCGCCCACCAAGTG
>Ga0247723_1001362_pt1 | contig 14443 bp, 14 predicted proteins | sample MSEWelMarce5H_FC_FD_189079 | JGI IMG/M metagenome (GOLD analysis project Ga0247723, IMG submission 189079) | Subsurface sediment microbial communities from gas well in West Virginia, United States - MSEEL Well Study Marcellus 5H_FC | ecosystem: Environmental > Terrestrial > Deep subsurface >...
GTGCATTAGGTGCTGGAGGTCTTGCGGGAGTCATTGATCCCAACCCGCCTTGTGGTTGTGTTGCCATTGATTACCTCGCCATTTTTACTGAGCCGCCGCGTGCCAAATAGGCATGGGCTTTTGAACGATGAACCTTGCCACCGTTTTTCATTACTACTGCGCCACCGTCTTTTTTCATAAATGCGCCGAGGCCAGTCAACAGGCCAGCGATTTGAGACAGTGGGCTGTTTGAGTATGCGCCAGCCTGTGGGCCAGTTTTTTGTTCAATCGAGCCACCGGGGACTTGGTATTGCTTCATCAACTGAGAGAAGGCTTGTGCCTGCGCCATTGGGTAGTCAAGCATCTTCTGGCCCAAAGCCTGTTGCTGACCACCGTACTCGCTCATCGCCTTGAGACCACTCAGACCCAAACCCTGTTGTGCTTGACCCAAGTTTTCAAACGCTTGACCAGCCTGCAAAGTGCGACCCAAGTCTCCCTGCGCAAACTTGCCAGCCTCTGTGTAGCCAGACTGAAGGGCTTGCATTTGCTTGCCCAACAAGTCTGACTGAAGGTCACGCAAAGAGTTGCCAGTAATCTGTTGCTGACGACGCGAACCAAATTGACCAGAGCCAGTTGCCGCCGCGCCAAGGTTTGGCAGGATGTTTTCTTGAATGCTTCGCTGTTGCAGGCGACCCATCTCATCCACTACACCACGAGTGTAGGGGTTCATGTAGTCGGCCACCACATCGGGCATGGTGGTCGCACCAGCCTGACCTAGCAACTGAGATGCCGCGCCCATTGAGCCAGCACCAGAGAATGCCACATCAGGCACCATCTGGAAGGCTTGTTGTTGCAGTGGGCTGAACCCAGCCACACCGCCCTGCTGGACGGCGTTCTGACCAAGGTTGGCAATGTCTTGAAGGTAGTTGGTGTAGAACTCTGGCGCAGTCGCTTGCGTTTGCGTCGTCGTCGTTACATCTGGTAGGGGGTCACCCTGAAACAGTCCAGCCATTATCTGGCTCCTTTCAAGTAGGAAGTAAGCGCCTTAGTCTTTGGCGGAATTTTGTTCACGGGAGCAGACCGCTTGTGCTTTCTGATATTTTCCCTGAATTTGTCCAAAGCCTGTGCGCCTGCTTTTGTAGAACCGTTGCCGATTTGGGCCACGGTCTCAGCGTCAATCACATACTCGCCATCAGCCAACATTGCTGGGATGTCGTCAGACTGGCCGTCACCAGCGCCGTGTACTGCCGCGCCTTGGCGGAAGTTCAAGCGGCCTTGCGTGATTGGCACGTTTGACCAAGCAGGCAAACCGCCGCTCTTCATGCCTGCGCCAGCAGGTGGGATGCCTTGAGGGATAGAGGGCTGTGTTGGAGCCATACCCATCTGTGGCAGTGCCTGCTGTGGAGGCATCTGCTGTGCGTTCTGAGCGGCCTGTGGAGGCATCTGTTGCTGTTGTGGCTGTTGTTGGAAAGGCGTTGGGTTGCGCAAGTTCTGCAAAGGATCAACAGGTTTGCCAAAGGTGTAGTAAGTCTGGGGCGATGTCTGGCCTAGACCACCTTGTGGCATACCGCCTTCGGCCATGCCTTCGACTTGCTCTTCATCGGCTTGGGCTTGGTCTTGCGCGTCGCCTTGCATGAACTGATCGAGGCCAGACTCTGCGGCATCGTACCGAGCGTAGTCCCCGGGGTTCACCTCGTTGAAGCCGGGGGCGTTTAGGTTCTGATACAACTCTTGACCATAGAGTTCAGGCATCTGCTCTGGCGTGCCGTACTCGTCATAGCCAACATAGCGTGCTGGGCCAATGCCAAAGTCTGTCGTGCGCGGGGCAATTGATCCAACACCAGTCATGTCAAAGTTGCCACCACTGCTACCTGTGCCACCACCAAACAAATCAGTGTCACTCAGCAGTGCGCCAAGAACAGCACCAGCCGCTCCTGCACCGCCGTAAGTGTTCAAACCTTCGAGCAATTTATCAATTGCGCTCTTGGTGCCTTTGTCAAGATCATTTTCTGCGACTCTTTGTTGGATGGTTGGGTTTTTGGTAATGTCTGTAGCACCACCTCCACCTCCGCCAGTGATCTGGGTGGGGCCAGTTACGCGGCCACCGCCCAAAGGAATAACATTCCCTTGGGGATCGTAGACAGACACAATGTTGCCAAAGCCATCAGTCACGATAGCGTTGCCTTCATCGTCGTATGTGGTCTCGTAAGCATCTGTGGCCTTAAACACATTACCGTCAGCGTCATAGGTAATGGTTGAGCCATCATCAAATGTCTCGATGCTTGAGCCGTCGTCAAAGTATTGAATGTTGCCTTGACCTGCTTGAGTCAATCCGCCAGTTGTGACTGGCTCATTGTTTTGCACAACAACTTCGCCGTCTGCGTCAGTTACAAACACGATGTTGCTGTCAGCGTCAATAGTCACAGTGCTACCGTCGTCGTCCACATAAGTGGCCGTGCCGTCACCGTTGTCAATGTAACCTTCGGGCCAATCTTCTGGCGTGAAATCGAGTCCTGTTCCTCGGCCCTCACGAAGGTAAGTGTTTCTTAAAGGGCCGCTTTGTGAATACAAAGAGTTGTCACCCGTCATTGTTGGGTCATCTTCTTCGCCGTAGTTGTAGTCAACATTCTGCCAATCTTGAACTTCTTCGTCGGTGTCAGAATAAGCCCCGCCGCCATCATCAAACTTTTTGGCCTCAGACACCTTCATCACTTCACCTTCTTGGGTGTAAGTAATAGAGGAGCCATCGTCAAACATTTGCGTGATAGTGCCGTCAGCGTTTTGCTTCTCATCGATAGGCTCATCCAGTGAGCCACCGTCAGCCATGTTAATCAAGCCGCCTTTTTTGACATCGTAGTCAATTTCGTCTTCATAGGAATACTCGTCTTCATCAGAATACTCATCTTCTGCCGCGTACTCGTCTTCAGCGGTATAGCCGTCTTCTGTCTCGTATTCATCTTCTGGAACATAACCCTCGGCATAATCAATTATTTCGCCGCTCTCGTCGTAGGTATTGCCGTATTCGTCGGTGTAGGCAACTTCATCTTCAATTACCTCGTCATCACCAACAACAGTTCCGTCAGCGTATTCAACAAGGTTTCCGTCAGCGTCGTACAGGTTGCCCTCGTCATCAGAATACAAGCCGTCGTATGCATCTTCTTCGGTTTCATCATCGCCAGTTACAAGCGTGTCTGATCCATCAATGACCTCACCGTCAGCATCGTATTCAACGCCATCGGCGTCTGTGTAAGAAACGATTTCGCCACTTGCATCAAACGTAACTACAGTGCCGTCGTCCAAGACTTGCGTGGTCGTTCCTTCGTCGCCAGTAGTTGTGTCAACATCATCGCCAACTGTTCCAGTGTCGTCACCAGCGGTGCCGTCTTCTGCGGCCTCCATGCCAACGATGTTTCCATCAGCGTCGTAGGTTGTAACCATGCCATCTTCAGTGACAGAGTAAGTGCCGTCTTCGTTTTGTTCAGCGCCTTCTGGCACACCCAATGAACCTTCTTCGGCTTTGATTCGATCTAGTTCTGCTTGAACTTCTTCGTCGGTCAACTCAGGATTCTCAGCCTTGATGTCTGCGGCAGTCTTTGCCGCAACAGCGCCAGCGGCTCCCTTTGTTGCAGGAGCCGTAGATTTTGATCCAGTGGTTTTTGTGGCGGTAGAGCCTTTAGGAACAAATGGGGGCGTACCAACATTAGTGCCAGTTTTCTTGACCACAGAAGTAGGGCCAGTTACCTTTGTGCCAGTCTTGGTTGTATCAACAACTTTTTTTGCGCCAGTAGTGTCAATGACTTTTTTTGCCCCAGTAGTGTCAACAACTTTCTTGGAAGTATCAACAACTTTTTTGGAAGTATCAACAACCCCTTTGGTGCCCGCCTTGGTTGTATCAACAAGTCCCTTTGTGCCCGCTTTTGTGGTGTCTACAGTCTTTGTGTTTTTTGTGCCACTTGTTTTTGAGCCAGTCAATTTGTCAATTGCAAACTTGGTTCCAGTACCAAGAGCGGCACCAGCCAACGCGCTGGTCAAAGTCTTGCCAATGTTTGAACCGCTTGTTTTTGCACCAGTCGTGCCAGTGGTCTTTGCGCCAGTAACTTTGGCCGCACCAGTACCAGTAGAGGTCAAGGTCTTGCCAGTAGTGCCAGCGGTCTTAGAGGACAAACTAGGCATCTTGGAAGTTGTGTTGGCGGCAGTAGAGCCTTTCAAAGCCGATGTAACAGCGGTCTTAGGCTGACCTGACACATCGCCAAACTTATCAACTGCGCCCTTTCCTGCGCCTCCCATAGGGCCACCCACAGGGCCAGCGCCACCTGATCCAACCAATTGGCGGATCGCAGAAGTGACTGGGGTCTCGCCACGCAACGCGGCAGAGCGGTCACCAGCGCGAGTGTCTTGATACCGCTGAAACCGTGGCAATTGATTAACTGCTCTGCGTTTTTCTAAAATTGCCATGATGTTTATCCTTTACCTTTAATCAGAGTTGACAGCCCAGATATGTTGGACACTGGTGTCAACTTGCTCACATTTGCTTTGAGCGGAGCCGTTCTCTTTTTGCTTGGAACTCGCATCAATTTTGATATGTCCATTGCTTTAGGGGCAACTTTTTGTCCAAATTGTGATGCAATATTTCCCGTCAACTGCTTTTTAATTGATGGTGCTTTGGGAGTTTTAAAACCAAGTGCTTTATTGACGCCGCTGTTGATTTTGCTCTTAAGGGCACCAGTAACAGATTTAGTCACTGCGCCTTTTAAAATTTTGCCAAAGACATCATCTTTTGCACCAGTGGCTTGGTTCAAGCCGCCTGTTGTTGTGGCATCTGCGGCAGAGTCAACATTGAGGTTGTTGTTGCCAGACTGGACTTGCGTCAATCCGCCAACCGTATCTGTTGCGCCAGAGGTGTCGCCTGCATCAGCAACAACATCGCCTACACGAGCAACAACATCGTTGCCTGCTGTATCTGTTGCAACGGTTGCAACATCATCTGCACCCTGAACACCAGTGACTGCGGTTAGGCCACCAACAACATCGTCACCTGAAACAACATCATTGTTGAGAACGACATCATCGTTGAGGACAACATCTCCAGTGTCTGGGTCTATGTAGGCAACATCCGAGTCATCAATCACATCAGCATTCAGCGTACTCAATCCACCAGTGGGGGTATCGCTTGCCGTGTCACTTGTGGTGTCATCGGTCGTATCAAGTGTTGAATCAACCACTGTATCGAGCGTTGAATCAAGTGTTGTGTCACCTGTTGTATCAGTTGCTGTGTTTAGTATTGTGTCAAGCGTTGTGTCTAATGTTGTGTCGCCTGTACCCGTGGTAAGGCTTTCAATTATGTCGGCAACACTATCTAAGCCGCCAGAGCCGCCTACGAGGGTTGATCCTGTTGTGTCGCCGCTGTTTAGGACTACATCAGAAACACTGTCTGTGCCGCCCGTGAGCGTTGTTCCAATCGTTGTGTCAAGGTTGTTCAGGATTGTGTCAACAACATCAGTTCCGCTGGTGTCAGTACCAGTGGTGTCAACATTTGTGCTTCCAGTAGTCCCAGAGGTGTCGGTGAGGCCCGTCCCAGTAAGATCAATACCAGTGAGGTCAACTCCAGACAAGTCAACTCCAGTGAGGTCGGTGCCTGTAGTAACAGTTCCAGTGGTGTCTGCACCAGTTGTACCAACGGTGTCAGTCCCAGTCGTAACAGTTCCCGTAGTGTCTGTGCCAGTGGTGCCCGTGACATCAGTACCAGTGAACGTGGTGTCAACGCCTGTGTTGTCAAAGCCTATGTTAGAAACAATAACTTCAGAAACAATGTTTGCTGGTACGCCAGAGCCGCCGTCTGTATTTAAATCCAAACTGCCCGAAGTTCCAGTTGTGCCTGTTGTAACCGTTGTGCCCGATGTGTCAGTTGTGTCAACAGAATCAAAAGAGGAAACGGTAGTAGAAAAGGTTGAGCCAACAGTTGTGTCCACGCTATCGGTAGATGAGCCAGCATCATATGCCGCTACAAAACTGCTGTTGGCTGTAGACCCAACAGAGTCCAACGCCGTACTAGCCGTGGTAAGTACAGTGTCAGAAACAAAGTTGGTAAGTTGTGTTACGCCATTATTGACAACGGTGGAAATAAAACCACCAGCAAAGCCGTCATCAAAATCGCCGCCTTTAATTTCTGCAACCACTCCGCCAACAAGTCCCTTGCCGATACCAGTGGAGACAATGTCAGAGACTGTGGAGTTAACACCTGCATCAAGAAGAGTTTCTGAAACAGTTCCTGCAACTGGGCCAACAACCATAGGCGCAAGATACGATGTGCCAGCAGACAACACCACATCCATAAGGTCGCCGCCACGCGCCGCAGTAACTACGGCGGAAGTGACAAAAGGCGGAATGCCAACAGCCGCACCAGCAATTTGAAGAAGCATTGGCAAGGGGTCGTCAAGGACTGCTTGAACTGTGTCACCAACAAACTCAACGACATCACTCACAACGTCAACAACGCTCTCTACAACGTCGCCAACAGCCTCAAATACATCGCCTATTGCATCACCGATTGCTTCAACAACTGCGCTCATTTTTATTCCTTATCAGGCCGCGCTGGCCCTAACTTGACCGTCACGCGAAAACCTGTTTTTGTTCTTTCGGCGCGATAGCCCATGCCTTCTTGCGGAGGGTTTCTTGAAATGCCCTTGAAAATATTCATAATCGTAGGGTCGTCAAAATCGCTGACAAGAATATCAAAACCCATCTTGTATGCGTCTTGAATAAATTGGTAAGAGTTGTCCAGATAGTTTCTGGCTGTGTCAGCATTCAGGGCGCGGAAAGTTCCAATACGACCCTTGGCGTGATGCATTAAAAACACGGTATTGCCTTCGCGATAGGTGCTTGTGCCCTCCATGTTCATCTCTTTTACAAGAGCCGCATAGACTTGCTCCGCAGAATACTTGGACTTAGTCTGCTGTGCCGCAATCATCAAGACTGCCTCAACACTAAGTTCCTTCTTTTTGCTATCGGTCAGCATCACAACCCCTTAAATATTGCGGCGGAATAGATATTGCCCATCCCAGCCGCCAGACTCATTATCAAACCATCAGGGGGACTTGTCGATTCCGAAAGGAATACCGAATCGCTTTCAGTTCGGTTCTCAATCGCTGGCACAAATCCTGACTTGATGTCGCCCAACAACAATAAAGTTTCAAGGAGTCCACTGCTTCCCATCGTATGACCAATTTTTTGCTTATACGAGGTTGCAATAAATCCTTGTAGCGTTTGGTTCAAGGCGCATTTTTCGGCCTTGTTGTTGGACGCTGTTCCAGTTCCGTGGGTTTTTACAATTTTAATCTCATCTGCCCGAATATGGGAATAGTGCAATGCGCCTTCAATTACCTTTTTGAAGCCCTCACCATCCTCGCACTGCCCAATGGCGTTTGTAGAGCGTTCTGACGCGTTGTAGGCACCAATCAATTGGGCGTGTGGGGTAATCCTCTGGCGGGAAACGGCGCTCTCGGATTCAAACACCGCAAAAGCGGCTCCCTGACCAACCCTAAACCCACTGTTTACCGAGTCAAAAGCGGATGGCTTTATGCCTGTATCTTCTTGTTTTTGGGTCAGAACGGCCTTAGAGTCACCAAAGAACTCCAGCACGGCGTTGGAGACACCGTCCTCCACCGTCAGCACAATGACGCGGTCATAGTCGTAGAAGTCGATCAGGTTGACCACATCCATCATTACCTTGAGGCTGGAGGCGCAGGCTGACGAGTCGGTGGTCACCATATCCATGTCACCGCAGGACTGGGCTATACGGCCAGCATAGACTTGCGTCAGGGTGAATGGCAGGAACTTGTAGGTGTAGGTCAGGCGCGAGTCATAGGGACGCTGGCCGATGCCAGCAAAGTGTGCATTGCCTGCGGCCAGAATGAAGGCAGTCTTGCCAACAGGGTTCTCGCGCAGGTAGGTCAACAACTCAGGGTCAAGCACCTTCTCGGCCAGTTTGTGAGGAACATAGACCAAGCCAGACTTGACTCGGTTGTAAGTCTCAGGGAACCAGTTGACCTTCTGGGGGTAGATGATGTCGTCAAACAACTCGACATTGGTCGTGGAGGCGGTGCGGTAGTGTGTCAAGTAGATCATTTGCAAGCCTCTGCAACTTCTTCCATCGAGGCAGGCTCTTTGGTCTTATTTGCCATCACGAGGTCATGCAACTCTTGCACAGACGCTGGCGTCCACTCTTTGCTGACTGCGTCGTCAATTCCATAGAGGTCGTCAAAGTACATCAACATGACCAAACCATCGAGACTGTCCAACCCTATTTCCTGAAAAGTATTTTCCATTGCGTCTGCTATGGCAACTTTGGCGTGAGCGGGTCGGGCGACCTTTGCTACATAGTTGAAAATCTCGATGAACTCTATCATTGGTCTGGGCCTTCTGTGGGCTGGTTGATAGCGCCAACCAAAGCCGCCGCCCAATCCTGCCAGTTGTTATAGATGTAGGGGCCGGGGATGCCCTCATTCGTGAAGACATCAATTGCCTTTAACCCAGCCGCCCACTGCTTCCAGTCTGTTTGCGCATTTGGAATCACCAACTGCTGACCCGCATACGCCTCGCACATCAGCGCCGCCCACGACTCAAAGGTGTGAAACCGAGGATCGTAGACAACAGCCAGTGCCATTTTACGGCCTCACATCGCCAATATTGGCATGGAGCAAAACTTTACCCAACTGATAGTCGCCGCCCTGCACATTGCTTGTAAAGATTAACCGAATTTCTCGGCGCTGTTCGCGCAAGTCAATCTTACGGGTGTCTGGGCTAAACGCATAGGGGGCAGAAGTTGTGTCCTCCGCCTGCGCAAAGGGACGGCCAGTCACTTGGAAGGTCATCTCGCCAGACTGAATGAAGTCAGGCTCCATCCGCTCTAAGTGCAACCAGAAGTTGTCGCCAACAGGGGACGACTGAGATGGGCCACCCTGCACCCAGCCAAGGTCTGAGGTCGTGAAGTAACTCTCGATGGCGTTGGCCTCTTGAGCCACAACCTCATCAGTTCCAATTTCGTGTTGCCACAAGGTGATGCGGCCAGCCGTTGTATTAAATGTTGCCGTTACCGTGCCAGACGCTGTTGCTGGTTTGTCAAGGGTCACGGTGTAGAACCCTGCTGTGGCGCTTGGCGCAATTAAGGTGATCAACGAATCAGCGGCCACACCAGTCCCAATGACCAACTGCCCAACAGCAATCAAGTTTGTCACCGCAGACAAAGGCACTTCAATGTTTGCGTTTGTGTTTATTGTGGTGATGGAATTGGAAAAAACTTCCTGCTGAACACTCAACACGTTGCCTGCGTTGATTGGAAAACGAAACACTTGCGAGAAGTAACCAGCAGAGCGGCGTGCGCCCAAGGCTGTGCCTGCGTCATACCAGCAGTCTTCACGGGTGTTGTAGATGATGCAGTCGTTGCACTCTTCAGAATCGCCAGAAGGGAAGAACCACCAAATCTCGCCAAAGCGAGGAACCTTTTGCGCATAGACCTTTTGGCTCTGCGCGTAGTTCAGGTTGTCAAAAAAGTAGTTCTGGTTGAAATTGTTCTTGAGTTCTTTGACCACACCGTTGTAGAGCAAGAAGCGGTCAACGCCAATCCAGTAGTAGATGCCGTCATACTCAATGACGCACTGACTGGACAGGATAGAAGACTGGCTGGTGATGATGTCATACCGCCAGTAGAAGGTTTGGGGCGTTCCAGCAACGGTCACGGTGGTTGGGGTGTACGACACGCGGATCAATGAATCAAGCGCCCAGAACAGGCCAGAGGGCGCGTTTGAGCCGCCTCGCACTGGTAAGCCCTTGACAATCTTTGTGGAGGACACATTGACCTCGTTTGAGTCTGGGCCGTTCCAGTCAAATGGATTGCCAGCAACGCAGTTCTTGATCAGGCCGTTGTCGCCATAAACAAACACATAAGGGTGCAACACAACCACGCCACCAGCAACCTCAATGATGTCGCCTGTTGGTGTTGAGCCAGAGGTGTCAGTCAGTGGAGACATGACCGTGCCAGCAATGTTGCCAGCCAATACAGGGGTCACGACCGTCTGGTCGATCTGCGCCAAGTTCAGACCGGGGTGCGCCAACAACAACTGATTGCCTGAACCCTGCGAATCAAACGAAGAGTCAAACTGCCACAGGTTCAAATCGCTCTCTGTAAACCCATCATTGATGGTTGCAACCTTGATTGAGAATCCACTGCCCGTGCCACCAATACTGGCCGCAGTGGCGCTCAACGTGTCGCCAACCACATACCCGTTACCTGCTGTCGTCAGAGTTACTGTGGTCACCGTAGCGCCAGCCACCACAATGGTGGCCTTTGCGCCAGAGCCAGAGCCGCCAGTGAGGGTCACATTTGTATAGGTGCCGTTGGTGTACAGCGTGCCGCCAACCAATGTGTTGAGCGTCAGAATCAAACCAGTAAAGGTGAACTGGTTAACACCACCACCAATACCGTTGTTGTCAATGTTGATGACCTCAAGGCCATTGTTGTAGCCATTGAAGACTTGGTTGTTTCCATCAACAGAGTTGACGTACAAGCCGCGAGAGTACCCATGCGCGTCTTCTGTGATGGCCCTGTAGCCGCCGATCTTGCGAGGACGGCCACGCTGGAAACGAACCCAGCGGCCATCGGTGTAGAAGTTCATGTCGAAGATCGTGCCGTCCCGCTGGACACCGGGTTGCGTATCAATCGCAAAAACCTTCTTGGTCATGTAAACGTCCCACCAGCAACACCAGAGGTAAATGTTCCAGTCGTTCCAGACACTGCACCAGAAAACACCCCAGCAACACCAGAAACATTCCCCGCAATTGCCAAGCCAGTTGCCGACAGCGTGGAACGCAACACACCAAGGATGGCAGTGTTAAATTCACCAGAGGTGGCGCGGTACACACCAGTGCTGGCCTCAGAGGCAAAATACAAAGCAGGGGCACCAACAGTGCCATCCACTAGACCGATTGAAGAAGAGCCAGCCAACACGGTGTTGGCGTTGACCAAGTTGGTGGAGTCGCAAATCAGCGTTGCTTGCTGGTTTGATGCAATCGTTGCGGTTGATCCGCCAGTGTTGGTAGAAAGCGTGACCGTGTAGTTGCCAACACCACCGACTGTGGCATTTTGAATGTAATACACCTGCACCGTTGGAGGGACGATGATGGTGACGTTGCCCGACAGGGTTCCTGTGTACTTCTGGATCACGTTGGATGCTTCAGAAGCAGTCAGGGTGTAGGTGCCTGTGGTAACGGCCTTGGTCAACTGGGTGAACGCAAACTGCGTAGACTTACCCAAACCAACGGTGTAAAACGTAGTGCCACTGCACACAATAATGCATGAATCAGTTGGCTGAAGAATGATTGAGGCAGAACCGTTAATCGTGTTTCCGCCAGAACCTGCAACCGTCAATGCGCCAGTCCCGCTGTTACGCAAGAACATAAACCAGTTGTCGCCCAAAGTAGAGGCGGCGGTTAGAGTTAAAGTTCCTGCGCCACCAGTCCACACATAGGTGTTAGAACGGTCAACAGACGTTGCAGTGAAGTTTGACGAAAAGGTTGTAACAGGCTGAGACTGGTTCAGCGTCTGACCAATAGCCAGCAAACCGTATCCAGCAAGGGTCGCGGCATCTGCGCCAGAAGAGCCTATGCCGTAAGCAATGATGCCCCAAGTGCCTGCTGTGGTTGGGTTGGCCGTGATATAGATGTACTGAGCCTCACCAGCGGCAACGCTCACAATGGTGTTTAAGCCAGTGTAGTCTTTGACTAGCAGGGCTACAGCACCCACATTTCGGATCAACGCATCTTGGCCGACAGAAGCCTGATTGGCTGGCGGCATCCACAACTCGTTTGCAGTAGAGGCGGTTGACACCTCCATGATTCGAGCGGCGGCATCGTCAGTTGATGTGCCGTTGATGGGCCACTCCAACTGCAAGTCAGCGGTCAAGGTGATGCGGCGATATGAGACATCCGTTGGCTGGATGACGTTACCTGTGAAGGGGCTGTTATATGACATGATCAGGTATCCAATACTGCGGCTTGACGGTCACCAATACGCTGAACATCTTCCTGTTTCAGCGTCTGCATGATCTGGTCATAGTTTGCCTGCCACATGGGCATCCGCTCGTCGTTCTTGAGGAACGGCATAGACTGCAAAAGAGAGCCATACAGCAACGCCTGCGGGGCGTAAATGGTGAACCAATTTGTTTGGTTGGCGGAGTCGAGCGGCTGAATTCGCTCGTAGTACAACACCTCAAAGGTGTAAGCGGCGGCAGGTGTAGGAACCACCAGCCAGTGTGTGTAATCGTAATCACCGTAATAAGCGGGCACGCCTGTCTCTGTGGCATCAGGCCAATACTCACGCAGGTACTCATACTTACGAAGCAAGACGGGAGTGCGGCTACCATCCACCACCACATTCATTGAAACGGTTTTGTGCCAACGGGCAGGCTTGTCAATGACGGCTTGCGTGGCCGTCATCGTGCTTGTGCTGACTGTCAGGTTGCCCAAAAACTTGATCTGGCTGGCAATGATCTGCTCGGCCAGCATAATGAAAAGAGGGATTTTTTCAAGGGTGGCGTCGTCAGATCGCTCCAGATAGGACTGAATATTTTCGACCAAGGAGTCGTATGTCATTACCGATGCGGTCGTCATTTGTTCTCCTTATCCGACATTGCGCTCAAAATGCGGGCAATCTACCAATGATTTGAAATTGCCTCCCCAGCGGTTTTTTGGGTTCAAAGTTTCCCAATATGCACCCAATGGAGCAAGGATGCCCTTGTCCCATATTATCTGCCCATCCTTGAAGAAGTTCAAGTCGATGGCACAGCGTTTGAGGTGAATGGAATTCATGGTCTTGGAGCGGCCAGCCTTCACATGGAGGGCTTGCTGTTCAGGTGTGCGGGCTAATTCACCGCCAGTGACCATAAAACCTTGCTCAGTGGCGTATTGAATGAGTTTGCAGGCATCCAATAGGAATGCGGCTTGTTCTTGACTCAGGCTCATTCTTTGTCCTTTCTGCGCATCTCCATGACCTTCTCAACGGTACGACCGCCAAAGTAAGCAGTCATCACAAGCATTCCCCACTGACCCAGCAGGTTGACGTAGGACTCACTTATTTTGTATCCATAGCCGTCAAGCAGAGCAAATATCAAATAGGCAGTCAGGAGGTACACAAGAGTCCCGGGGCGCACATTCTTGGACAGCCACGAGTCGGAGGCCATATCAGCCTGCCAACGCTTGCTGACGTTGTCCTCTTGGTTTGCTTGCGCCTTGAGCAGTGCCGCCAACTCTTCTTGTTCAATACGAGCCTTCTCAATGCCCAACTCAAGCAAACGCTCTTCGTGGTCGTACTGGAGTTGGCGCAACTTAGCAACTTCAGCGTCAGATGGGTTGTCGGAAATCTTCACGCCAAGGGCGTTCTCGACAACTTCTTTGCCCTTCGCTTGGATCGCAGAAGACAAAAGGCCCAGACCATTCTGAGCCAATGTACCAAGCAGTGATGCAACGATTGGAATCATAGTCACCCTTTCAATTCAAAACTTAAATTTGCGTGACGGGGATATTGCACAACGCGCTCCCCTTCAGGACATTTATATTTGATGGTTGCCAGCAAAGTTGCCTTGCCGCTGGCAATCTTTTCTTTTCTTACCATCGTGAGTTCGTATGTGAACGTGTCAATCTCTGGGCCTGCTGGGCCACTGAACTTGCTTGCGGTGGTGGTCGCCTCATGCACCATGCCTGCCGCATCACGAATGCTTGGCGTAAAACTCTCAACAGAACAGTCGTCCCGTTTCTTTATTCTTGCAACCGTGACGGTGATAGGCTTCCCAGCCTCCGCCACAATTTTAAAATTCTCTGGAGACCATTCAATGATTGCTCGGTCAAAAAAGCCAAACTTATCGGCAAGCGTGTAACTGCCGCCTAGTGCGGCAACACTAGCGGCGACGGCTCCAATTGCTTTGGTAAGGTCAACCATTAAAGTCCCAGCACCTTTTTGATGAGTTCGCCAGCCACGCCGGGGCCAAACAGCACGCAGACAATCACGCCGTACAAGAGGTACTCAATCTTGGTCATGCGCCTAGACCCATCGTCAAAGCGACCCTGAATACCCTCATAACGCTGGGCGCAAATAGCCTCGTGAACGCTCAATCGTTTATCCGTTTCTGAAGCCAACTCATGTACATCCGCCATATCTTCCCCTTAGAGAAGCCACCCGAAGGTGGCCTCTGTTCTTACTTCGCCTCTACATCAGAGACCGCCTCTTCAGGCTTGGCCTCTAATGCTTCTTTAAGCATTCTAAAAAAAGCATCTCTGCCTACTTGCAACTGATCCACGTTGAATCTCGCTGAGTCCAACTTACGATCCAAGTCAGCGACATGGTTGAGCAACATCTGCTGTTGCTGTGTCATGTCTTCATACTTGTAATCTACGCCGTCAATTGTCACAGGGGTCT
>Ga0247723_1001363_pt1 | contig 14431 bp, 7 predicted proteins | sample MSEWelMarce5H_FC_FD_189079 | JGI IMG/M metagenome (GOLD analysis project Ga0247723, IMG submission 189079) | Subsurface sediment microbial communities from gas well in West Virginia, United States - MSEEL Well Study Marcellus 5H_FC | ecosystem: Environmental > Terrestrial > Deep subsurface > Rock...
TTTATTATGAAGAAGACTGACAACGTAAAAACAATTTTACATTTACAAAATAAAGATTATATCTATCGCTATGTTCTAGTTGATAGATTTAAACATACATCAACTGCACATCATGGTTTTGATAAAAGTCTAGAACTAACAGAAGCAGAGATATTTGCTAAAGTTAAACCTAGACAATTAAGACGTAAATATATAATAAAAAAAGATTAGTATGGCATCAGTTGTAGAAATTTGTAATAATGCATTAAACCAGCTTGGTGCTTCAACAATCCTTTCACTTACAGAAGATTCTAAAAATGCAAGACTTTGTAATGCAAGATATGAAAGTATTCGTAATGCAGTATTTAGATCTCATGCCTGGAATTGTTTAATGGCAAGACAAGAACTTGCAGCAGACACAGCAACTCCTGCTTGGGGCTGGGCTAAACAATTTACATTACCATCAGACTGTTTAAGAGTTATTACAATATCTGATTATGATTATGATTATAAAATTGAAGGTAGAAAAATAATGGCAAACGTATCTCCAATAAAACTTCAATATGTAAAATTAGTTACCGATCCAAATGAATATGACACATTACTTGCTGAAACTATTTCAGCTGCTTTAGCTGCTGATATTGCTTTTGCTGTTACTGCTAATGCTACATTAGTAACAACAATGAAAGAAATTTATAAAGATAAATTAGGTGAAGCTAAACACGTTGATGCTACAGAGGGTCAAAACACAGATCCTAATATGGGTCAAGTTGATGTAATATTATCAGACGAATTTATCAACAGTAGGTTTTAATTATGGCAAGAGTATCAACAGCTCTTACTAACTTTACTGGGGGTCAGTTATCTGATCGTATGGAAGGAAGAACAGACTTCCAAAAATATTTTAGTGGCTGCAAGACTTTAGAAAATTTTATAGTTCAACCTCATGGTTCGGTTACACGAAGACCAGGAACTACCTTCGCAGCAGAAGTTAAAACATCTTCTTTAAAAACAAGATTAATTCCTTTTGAATTTTCAACTGAACAATCTTATGCTTTAGAATTTGGAAATAATTATATTCGTTTTTATAAAGATAATGGAGCTGTATTAGAAGCCAATAAAACAATCACAGGCATTACTCAAGCTAATCCTGGTGTTGTTACATCAGCAGCTCATGGTTTTGCTAATGGAGATACAGTTGTTATTACTGGTGTTGTAGGAATGACACAAGTTAATGGTAAAAGATTTACAGTTGCTAGTGTTGCAACTAATACATTTCAGTTACAAGATATAGATGGTAATAACGTAAACACTACATCTTATACTGCATACACATCTGGTGGTATTGCAAATAGAGTTTATACATTAACAACAACTTATTTAACTGCAGATTTATTTAACATTAAATATGCTCAGTCAGCTGATGTTATGTATTTATGTCATCCTGATTATTCTGTAAAAAAATTATCTAGAACTGGACATACATCCTGGACAATTACAGAAGTAGATTTTACTGATGGACCCTATTTAGATGATAATATTACAACTACAACATTTGGTATGTCATCACATACTGTTGGAACAGGAAGAACATTAACAGCATCCGCCATAACTGGAATTAATAATAATACAGGTTTTCAATCTACTGATGTTGGTAGACTTTTTACTTTTAGAGATGGTTATGGTGAGATCACAGCTATTACTAGCACAACAGTTGTAACAGCAACAGTTTTAAAAGACATGGGTTCTTCCTCTACTACTACTGAGTGGGCATTAGGCGCTTTTTCAGACACTACTGGTCATCCTTCTTGTGTAACTTTCTATGAACAAAGATTAGTATTTGCAGGAACAAGTGATCAACCACAAACATTATTTTTTTCAAGATCAGGAGATTATGAAAACATGCACGAGAATAGAGGAGGAACTGTAGCTGCAGATGATGCAATGATTTATACAATAGCATCAAATCAAGTAAACGTCATACAATCTTTAAAAGCAACAAGAACATTAATTATATTAACATCAGGTGGTGAGTTTACATTAAACTCAGATTCTACAGGAACTGCTGTATCACCAACAAATATAAATATTAAAAAACAATCTAATTATGGAGCATCAAATATAGATGCGCTATCAGTTGGTAATGCAACTTTATTTGTTCAACGTGCTAAAAGAAAATTAAGAGAATTAGCTTACAATTTTGACACAGATGGATATGTAGCACCAGACATGACTATCCTAGCCGAAGACGTTACCTTATCTGGATTAGATGAACTAACATATCAACAAGAACCACATAGTATTATTTGGGGTATTCGTGGAGATGGAATTTTAGTTGGTTTAACATATCAAAGATCAGAACAAGTTGTTGCTTGGCATCAACATAAATTAGGTGGATCTTTTGGAGCTACAACTCATGGTATTGTTGAAAGTGTTATTTCTATTTCTGGAAATTCTTATAATAGAACTGATGAAGATCAACTTTGGGTTATTGTTAAAAGAACAATAAATGGAGTAACAAGAAGATATGTAGAATATTTTACACCATTTCAATTTGATAGTTCACTTACACAATTTCAATTTCTTGACAGTGGTTTATCTTATTCAGGATCTGCAACTAGCACATTAACTGGATTAGATCATCTTGAAGCTCAGTCTGTAACTGTTATTGCTAATGGATCAACACATCCTAATAAAACTGTATCTTCAGGATCTATTACATTAGACAGAACAACAACTGCTGCAAAAATTGGATTAGGTTATACATCAACATTACAAACAATGAGATTAGATGTTGGATCACAAGATGGAACTTCACAAGGAAAAACAAAAAGAATATTTGATGTTACATTAAGATTTTACGAAACAGTCGGAGCTAAGGTGGGTCCAGACACTTCTAACTTAGAAGAAATACCATTTAGATCTTCTGCTGCATCTATGGATGTTGCTGTTCCTTTATTTACTGGAGATAAGAAAATTGAATTTAGAGGTAACTTTGAAACTGATGGATATCTTTTTGTAATACAAGATCAAGCTCTACCTATGACAATATTATCATTATATCCAAGATTGATTACTAATGATGGATAACATTAATATTATTCCTTTTAAAAAGGAACATGCACATCATATTATTAGCAATCCAATGAATGATCCTGCTATTCAGATTGCACCGCAATTTAAAAAATATGCATTATTTTTAGAAATACCAGGAATGTCATTTACTGCTATCAAAGATGGAAAGATTGTGGTATCAGGCGGTATTGGCATATTATGGGATAATGTTGCTGAGGGATGGGTTTTGGCAACTAATGATGTATGGAAGAATCCTATATCTATTGCAAGACACGTTAAAAAAAAACTAGATATTTTAACAAAAACTTATAAAGTGAAAAGATTACAAACCGCTGTAAAAGCAGATTTTGTTTTAGGGATAAAATTTGCTGAATGGTTAGGTTTAAAATCAGAGGGTTTAATGAAACATTATGGACCAGATGGTGCTGATTACATAAGGTTCGCAAAGATTTATTGATATGTCATTCGTAGGTGATCTAATAACTGGACAGTCGCAGAAAAAAATAGCTAACGCTAATGCAGCTTTAATGGAAAGAGATGCTGTTGTTTTAGAACAAAAAGCGCAGCAAGGATATAAAGTTTATGAAAAATTTGATCTACCACAAATTTATGCACTAGAAACAAAATCAACTGGAGACATTAGAACTGGTTATGCAATAAGAGGAGTTACAGAAGAAGGAACTGGTTTAAGAGTATTTATGGACAATGCTCTAAACTTTGCAAGAGATAGAGATATGCTAGAATATAATGCTCTTGTTAAAAAAGAACAATTAGAAAATGAAGCTGTAATGAGAAGAGCTGAAGCAAGAGTTGAAAGATATCGTGGACAAGTTGCTGAAACTGTAAGTTACTTTAAAGCCGGAGCATCTTTGTTAGGCAATTACCAAACCGCAACAAGAAAATAATAATTTATGGCAATTAAAATTTATCAATCTCAAATTAGACCCACAGAAGAAATAGGCGCTGTACAAACAACTCCTGGTATGAGAGTTAGTATGGAAACAGCATCAGCTCTTGGAGCTGCCTCATCTAAATTTACCGGAGCTGTTACAGATTTTATTATAGAAAAAGAAAAAGTAAAAGCCGATACAGAAATTTTAGAGAAAAAAGAAAAGATATATAATGGCGATGAAAATATTCCAGGTTTATCTAAAGTTAAAGAAGATGCATCTAAAATGGAAGATCCTGATCAAGCAGATAAATATTATAAAGAAGAATTTAAAAAGATTCAAGATTATCATTCACAAACTACTAAAAGTTTTTTAGCAAAAAGATCACTTGATGCTTTTCTTCAAAAACAAGCGGTAGAAGATTCTATTCTTATTAGAAACTCTTCTACTAATAATTTATTAGAAAGAAATAGACTTGCAGTAGAAGCAAATACTGATCGTTTAAAAAAATCTATTGTTTATGGAAAGACTGATCTTGAAATATCTAATGCACAAAATGAACTTAATACTATTTTAGAATCTGATGTTTATAATAGAGTTTATGGGAAAAAAGCTGCAGAAGAAAAAAACAAAGTTAGAGAAGATGTAGATTATTATAAAGGTTTAAGAACACTTGATCGTGATCCAGCAAAGATTAATGATGTTGTTGCAAATTCTACTTTACCTATAGAAAAGATTGAAAAGTTAAGATCTCATGCAAAACTATCAGCTCTTAAAATAGATGAAACATCAGGCAATAATTTAAAAGATTATGAAGCTCAAATTGATAAAGGTAATGATCCAGGAATTAATGCTCTTAATGCTGCGAAAGAAAGATCTATAGCAGTTGATAATTTTGATAACGCAAGAAAGATTGATGCTTTAATAGAAAAAAGAAACATTATTTTAAACATTAGAAGTAAATCACTTTCAGAAATGGATGCAGAAATTAGTAAAATGGAAACAATGATTACTACTTCAAAAGCTGAAAACAAAGATGTACCTATTGCTGAATTAAAAAAATATGAAATAATTAAAAAATTTAAAGCAGATTTACAAACAGATTTAGAAAAAGATTTATTAAGAACAGCATCTGAAAGAAACATTGTTACTTTAAATAATATTAATTTTAACGATGTAATGATCAATCCATCTGAAGAAAATAAAAAACTATTTACAGAAAGTCTGGCAGCAAGAAAAAATTCAGCAACCACTGCTGGCAAATATTATAACTTACCTACAAGATTTTTTACTGATGCAGAATCTAAACAATTAAAAGCTATTGTTGAAAAATCTACAGATAGTAAAATGTTATTACAATTAGCATCAAACATAACAAATGGTTTTGGCGCTGATGCTCCAGCTGCATTTTCTGAAATATCTAAAGAGAATGCATTATTTGCGCATGTTGGTGGTATCACAATGTTTAATGGTGGAGTTCCAACTAAAGGAGCTGCAGATGCTATTGATGGTTATTTATTAAGTAAAAATAAAAATATTAAATTAGAAAACTTTAGAGAAAAAGATAAATCATCTATTATATCAGGTTACCAAAAAGCATTTACAGGAGTTGGAGCTGAAACTTTTAACAGAGTTATTGAAACAGCTGATAACATTTATTTAAAAAGAACTTATGATGCAAATGAATTAAACAAATCATTTAGTTCATCAAGATATACAGAAGCATTAAACGAGGCAGTTGGTTCATTAAAAGTTAATGGAAAAGAATATGGAGGATTTGATAAATATAATGGTTTAGATGTTGTTGTTCCTTCTTATGTTAAAAAAGGTAACTTTAATAATATTATTGATTATTTAGAAAAAAATGAAAATGTTTTAAAAAAATCTGGTTCATATACTGATCCTCAAGGAAACGTAATTGAAACATTACCATTAGATAGAAATGGAAAAGAAATTAAAATATTCTCTGAAAAGTTTTTTGGTGATCCTTACTTTGTAACAGTGGGTCCAGGAAGATATAAAATATCTTTATCAAAACCTTTTGGTTCAAATGTACAACCTGAATATTTGCTAAATAAAAATGGCGGTTACTTTATCGTAGATCTTAATAAGATTAAAGGAGATCTAGGAACAGTAAATAAATAATGTCATTTTTTTTTGAAGAAGAAAAATCTACCAATACTTTATTAGAACCTAAAGAAAATTTTTACGCACAAAAAGAAGCTCCTCCTGAACAAGAAAAATTAAGTGGTATTGAATCTAGAGCTAAAGGAAGAGAACAATACTTTACAGCAAAAGAATATTTAGAAAACTACAACGCATCAAGACAATCCTTTGATAAATCTAAATCAGAAGTATCTGAGCTTAATAATCTTGATAATGCCTGGAGCGAAATCACTGACATTATGATTAAAAATAATGTTCAGTTTGATAATCCAATGCCAGATCTGGATTTTTATAAAACAGAATTTGGACTAGAAGGTTATGAAACAAGACACGAAAGAGTTACTAGAGCTTTAACATTATTACAAGAAGAGCAAAATAAAAATGAAAATTTAAAACTAGAATTAGAAAATAAATCATTAAATAATTTAGATGCTATTCTAAAAAAAATTAGTGTTGATGCAAAAGACTCTGAAGCATACGCAAATGAACTTTTTGAAAATACAAACTTTTCTGGCAAAGTAGGTAACCTTGCAGGAAACGCAGTTAGTTATTTAAGAGAACCAAGTGTGTTTACTACACTGCCACTTGGTATGACTTATGGTTTTGGAAAAACAGCATTAGGAACATTTTTAAAAACAGCATACTATGAAACAGTTTTAGGAGCAGGATCTGAAGCATCAAGACAATTAAATGTTCAACCTTATAGAGAAAAATTAGGATTTGAAGGAACAGGTTTTGAAGCTGGAGCTAAAGAAGTTGCTTACTCTGCAATTTTTGCTGCAGGTATTGGTGGTGTATTAAACACAAGTATTTTTGGAATATCTAAACTATTTGCAAATGCCACACCTGATATGCAAGTAAAAATGATTGCTAAAATTCAAAATAATATTGAAAACCTAACTGATGAAGATTCTTTAAAAATTTATAAAGAAAACTTTCCAGAACAATTTAAAACTAAAGAAACTGATGCTGCGGCTGAATTTATAGAAAATAGAATTTTTGAAGAAAAACAAAATCCAATGGTGGATAATGTTAGAAGCAGAGATTTACATAATGAAAGAGCTGCAGAAGCAACTTTAAAATTATTAAATGATGAACCAATTACAATACCTGATGAATTACCACAAAAATTAAAATTTGAAGATATCCTTAAAGGAGCATCTATAGAAGAATTTAATATTAATAAATTAACAACAGACGCAAAGACTTTTCAATATAAATCAGAAACAAATGAATTTGGTATATCTCAAAAACTTATGGATGTTACTAAATGGGATCAGCCAAGCGCAAGCACTCTTTTAGTTTATGAGTTTAAAGATGGTAGATTAGCAGTCGTTGATGGACATCAACGATTTGGATTAGCAAAAAAATTAATAGATCAAAAACCTAGATTGTATGGATATAGAATTAAAGAAGTAGATGGTTATGTACCAGATCATGCAATGCTTCAGGGTGTTGCAATTAATCTAAGACAAGGAACAGGTACTGCTATTGATGCCGCTAAAATGATGCGTGTTAAAAATTTTGATATTAATGCAATCATGGCAAGTATGCCAGTTAAATCAGAAATAGTTAAAGTTGCACAAGGTTTAACAAAATTATCTAACGATTCATTCTCAATGGTAGTTAATAAATTTATTGATTACAAAGTAGCATCTAGAGTTGGTGAATTATTACCTGATAAAGAATTGCATGCATCTGCATTAACAATATTAAAAAAACAAAAATTTGATAATATGCAGCAAGTAGATCTTATTCTTAAACAGATTAGAGAAACTCCTTCTGTTAAAATGAAGGAACAAACATTGTTTGGAGTTGAAGAATTTAAACAATCTTTAATTGTTGAAAAATCAATATTATTAACAAACTTTGCAAAAAGCACAAAAGACAAGAAAAAGTTATTCTCACTTGTTGTAAGTAAAGATGAATTATTGACTTCTGCCGGCAATAAGCTAGATAATATTAATAACGAAAAAATATTAACACAAAATGCGAAGATCCAAGAAAAAATTGAAATCCTTGCAACCAGAGTTGGACAACTCTCTACAGATCTCACAGAAGCAGCCAGACTCTACCAAGCAGGAAACAAAGCAGAAGCAAGAAAATACTTCGCCGACGCTGTCGATCGAGCAGCAGAAAGAGGCGATTTTGATGGGATCAATGCTAGCGGATCACCAGACAATAATGCAATTAAAACTGAAATACAAACAAGCACTGCAGGAAGCAGACCAGAATCAGAAAACATAAGTAATAAGTTATTTGACGAACCAGGTGGAAAAGGTTCAGTTGAGCAAAGTCAATCATTAAAAAACGAAATACTATTAGATACAGAAGTTCCTCCTGCTAAACCTACACAAACAGATTTAACTAATTCTTTAAGTGCAGAAAACAAAGTTCTTAATTTAGAAGAGCAAAGAATGGTTAATGATATTGAGCAAAGAATAAATTCAGGCACTGCAACAAAACAAGATGTTATTGATATTGAAAACAGTAATCTAGTTAAAAAAATAATAGAAGATCAAGATGCTTATTATGAAATTAATCGTACTGATATTGAACCTAACTTTGTTAATGGAAGATTTACAGAAGAATACTTAAATAATAAAATTTATAAATTGGGACAAGATGAATACAAAGGAATAGAGACAGTATTAAATGCTGTATATAAAACAGGATCTGAAACAAAAGATCGTATTGCTGTAATTATAACAGGAGTACCTGCTGCTGGAAAATCAAAATTCACAAATGAAGTTAAAAACGTTACTAAAGGAATGGTAATTGATTCTGATGATTATAAAAAATTAATACCTGAGTATAAAAATGGTATTGGCACATCATCAGTACACAACGAAAGTAAAGAGTTTTTTAAAAGAATGTTAAAAAAAACCATTACTAATGGAGATAATATTATTATTCCAACACTTGGAAGAAACGAAGAACCATTAACTAAAATAATTAATTCTTTAAAAAGCAAAGGATATGGAATTGCCATGATAAGAGTTGATGTTCCTCTTGCTGTTGCCGAGTTAAGAAACATTAAAAGAGCTATAAAAACAGGCAGATATGTTGATAGTCAAATCATTACAAAAGAAGTTGATAATAATATTAAAACAATTTACAATAAACTAACAAAGGAACAAATAAATGTCAGAGCTGAAATTGATGGCACAGTTGAAGACACCATCAGATACATTAGTGGATCAAAAGAAGAAATTGCACAAAATTTACGAAGATGGAGAGAATTACGAGCTGAAGCTCCTGAGAGAGCTGGAGCAGGAATTGTTACTAGAGAAGAACCTGTAGCTACATTAGGCGACGATACTGCAAATATTCTAGATCAAGAATTTTCATTAAGCACTAAATTAGATGATGTTAATGAAATTGTTCCAGAATTAAAAACTATGAGACAAATTCTTGATGAAGAAAACCAAACTAATTTATTTATTAACAGATTGGCAGACTGCGTATGAGTTATAAAGATTGTATTACAAATGGTATTGCAGAAGGTAATGTTACCAAAAATCAAGCTGATGAACAGATAAAGTTATTTGATGAAAAGGTAGAAGAATATTTAGCTAAAGGAATGTCGCAAGCTGATGCTGAAAAACAAGCAGCTAAAGATTCATTTGATATTTTTAAATACGAAGCAGCAGAAAAAAAACGTAGAGAATTATTAACTCTTAAAGCTCAACAATCAATATCAAAACATTTTAAAACATACAGAAATATGAATGGAGAAGTAGATTATGGAAATGCCGGTATTTCTATTTTATCTCCTGATGACTATTCACCATACGTTACTGTAGAAAACCAAGTTAAGGTTATTAAGGGACAAGCTCATAAAATATTAGTTGATGTATTAGATACATTTAAACCTGGTATTGGTGGTTATACAAGAAATAAAGCTACACTAACTATGTTAATTAGAGAAATTATTGAACCTGGTTCAACTACAAATCAAGCAGCAAAAGAAATGGCAGAAGCATGGAAAGCATCTTCTGAATTTCTAAGATTAGAATTTAATAAATATGGTGGAAGAATACCATCTAGAAAAGATTGGGGATTACCACAAATACATGACACTTTAGCAATTAGAAAAACAAATAAAGAAGATTGGATTAATTATACCATTGACAGATTAGATCCTGTTAAAATGATTAATGAAAAAACAAAATTACCTTTTAATGATAAAACTTTAAGATTAGCATTATCAGATGTTTATGAAACAATAGTTAATGAAGGTTTTAATAAAGTTAAAGCTACACAAAGAACTTTTGGAAGTAATCTTGCATCACGTTATACAGATCATAGATTTTTAGTTTTTAAAAATGCACAGTCTTGGATTGAATACCAAAATAAATTTGGCAATAATAATGCATTCCAGGTGATGATGGATCACATTAATAAAATGTCTAGAGATATTGCATTAATGAAAGTTCTTGGAGCAAATCCTGATGCAACAATTTCTTACATGACTACTCTTATTAAAAAACAAGCTCAAATAGACGTTACTAAACAAGTAAGACTTCCTGTTGCTAAACAACAATTAGAAGAAGCAAAAGCATTACTTGCTAAATCTACTGATCCTGTTGAAATTGAAAAACTTAATAGACAAGTAAGTCAATATGCTCAAGATATTTCTGATGCTGAAAAATTTAACAGAAAATCAATAGCTCAATTCTTTGGTTCATTAGAAGAAGATAGAGCTAATACTAAAATAGAATTAATTAAAAATTTATATGGTTATCATAAAGGTGCTTTAACAAACCCAGTTGATGGGTTTGTAGCAAGATCTTTAGCAGGATTAAGACATATATTAACATCAGCTCAATTAGGATCTGCATCAGTTCTTGCATTAACAGACTTTAACTGGAGTAGAGCTGCTTCAGCTCATATTGGTTTACCTCAACACAGAACAGCACAAAATAGTGTTAAATTATTATTTGATCCACTTGATAAAAAAGGTAAAGCAAAACTTGCAATTAGACTTGGTTTAGTTGCTGAACATTGGAGTACAGTAGCATCTGCATCTGCAAGATTTCTTGGAGAAATAGAAGCTCCACAAGTTGCAAAAAGAATATCAGATTCAGTTTTAAGAATATCTGGTTTATCGCATTTAACTCAAGCAGGTAGATGGAGTTTTGGTATGGAGCTTATGGGATTCTGGGCTGAGAATATTGGTAAACAATTTAAAGAATTACCTGAAGCAATGCAAAAAACATTTTTACGTTATGGAATAAATGATGGATCATGGGATATTATTCGTAAAACAAAATTATATGATGCAGGAATTGACGATGTTAATTATGCAAATAAAGGCGCAACATTTTTAAGACCCGATGATATTAGATTAAGAACTGATTTAACTGAAAGTTTAAGAGAAGATCTTACAAGTAAATTAATGGAGTTAGTTGTTAATGAAACTGAATTTGCAATACCTGCAACTTCTGCAAGAGGTAAAGTTGCTTTATTTGGTAATCAAAGATCAGGAACTATTGGTGGTGAATTAATAAATTCTGTTGCAATGTATAAAAACTTTCCAATTACATTTGTTTATACTCATTTAAGAAGAGGTTTTACTCAAACTAATTTAACCGGCAAAATGAAATATGTAGTTCCTTTAGTTATTTCAGGAACTTTATTTGGAGCTTTAGCTTATGAGCTTGGAGAAATAACAAAAGGCAGAGATGTTACTTCTGCAGAAAAAATGCAGGAACCTAGTTACTGGTTAAGAGCAATGATTAAAGGTGGAGGTTTAGGTATATTTGGAGATTTTATAACTGCATCACAAAATCAATATGGCAGAAATTTATCTTCAACAATTCTAGGCGCGCCTGCTGGGTTCTTTGAAGATGTTGCAAAACTTACTTTTGGAAATATTATTAATTTAGCATCAGGTGAAGAAACTACTTATGGAAGAGATGTAAGTGATTTTTTAAGACAATACACTCCTGGAGCAAGTTTATGGTATGCCAGACTAGCTTTAGAAAGATTAATCTTTGATAATATACAAAAAATGATTGATCCTAAATTTAATGATAGAATTATTAGACGAATTAATAAATACAGGGATGAACAAGATAAAGAATATTTTTGGAAGCCAGGAGAGAGTTTTCCTGAAAGAACACCAAAAATTAATATATTTGAATAAATAAGATAGACATTAACGATTGAATTTAATATAGGGAATTATGACAATATCATCAACTACAGTTAAAGTTAGTTATTCAGGCAATGGATCAACTACAGTATTTGCATATACATTTAAAATATTAGATGATGATGAAATTCAGGTTATTATTCGTACCTCTGATGGAACTGAAACAATAAAAACTAAAACAACTCATTATACAGTATCTGGAGTAGGATCTTCAGGTGGTGGAAATATTACATTTCTAACAGCTCCAACTTCTTTACAAACTGTTGTTTTAAAAAGAAATACAACAAGAACACAGGAAACAGACTATGTAGCAAACGATCCATTCCCAGCTAATTCACACGAAGAAGCTCTTGATAGAGTTACAATGATAACTCAAGAAATTCAGGAAGAATTAACAAGATCAATTAAATTATCTAAAACAAATACAATGACATCTACAGAATTTTCTGTTGGTGCTTCAGATCGTGCTAATAAGATTCTAGCATTTGATACTAATGGTGAATTATCAGTTACACAAGAGCTTGGAACTAACAGAGGTTCATGGAGTGCTGGTGTTACTTTTAATGCTAGGGATATTGTAAAAGATTCATCTAACAATAACGTATATCTTTGTAACACAACACACACATCTACTGGCACGACTCCTATCAGTTCAAATGCTGATGTAGCTAAATGGGATTTAATTGTTGATGCACAATCTGCTACAAACTCAGCTAATGCAGCTGCGAACTCTGCATCTAACAGTTCTAATTTTGCTAACAACTCATCTAACTCAGCTAATACATCTGCTAATCATTCTGCAAATAGTTCTAATTTTGCAAACAATGCTTCTAATTCTGCTAATACAGCTTCAACTTATTTAGCTGATGTAAGTGCTAATGCTAATGCTTCTGCAAATTCTGCTAGCAATTCATCTAACTTTGCAAACAATTCTAGCAACAGTGCAAACTCAGCATCAAATCATTCTAGTAACTCAAGTAATTTTGCAAATAATTCTAGCAATAGTGCTAACACATCAGCAAACCACGCATCAAATTCTAGCAACTTTGCTAACAATAGTTCTAATAGTGCAAACACTTCAGCTAATCATTCTGCCAATTCATCTAACTTTGCAAACAACAGTTCAAACCATGCGGCAAACAGTTCAAACTTTGCCAATACTTCTAGCAATCATGCAAGTAATTCATCTAATCATTCTGCTAATTCTAGTAACTTCGCTAACACATCTAGTAACCATGCAGCTAACTCTAGTAACTTTTCTAACAATTCTAGTAACTTTGCTAACACTGCTAGTAATGCAGCTAATGCGGCAAACAGTGCAAGAGATGCAGCTCTAGCAGCAGCTGATAATTTTGATGATGTTTATTTAGGTTCTAAAACTGCAGATCCTACATTAGATAATGATGGTGATGCTTTAACAGCAGGAGATTTATATTACAATTCAGTAGGTACTGTTTTAAAATATTACACAGGTTCTGCTTGGGTATCAATTACTTCAGGTGGTATTACAGATTTAGTACAAGATACAACTCCACAACTTGGTGGTATGTTAGATGTCAATGGACAATCTATTGGTGATGGTACATTAGAATTAGTTAAATTTGCAGAAACAGCTAGTGCTGTTAATGAAATAACAGTAACAAATTCTGCAACTGGTAATGCACCAGAAATAGCAGCTACTGGAGATGATACAAATATTGATCTTAAACTTACTCCAAAAGGTACTGGTAAATTAAATTTAGATGGAATTAAATTTCCTAATGCTGATGGTTCTTCTGGACAGGCATTAACAACTAATGGTTCTGGTATATTATCTTTTAGTACAATTTCTGCAGATGGAACTGCTGATTGGGACACATCTGTTAAAACAACAGGATTTACTGCAACAGCAAATAAAGGATATTTTTGTAATACAACTTCAGCAGGATTTACAGTAACATTACCTGCATCACCAAGTGCTGGAGATGAAGTTATAATTTTAGATTATGCAGGAACTTTTGATACAAATGCTTTAGTTATTTCTCCTAATGGAGGTAAAATAGAAGGTGGAACATCTAACTTACAATTATCTGGTGAAAGAGAAGGTGTAAGATTAGTTTATATAGATTCAACACAAGGTTGGTTAGCTTATTCAGGAATTAATGAAGGAACAGATGCTTTA
>Ga0247723_1001364_pt1 | contig 14430 bp, 15 predicted proteins | sample MSEWelMarce5H_FC_FD_189079 | JGI IMG/M metagenome (GOLD analysis project Ga0247723, IMG submission 189079) | Subsurface sediment microbial communities from gas well in West Virginia, United States - MSEEL Well Study Marcellus 5H_FC | ecosystem: Environmental > Terrestrial > Deep subsurface >...
GGAGGTGGGAAGAAGAAGTAGATGGGGAACCGTGTTAAACTAGCGTTTCCTGAGCAGATGTATAATGCGATTGCATCCGCCGAGACGGGTGGGGAACAGAACCCGTACATCCGTACTAAGGTACGTCCTCCTAAAGGGTCAACTGCGTTTGGTCCTGTACAGCTTACGGGTACTACTGCAGAAGACTTCGTTACGCGCAACCAAGTGTCTCCTGAAGCGGCTGCGTTTTATAGAAGTCGTATGCAGCCTATATATAAAAATTTTGCTTACTATGGTAATGAACCTAATAAGCCTGGGTATGATAAGAAGTGGGAGTATGGTGGTACTGGTGGATTTGATCCTAACGTTGATGCTCAAGGGTATAAAAGATTAGCTACAGATGTGATGTCTAGCTTGTGGAACAAAGCTGGTGGAAACCCTGAGCGCTTTATACAATTGTGGCGCGGTGAAGATAGAGGAGCAGATCCAAGGTACTTCAACAATGTAATGAGCCACTTTAAAGGTATGCAATAATGAACAGGTCACTGTCTGAAGAAGCAGTGGGCGAACAACCCACATCCTCACCTAATATAGCAGAACAAAACATCCCTCTCGACGGTCTATTACTTAATCTCTCTGAAGAACAACAGAAGGAGCTCGTAGCGATTATCAAGGAAGACTATGATAACGCAATGGCAGCGCGTGAGAAGCGTACATGGGGTAAGAAGTCGGGAGAGGGTACTGGGCTTACGTTTGATGAGAAGTATGCAGAGCTTATTGATCTTTATGAAGGTGCTGATGAGAAGCGTCCTGAACAATGGATGTGCGCACGGTCGTTGAAGATTGCTCAAGCGATTGTTGAGATGGCTGTTGCTCGTCTGTTTCCGATGGTGTACAACGAAGATACGATTAGATGGCGTCCAGTACGTTCGACGAACAAGCAGTATGTGCAGCTTGTTAATCGTATGATGTATTGGGTCATAACTGTTTGGATGAAGGGGCAACGTGATGCGTTGCTCTATATACGTAATGCTGCGATGCTCGGTAGTGTGTTTGCTGAAGCATGGTGGAAACGTGAACAACGTGACCTTGATCAAGTGCAACAAGTTCCTGTGATGGGTCCTGATGGTATGCCTTTAGCTGATGAGATGGGTCAACCGATGGTTGTTGAACAACGATTAATGAGCGTTGATGAGAAGCCACAGATCAGGATCATACCTGTAGGTAAGGTACTCTTGCAACCTGGTGCGTCTACGATTGAAGATGATTCGGTTATAGTTATTCAGGATCATACGTATCGTGAGCTGCTTGGAATGCAGAAACAAGGGTTAGCACAGAACGTAACGGACAAGCTTAAGAGTGACATAGATACTAGGATAAGTACTGAGTTTAATTTATCGTTAGAGAAGGCTGAGGATGTTGCTGACTTCAATGCGAAGCGTCGGAACATGCCTATTGAGTGTTTACGTTGGTTTGGGAAGTATGACGCTAATGGTGATGGGTTCGATGAAGAACTCGTTGTATTGATTACGAATAAAGATGAGGTGTTCTTACGGGCACACATGTTGTCTAAGATCTCGAAGACAGGGAAGCGTCCGATTATTCATAAGAACTTTTTAGATCGTATCGGCGGGAAGATGTTGGGGATGGGGCTTTTAGAACAAGTTAAACCTCTTGCAGAAGAGATCGATGCTTGTTTCCGTCAGATGACGGATGCCAACACGATGAGTGTCATGCGTTGGGGGTTCTATGATCCTAACAGCGATTATGACCCTGATGAGCATGTGGCGAAGCCTCGGGCTATGTATCCTGTTAGCAATCCCCAACAGAACGTTTATTTTCCGGACATACAAATCCCTATTGAACGATTAGTGAATGCTATAAAATTGGTCACTGAATTTATTGAGCGGTTAACTGCTGCCTCTAGCTATGTTATGGGTAAGGAATCGGAAGTTGTTGGGGGCTCTGGGACTGCTACACGGACTCAAGCGATTATGTCATCCGCTGATACGCGGTTCAATCTCCCTGCAACTAACCTTAGATCTGGTTTAGCTGAGTTATACACAGATGTGTTTAACTTGTTAGCACTTAATGCTCCTGAAGGTTTAGAGGAGAAGATCTTAGGAGCGCAGTATGAGAAGGTGTTTACTGACGATGTATCCATGCAAGATGCACTTGCTCTTGAGATGGAGTGCTACCTTGCTCCTGCTGCTGATCTTGGTGATAGCAACACACGTCGTCAGATTGCTTCGATGATGTATGATAAATTATTATTAGGTATGAACCCATTGATTACTTCAGATCCTAACCGTATATGGTATACAACAGCTAATTACTTACGCGCTTATGGTGAAGACCCACAAGAGTGGATTGGGAAGCCTGCGTCTTTAAAACCTACGAATGATCCGATGGAAGAACATACCATGATGCGTGATGGTAGGTATACGCCTGTAGAGCCACAAGAGAACCACATGGAACATATTCAGGTGCACACAGAAGAGCTTAAAGGTCCTAACGTATTGTTGTGGCCGCCTGAGCGAATTAAGCTCTTACAACAGCACATTCAAGAGCACATGCAGATGATGCAGCGTATGATGATGTTAGCTGCACAACAGAAGGACATGCAGTCACAAACATCGAAAGGAGGGGACAGTGGAGAAGCTAACAATGGAGCAGCGCCAAATCAAAAGGGAGGAGCTGCAATTGTTGGAGGACAACCAGATGTTTCAGCAGCTCCAAACCAAGCTACGGGCACTCCAGAGCAGCAAGCGTCGGGAGCAACGGGAGGCGGCGTTTAGTAACAATACTCCTTATGCCTTTGGTTGTGAGTGGGCAATATGGGGACTAGAACAAGTAGACATTATACTAGCACAATTACGTGCTGAACTAAAAGATCGTACAGAGAAGACGATTACATACTAAGGAGAATGCAATGATTGATCCAAATGCTCGTCCAGAACCAATGGACGAAGAGGTAAAAGATATTGATGTGCCTGATGATCAGGTTGATGATGTTAAAGAGAAGGACATAGATCTCGACGAAGAAGATACGAATGATGAGGAGTTTAAGAAGTTAGACAATAAAGCGTTTGCGGCATTGCGTAAAGAAGCGGCTGATGCGAAGAGGGAACGAGAAGAACTACGTCGTAAAGTAAGTGAGTATGAGAAGCGTCCAGTACAACGTGTAGAGCAGGCTCCTGTAGTAGATACGAATAAGCGAAGGGAAATGATAGGTGGAATACCTGTCCCTGAAACGAAAGAAGAGTGGAACAAGCTTGCACGTGAGGATTGGCAAGCTGCTGTTGATCTTCGTTCGATTATCAATGCGCGGAAGGTAGCAGATGAAGTACGCAGTGTAGAACGTACATCTCGTACATTAGATGAAGCAAAAAATAAGGTACTACAAAAACACCCTGAGTTGGCTGATGGAACAACAGAGAAGGGTAAAATATATTTAAATATTTTAGAACGTAATCCTGAGTATCTCACAATGTCTAAGGGTCCTATCTTAGCAATGCGGGATATGGAAGATGAAATGGAATCTCTCGGGTATACGAGAGATCAGATCTTTGCATCAAAGAAAGTAGTTGCTCAGAATGAAGCTACCCGTGTAAGTAGAGGAGCGTTAACAAGCGGTGGTAAGATGCCTGAGAAGACAGCACGAACTGTATCTTTATCAAAAGATGATTTAGAGTTCTGTAAGTCTCAAGGTATTGATCCAAAGGATTACGCACGTGAACGTTTACAACTCGAACACAATAAGCAAGGAGCTCAATTATGAGTACAGATAAAAATTTAAAAACTTCCCAACAAGTTGTGGAACATCCACACAACGCACCTTCGGAAAGTGCATCGGCGCGGATTCTATCTTCTGATGATTCTCTCATAGCTGACCTCATGAAAGAGCAGCCAACTGCAGATCAAATCAGTCAGATGCGTGTTAGAGAACGAAAGATACCGAATTTGTTGGAGATTCCAGAGGAGTGCGTCCCCTTGCAAGGGAAGAAGTATCGTTTTGTATGGCTTACGAAAGGGAAAGACCTTTCAGTCAAACTACGTACTAATGGATGGGTGCTGTGTAACAGGATGACTGCACCGTTCATCAAAGAACATCGTTTCGGTGCTCATGGAGGTGTAGAGCAAGCTGGTATGTTGTTAGCGTTTTTACCTGAAGAAGTTGCTCTTAATATGGAGTTAGGTGCTGCTAAAATAAGTCAGCAGAGGGTAAAACACTATACGCAAGATATTTTCAAACAACAAGACAAAGATGCTCCTGCACAATTCTATAAGCCTGTAGATGATGATAAAGATTAACGATAAGGGAATCCTGCTTAATTCAATTCTAATTAACAGGAGATGGTAAAATGGCAAATACTCAAAGCCCTCGCGGGTTACGTGTTGCTGGTCCTCTGTTAGGTTGTCACTACTACCCAGTTGCTGCTTCTTATGCAACTGCGTTGTTCATTGGTGATCCTGTTCTTTTAACTGGAACAAGTAACAATGTAACAAGTGCTGCCGCAGGTTCTGGTAACCCATTACTTGGTGCTATTATCGGTGTCTACGATTCTGATAAGACCCCAGGTACGGTCAATTCTTCAGGTGTGCGTGTAAATTATAAGGTAGCTTCTGTAGCTGCTTATGTTTTAGTCGCAGATCACCCACAACAAGTATTCATTGCACAAGGTGATGGAGACACTTCATACCTTGATATGGATGATTGTGGTGGTAATATTCCATTAGTTGCAAGTACTGCTGGTTCTACTTTGAGTGGTCAGTCTGCTTGGACTTTGGATGATTCAGCAACGGCTAGTACGTCTGTTGGCGATCAAATTCGTTTGATTCGTCCGGTAGAACGTCCAGATAATACAGTGGCGATTGCGTATTGCGATTGGTACTGCTTCATTAACAATCATCAACGCAATGCCGGTATTGTCGGCGCTGGCGTTTAATAGAGGGGGGGCATAATGAATAGAGCACAATTTAGTAAGTCAGTCGTGCCTGGTCTTTTCTCCTTCATGAACTCGGCGTTAACTCGTCGGCCAAAGTTTTATGATCAAGTGACCAAGGTTAAAACATCCAAACGCGCGTATGAAGAAAACGCCTACTACGCAGGTCTCGGTCTTATGGCAGAGAAACCTGAAGGTGAGCAAATCTCGTATGACGACTTCATTCAAGGACCTACGAAACGTTGGACACCAAAGACCTATGGTTTAGGTGTTCGCTTTACGGAAGAACTTATTGAAGATAGTTTATATCCGGATGTTTCTTCTAGCTTCTCTGATATGTCTAAAGAGTTAGGTAACTCTGCTGCAGAAACAATGGAAGTTTTAATCCATGACATCTACAACAGCGGTACTGTAACTACTACACATACTGCAGGGGATGGATTGGCTATTTTCAGTACTGTGCATAAATCCTTAAATGGTGGTACATGGTCTAATAAATCAAGCGCTGATGCTTCTTTGTCTGCTACGTCTTTAAAACAAGGGTTCTTAGATTTTGAGAACGTCTTGAGCGATCGTGGTATTCAACAAGTACAACGTCCTGCGATCTTGTTAGTTCCTCCATCATTAGAGTTTACTGCACGTGAACTTTTACAATCAACATATACACCAGAAGACAACAATAACAGTATCAATGTTATTCAATCTCGCGGATTAAAGTTAATTGTAGATCCTTACTTAACAAGTACTACTGCTTGGTACTTAATTGGGGAAGAAAATCCTGTTATTACTTTCATGCGTCGTGCGCCTAAATTCGCAAACGATGGTGATTTTGAAACAGGTGATGCTAAGTTCAAAGGTACTTTCCGTATGTCTGTTGAAGTTAACAAACCTATTGGAATTTATCGAAACACCGGAGCCTAGTTTTAGGGTAGATCCTCGACGGAGTAAAGTTCCGTCGAGGATTCTTTTAAAAGTGTATAGCAATTCTGCTATTCCAAAATAAGGAGTATACACAATGAGTTATTCACGTACACGTGGTGAGATTGTTGCTTCAGGTGGGTATTATGTTGGAGCAAAAGGTACAGAAACCTTAGTTATCAATTCTGCAGGTCAAACCGTATCTGGTACTTTAAAAACACTTCAAACAACGTTCCTTACTTCTTCAGCAGCTCAGACGCTTTATGCGATTTCTCCTGTTGCAGGTAACGTAACGGCTGTTTATGTGTGTACTGATACAGCGTCAGTAGCTGCAGCATATACTATTAAACATGGTTCTGCTGGTAACACGTTAGCTTCAGGTACAAATACTACTGGTGTTGCTGGTCTTGTATCAACGTTAACGTTGGGTACGGTTGCAGTTACCGCAGGTGAGAGCATCTCAATTGCTCGCGCTGCGCAAGGTACTGCTGCTACTTCTGTTGTTAACATTGTTATTCAAAGGACATCTTAATACATAGTAATCCTCGATATGGGGGGAAGGTCGCAAGCCTGAACCCTGTATCTTCTTGCGGAGGTTGTAATGAATAATAAATATAAGACAGAAGAAGAACGAGTAATAGGCAGGAGAGAAACGTTAAGGAAGAGTAGTAGGCTCTGGTATATAAAGAATAGAGAAGCTAGACTTGAACAGTGCAAGAAGTATAAGAGTAGTAATGCAGGTAAAGAGGTACAATATAAGGCAGATGTTAGAAGGAGAGAGCGGGATCCTATTTCTTATAAAGCAAGAGCTAAATTTCGTTACGCTGTTTATGTAGGTAAGATCAAGCGTCAGCCCTGTTCAGTATGTGGTGAGCCAAATGCTCAAGGTCATCATGAAGATTATTCTAAACCTTATGATGTAATATGGTTTTGTAGCTATCATCACAAGCTTCATGAAGGAAAAATAATAGTAAAGAGAGCAGAAATATGATTGATCTTTTCTTGGCGTTAGCACTAATAATAGTACTCTATTGGCGAACGTTGCCTTATTTGAACTTAATTGATGACATTGTTCCGATGAGTGGGTACTTATATAATGTGCCACAAGTATCACCAGCCCCTGATTTTTATTTAAAGAAGTCGAATAGGTATGCACGTATATGGGCGATCACGGTACATTGTTTGAATACAGTAATGATTTATTTGATATTAGGAGGTAAGGCTGCACTTCTTTTTGCAGTATATCCTGTAGCAGTTAATAATGTCGCCTGGATAACAGGTTCATATTATGCTACAACTACATTCCTTACTCTTACTGCTTATTATTTCTTGACAAAAACAGCTTGGTTCATTGGTGTTCCTCTAGCGATGGCGTTCTTCGCTGCTGCTTTAAATTCAACTGTAGCGACGATTTGCTTTCCGTTTGTCTTTTTATTTGGTAACCCGATTGGGCTATCAATGCTTATTCCTTTAGGGATATTTCTGACAGGGAAACGTTTCACGACGGGGAAAAAGATACGTGAAGGAAACGGTGTCGCTGTTCCTTCTGATATAGCTCCGGATATTTTTACTGTTGGTCGATTAGCTGTTATGGTTAAGACAGTAGCGTTGTATTTATTCACAGCACTTGTTCCTTTGAAGCTTTTATTCTTTAGGAAGTTCGGGGAAGAATATCGTTTTGATCCAGAGTGTAAGAAAACTTTAGATTCATTTAATAAATGGTTTTACTTAAGTATTTTGCTTATTGGTTCTTTTATAGGTGTCGGATACTTTACAGGTAAATTATTCTGGGCATTTTGGTTTTTAGTATTAATTACAGCGTTTAGTAATTATAGATTGTTAGGACAATTCTTTGCTGAACGGTACATGTATCCTGCATGTATTGGTGTTATAGCCATTTTATCTTGTTTCCCTGAACCAATTTACTGGTCATTATTTGGTTTTTATTTATTACGTACACATTTATTTATTCCTGTATTCTCGTCGAACGAACAGCTATATAAAAATGGGATACAACAAGATCCTGATGAGCCTATAAACTATTGTAATTTATCTGACTGGTATTTAATGACTGTAAGAGATATGCCTTTAGCGGGTTATTACATACAAATGAATATCATCAAAGATCCTAAAGATTATAAGGCAGAAATAAATTTCGCTTCTTTTTGGAGAATTATGGGTAATTTAGATTTAGCATTAAAGCATGGAAAGTTAGCTATTGAAAAAGCTAAGGGACGTGCTTGGCCGCATACAATGGCTGTTATAGAGAACCAGCTTAAGTATACAGAGAATGCAATTATTGAGAGAGACAAAGCTAATGCGAAAAAATAAATTAACTTTGTATGATTGTGACCGATGTATGTTTACGTATAAGAAGCATACTTTACGTAAACAGCGTGGTATGTATTTATGTGAGTCTTGCTTTGATACTACCTTAGAGATAGAGCCTCTTAATATGAAGTTTAATTCTCCTCGAAGTGATAGCACAACGATTACGGCTGTGAATAATCCAACTGTATTTACAGTAACGACTGCGGGAATAACTGCTTTAAATAATTCACATATTAATCGTAGAGGTAATTATAACAAATCTTTTGTTATGCACGTCGTTGGTAGTCCTACAACGATAACAGCTAATCCTCAAATAGTAGCTGGTTCTGTAAACAATTTATTAACGATTATTGGTACTAGCGATTCTAATTATGTTACAATCAAAGCAGGTAATGGAACAGATATAGCAACAGATATGGTATTACGAAACGGTAGTATTATTACACTTGTATATAACACAACATCGTCGCTGTGGTGTGAAACCTCGCGATCAGTAGGGGGGATTTATGGCTAGAAAAGTAGCAGCAACAACTCTTTGGACAACAACATCCGTTCCAGGAAGTTCCGCAGTAACGTCTGGTGCTATTGACATTGCAGCAGCGGACGCTTTAGCAGTACATTTAACTGCAATATCAGGTACAACTCCTAGTATTACATTTACATACTCTTTAGCTCCATCTGCTGCGGGTCCTTTTACGGTTCCACAATCCCCAGTTACAATAGGTGCTGCTAAGGCTGCTGTAGATGTTATGGACTTTGCACCAGAAGCTGCAGGAGCAATTAAGATTATTGCTACAAATAATGGTACAGGTGCGGTTGTTCTTACTTCATATTTAGTTATGCAAGAAGCATAAGGAGCTGTTATGGGATTTGCTAAAGGTACTGAGCGTGTCGATACTAATAATACGATTATTAATCATACGGATATTATTATCGAGCGTCCTATTTATAAAGATGTTGTTTTTGAAAAACCTGTTCTCGTCGAGAAAGAGGTAATAACATTTAAGCCTATTGTTAAAGAAGTAATAGTAGAAAAAATTATTATTAAAGAAGTAGAGAAGATAATTGAAGTACCTGTAATTAAGTATGTTGATGTTGTTGTTGAGCGCCCTACTTTTGAGAACATTACTATTACCAAGCCGCATTATGTAGACAAAGATGTTATTGTTGAGCATCTTGTTCCTAAAACTGTCTTTAAAGATGAGATAGTGAATGTTCCTCGCATTGTTTATCAAGATGTAATTAAGAAGATAGAAGTTCCTGAAATTGTTCCGCGTACAGTATATGTGGATCGTACGTCATTTAAAGATCGGATTATTGAAAAAGTGATGGTGCGGGGTATTTGTGCTAAATGTGGACATGTGCATGAAGAGGAAGTTGTAAATGCCTAATCAGCAAATACAAGGTGTTAATATATTTGGGCGTAGTGCGGATGAATACGTAACTATATCTGAAGATGTTAATGGTAATAATGCGCTCAATGTACGTACTTTAGAACCGACTGATCAAGTTTATTATTTCTTTGATAGTGATGGTAACCCTATTTACATAGGTGTAGGTTCTCAGGGAATTGCAACATCTGCATCTGGTTGGGCAATAACAAACATAGTTTGGTCAAGTGGCTTACCTGTCTCGAAAAAACATGCTACTGGTATTTTAGATAATAGAGCTTCGCTAAGTTATACATAGGAGAATATATGTGGTTATTATTTTTATTACTGTTGACATCTAATGTGTATGCTTGGCCACAAGGAGCTGCTACTAGTATTGTTGGAGCTGATACCCTTCCTGTTGATTGTAGTGACCGTGATGTATTCGTGGATACGAATGCTACTAGCGGGCAAAGAATTTATTTATGTGAAACAAATACATGGGTTCAGCAAGGTGGTGCTGGGGGAGGTTCAGGTACTGTATCTTCAGGTACTGCTGACCGTGTTGCTATTTATGATACTGCTGGAACAACAGTAGTATCATCTTCTGTAATTACTGATAACAATACCAATATTGGTATAGGATCAACAACTCCTACACAAAAGCTAGACGTTAATGGTGTAGTAAAAGCGACAACTTTCAGTGGCGCAGGTACTAGTTTAACAGGTACGGCAGCAAGCTTGACTGCTGGTAGTGTAACAACAAATGCTAATCTTACGGGAGTTATAACATCTGTTGGTAATGCAACCTCCATAGCTTCTCAAACAGGTACAGGTTCACAATTTGTTGTTGCATCTTCTCCAACCATCACAACACCTGTTATTACAAGCATTAATCCTGGTGCTGATTTTTCTATCACAAATAATTCTGTTGCTGCGTTTAAATCTTTGAACTCTGGTGCTACGGTTAACACGTTAGTGTTATCAGCAGGAAACGTAGGGGTAGGTTCTCTATCTCCTGGTAAGGCATTAGATGTAAATGGTACGGTTAGGGCTATTGCGTTTATTGGTGACGGTTCAGGGTTAACCGGAGTTTCGACTATTTCCGGTTTGACTACAAACTATGTTACAAAGGCTAGTAGTGCGACAGCGATTGCTAATTCACAGATTTTTGATAATGGTACGAATGTTGGTTTAGGGTCTGCTGTTCCTGGACAAAAGCTCGATGTAGCAGGTACGATCCGTTCAACAGGTTTAGAAGGAACAACTGTTGCACAGATGAATGTTGCAGGTAATCAAGGTATCGCGTTTGATCCTGTTAACGCTACGTATACAACTCCTAAGTTGATTTTAAATACCTCAGGGAATATCGGTATTAATACAACAACTTCTCCGAATACCTTTTATGTCGGTGGTACTGCTGAAGTACAAGGCTTTAAACTCCCCGGTAATGGTGTAGCTGCTGGATATGTTTTAACGGCTGGATCAACAGGTATTGGGACTTGGATGCCAGCCGCCTCTGGTTCTGGTGTAAGTGGCATCACAACAAATTATATTCCCAAAGCTGCATCGTCTACATCTTTAAATGATTCCGCATTATATCAATCTGGTTCTAATATCGGGATAGGATCAACTAATCCAGGTCAAGTTCTTGATGTTAATGGAACAATCCGATCATCTGGAACGATTATTGCAACAGGAACAGGAAATACTTTATTAGCACAAACAAGCGGTAATGTAGGGATTAATTCTGCAACACCAGGTGAGAGGTTAGATGTGACAGGTACAGTGCGTGCTACTTCATTTAAAGGTGATGGTAGCCAATTAACAGGTATTGGTGGATCAATTAGTGGATTGACTACAGGTAAACTTACTAAAGCTGCAAGTTCAACAACGATAGCTGATTCAGTTATCGTTGAGTTATCGGGTAATATTGGTATTGGAAGTTCAGCTCCTGGTAAAACTTTAGATGTAACTGGAACCATTAGAGCTTCTACATATTTTGGAGATGGTTCAAATCTAACTGGAATAGGTGCTGGAAGCAATTATTGGTCTTTAACTGCCGCTGCTGGGAACGTTGGTATAAGTACCACGAATACTGTTGGTATTGGTACAACGATGGGATCCGCTGGATTAACGGTAATGAATGGGAATGTCGGGATTGGTACTTGGAATCCTCTTACTAAATTAGAAGTTATTGGTAATGGTTCACTTTCTACGTATTCACATAATGGTGTATCTATGTTCTATAACGGAGCTAGTCAGACTCTAAATAGCGGAGCAGCATCAGTTGCTAATTTTGCATCGTCCGGTTCTACTACCGATGTAATTACATGGGGTGGTACGTATGTAAATAGCGGATCATTAGTCGGCCAACTTGGTTTTTCTGGTGGAAGTAATGATATTCAAGTATCTGTTAAGAATGGTAACTTGCAATTCCAAGTTGATTCAGCGGCTGCTAATACTGAACGTATGCGTATTGTAGGGGCATCTGGTAATGTTGGGATTGGTACTGTTACCCCTGGACAAAAGCTTGATGTAACAGGAACTATTAGGGCTTCTTCAGGTATTAGTTCAGTAGGTATTGGGACAACAGTTCCGCAGCAATTATGCCGTAAGTCTAATGGTGATTTTGGTTATTTCAATGGAGCTTGGGCGAGTGTATGCAATTAGTAAATTTAATTACTATTTTATTGCTATTAGTAGTTAGTGATGTCTTTGCTGCATGTGATACCCCTATTGCGTATGGTGGAAGTCAGAAAATTATATTCTGCACTAACACCGCTGATACTACATGGACAGCTCCAGGAGATTGGCCTGGTACTGCTGATTCTGTAGAAGTTATCGGTGGTGGTGGTAATGGTGGAAACGCTGGTGGTACAGGTGGCGGTGGCGGTGGTGCATATTCTAAAGTAACTAATTTAACTGTAGCAAGTGGCGCAACAATACAGATTGCTGCTGCTACCCAAGACACTTGGTTTAATGGTGCTAACTGTGCTGCTTCTTCTGTTTGTGCTAAAGGAGGAACAAGTGGTAGTGGAACAAAAGGTATAGGTGGAGCCGCTGCTAGTGGGGTAGGTTCTACAAAATATTCTGGCGGTGATGGTGGGGTTAATGGTGGTGCAAAATCAGGTGGTGGCGGTGCTGGGGGGCCATTAGGAGATGGAGCTGCTGGTGGTGCTGGTGCAGGAGCAGGAGCAACAGGTGGTGGTGGGAATGGTGGTGGAAGCGTTGGACAACCTGATGGTGCTAATGGTGGTGATGGTGGGAATAATAATGGGGGTACTGGTCATGGTACTGGTGGAGCACCTAGTTCCAATGGTACAGCAGGTACAAATGGTGGTGGTGGTGGTGGTGCTGGATCTGGTACAGCCGATGGTGGAGCTGGTGGAGCTGGTACTGAATGGAATGCAACGCATGGATCAGGTGGTGGTGGTGGTGCTGAATCAGGATCAGGGACAGCTATTGGTGTAGGTGGGTTATATGGTGGTGGTGGTGGTGCCAGACGTTCTGCTGCTGGGGCGCAAGGAATAATTGTTATAGTTTATACCGCCTCTGGTGGTGGTAGTAGTTCACATACAAATACGATAAAAGAAGCAACTATTAGGGATATTGTAATTAACTGATGAGATATTTACTCTTAATATTTTTATTGATTCCGAGCTTATCAGAGGCGGCTGTTTGGTACATTAGGAGCGATGGAAATACCTATGGCACTACATCAACTACATGTAATGGTTCTGCTGATGTAGCGTATTCCGCAGGAAATGGCCCTAGCTGTGCAGTAAGTTCTATATATGAAATACTTAGTCATTTAAAGGATGGGACTGCAGCTACTTCTGGGACAACTAGAATATCCGCAGGTGATACGGTTATATTTTCTAAAGCAAGCGATACGTTTGCTATTGGTGCAGATAGATCAAATACTCCTGCTGGATGCAGTTCTTCTTATCCTTATGCTTGTTATCTTTCACCAATTCCTGATGGTGTCGATTCTTCTAATAAAACTAAAATATATGGGTATGGTTATAATACCGGATGTTCTACTTCTACAAGAGTTCAATTATATGGTACTCAAAGTGTTGCTACTATTTTTAATTTAGCAGGATCAGATAATGTTGAAATAGCTTGTTTAGAACTAACAGATCATGATAGCTGTGGTTTTCGTCTTAATCCTTCTGCTTGTTCTGAGGCATATCCAGCCGATGTTGGAGTATATGGACGAGCAGCTATTACAGGAAAAACACTATCTAATATTGTTATAACAGATGTAGATATTCATGGTATGGCATATCAAGGAACTAATATTGGTGGTATTAATGGATTAACAATGACTAGGGTTAATATAGATGGTAGTGCTTATACTGGTTTTGATGGGGATGTAGGACATACAGGTGGAGAGAGTTCTTTCTCTGGTAATTTAATATTTAATACGGTGAACATAAGATTTAGTGGTTGTAAAGAAGCATACCCAAGAAGTAGTTCATTTTCTGCTTCTGATTATTCTAATTGTGTTGACCAAAATGATACTCCTGCTGGGTATGGTGATGGGTTTGGTACATATACAACTTCTGGGAACTGGTATTTTTCTAATGTTAATATATCCCATAACGCCTCTGATGGTCTTGATTTATTGTATGGAGATGGGACTAATAATTTATACATTGATAAATCTTTATTTGAAGGTAATACAGGAAATCAATTAAAAGTTTCTGGTTTAAATATTGAGGTTGATAATTCTATATTAGTTGCTAATTGTAAATATTTGTCGGATACAGGGAAAGTATATAATACAGGTACTTTTGTTAATTGTCGTGCAAATGGAACACCAGTAGCATTGGTTCCTTTTTTAGGTAGTACGGTATTGTTTCAGAACAATTCCATTT
>Ga0247723_1001365_pt1 | contig 14412 bp, 23 predicted proteins | sample MSEWelMarce5H_FC_FD_189079 | JGI IMG/M metagenome (GOLD analysis project Ga0247723, IMG submission 189079) | Subsurface sediment microbial communities from gas well in West Virginia, United States - MSEEL Well Study Marcellus 5H_FC | ecosystem: Environmental > Terrestrial > Deep subsurface >...
GGATATATACCATCAACTATAAAGGAGAAATAAATGAGTATAGTAAAGGGTCTAAAAGACCTCAACAAGGCACTAGATAAGCCTACCTACAGCGGTGGGGATGAAAACAAGGGTCGCTGGCTAAAGGTCGAAGATGGCGAAAGCGTAAAGATTAGATTCCTACAGGAACTTGATCCAGACTCACCAAATTATAATGACAAGCTCGGTTGTGGATTTATCGCATTAGAGCACACAAACCCAAAGGATTACCGTCGTAAGGCTCTAGATACAATGGAGTCAGAAGGTCGTGACTGGGCAAATGAACAGCATCGCAAGGATCCAAAAGCTGGCTGGAAGGCCAGAACACGCCTCTATATCAACGTCTTGGTGGACGATGGTAAAGAAGAGCCGTATGTAGCAATTCTTTCACAAGGTACAAGCGGTAAAACAATTACTCCTACCTTAATTGAATACGCTGGTGAAATGGGAAGTATCACCAACCTTATGTGGCGTATCAAGCGCAACGGTTCAAAGACAGATACAAGTTACACAATTATTCCATTGGCAAAGGATGAGACTCCGTTTGATTTCTCTGCCCTAGAATTGCACGACTTGGAAAAAACAGCAGTTCGTCACGTTCCATATGCAGAGCAAGAAGCTTTCTATATGGGTGAAGGTGGCCACGCAGAAGAGTCTTCTGCTTCATCTAGCAGCGTAGACTGGTAGTATAAATAGTTGCAGGGCTGGTCTATTGACTGGCCCTGCATTATTTGTTAGAATAACAATATGATCTCATGCGAAATACCAGATCCATTTCAGACATTTGTGTCTAATAAGTATAAGAATTATGCAGGCGCAGTATATGACTTCTTTGCTAAAGAATGGCACATGAAATGTGGATGCTGCAAAGAAGATTTATATGCACCAACAAAAAAGATATTAACTAAAATTAGGTTATATCATACTCGAAATGAATGTACAGGCGGATACTAATGAGTTTTACACATCTACACGTTCATTCCTATTATTCATTAATGGATGGACTAAACTCCCCTAAAGAATTATGTCAGGCTGCATTAGATGCAGGCCAGACTGCTATTGCAATTACAGACCACGGAACATTGTCTTCGCATCGTGAGATGCAGGTTGCTGCAAAAGAATTAGGCATTAAGCCCATATTAGGAGTAGAAGCGTACATATCTCCAACAGATAGATTTGATCGCTCCTCTAAAACAGATAAATCAATTCAGGCCTACAATCACATCATCCTGTTGGCTAAAAATAAAAAGGGCTTAGAGAATATAAATACATTGCAGGAGCTTGCTTGGAACGAAGGCTTTTATCATAAGCCACGTATCGATAGAGAGGTTTTAAAATTATATGCTGAAGGTATTATCGTTTTGTCTGGATGCCTCAACGGTATTATTAGCAAAGCTATTGAGCGAGAAGAATTCTCTGAGGCCAAACTTATACTCAAGGATTTTAAACAAACTTTTAATGAAGATTTTTATATTGAGGTTCAATCTCACAACCCGCCAGAAATCAACGCCAAGCTTTTGGAATTGGCCGATGAATTAAAGATTAAGGCGGTGGCAACAGGAGATGCCCACTTTGCCAAAGAAGAAGACCGTATATTAGAAGAGGCCATGCTTATTCTATCAACATCTCCTAAGTCAGATAAAGAAGCAGACTTTGATATGTCTAGGAATATTAAGGATATGTTAGATAGATTTAACTATCTTTATCCAGACAGAAAGATCTCATTTGTAGACTACAATTTATTCATTCAGACTAGGGCTGAAATTGAGGCTGACTTTAATAAGGCTGGAATTACTCGCAAGGATATCTATGATAATACCATGGAGATAGCCGATAAAATTGGAGAATACGACTTTAACAGGGGATTAGACCTGCTCCCTGTCCCTAAGACCAATGCTGATAAAAAGCTTGCTGAAATGGCCTTAGAAGGCCTTAAAAGGCTAAACCTATCAGAGGATAAGGTCTACTTAGATAGGCTTGAGGAAGAGTTATCTGTAATTAAAGATAAATCATTTGCCTCATATTTCCTAGTTGTTGGAGACATGATTAATTGGGCTAAGGAAAATAATATCATGGTTGGTCCAGGACGTGGATCTGCTGCTGGATCTTTAGTTTGTTATACATTAGGTATTACAGATGTGGATCCAATTAAATACGACCTGCTATTCTTCCGTTTTATTAATCCAGAGCGTAATGACTTTCCTGATATCGATACAGACTTTGAAGACCGCCGTCGTAAAGAAGTTAAGGATTATTTAAAGAAAAAGTTTAAGCACGTTGCATCTATTTCAACATACACATACTTCAAGGATAAGGGTGTAATTCGTGATGCTGCTCGTGTATTCATGGTGCCGTTGTCTGATGTTAATCGTGCAATGAAATCAATCGATACGTTTGAAGACTTTATGGATTCTCCAAACACAAAAGAATTTAGAATGAAATACCCAGAAGTTGTCTGGCTTGCAGAAAGATTGCGTGGCAAGATTCGAAGCGTAGGCGTACATGCTGCTGGAGTTGTTGTAGCTAAAGATGACATTCGTAAGTTTGCTCCAGTAGAATCTCGTGCAGATGCTAGCGATGATGTGTCAGGTAGAATTCCAGTCGTTGCATACGACATGGATACGGTTGCAGATATAGGACTTATTAAACTAGATGCACTAGGACTTAAGACATTATCTGTAATATCAGATACATTGAAGTCTATTAAGGATCGAAGCGGAAAGCAGATTAATCTTTCCAGCCTTCCTTTAGATGACCCTAAAGTTTATAAGACACTAAGCGAAGGATACACAAAGGGAGTGTTTCAGGCAGAAGCAACTCCATATACTAACCTATTGATTAAAATGGGAGTAAGCGTATTTGAAGATCTTGCTGCATCAAATGCATTGGTAAGACCAGGAGCTATGAATACTGTGGGAGCATCTTACATTAAGCGTAAGCATGGACAAGAGGCTGTTCAGTATATCCACCCTATCATGAAGCCTTTTACAGAAAATACATACGGTGTTATTATATATCAGGAGCAGGTTATGCAGGCTTGTGTACACCTAGGTGGAATGACTTGGTCAGAGGCTGATAAGGTCCGCAAGATTATCGGAAAGAAGAAAGATGCAAAAGAATTTGACGAGTTCAAGGATAGGTTTATTGTTGGGGCTTCAAAGCACATTTCTAAGAAGCAGGCCGAAACGCTATGGCATACTTTCGAGGCTCATGCTGGGTATTCTTTTAACCGTTCTCATGCTGTTGCTTATTCCATGCTTTCTTATTATACTGCTTGGCTTAAGACTTACTACCCTCTTGAGTTCATGTTTTCGATTCTTAAAAATGAAAACGATAAAGATGTTCGCACAGAATACTTAATTGAAGCTAAGCGACTAGGTCTTAAGGTATTACTTCCTCATATTAATGAATCAGATATTTACTTTTCATTACAAAAAGATGCTATCCGATTTGGATTGGCAGAGGTTAAGTTTATTTCCGATAGCATTGCTAATAAGATTATGGATCATAGACCTTTCTCTAGCTACAAAGACTTTATCGAAAAGTCTTCTAAAAAAGGAAGCGGAATTAATAGCAGGGCTATAGCAGCTTTAAATTCTATTGGAGCCGCAGCGTTTGAAGATAATCCAAGAGCTGGTAACGAGAAAGATAATTACTATGAGTATTTAGGTATACCTACATTTAATCTAGATCTTCCTCCAAGAATTAAAACTCAAGCTAAACCAATTTCAGAATTTGATGACTTAGGTTCATTCGTTATGTTTGGTATGGCCAAGTCTATTAAACGAGGAAGTGGATGGGCTAGAATTGAATTAGTAGATGAGACTGGATCTATTGGTCTGTTTCATAATGAGCAAACCCCAATTGAAACAAATCAAATGTATTTTATTTTGGTAGGAGATAATAGAATTGCAAGGTATGTAAAGGTTCAGGATATTAATCCTCAGTCTAAAGATTCCTTCGTAGATTACTTATATCGAAAAGAGTACGACCTTGAAGAAAACCAGTACCATGTGGTAGACTTTACACCTTATAAAACAAAAGCTGGTAAAACAATGGCACATATTGTAATGTCAGACAGAGATAAAAATTTAACTAGAGCGATTGTATTCTCTAGTATGTATAAAATTGCCTTAGCAAAAATGCGTGAGGGAATGACATGTCAGGTAGTTCTATCTAAATTAGACGATGGAACTCTGATGATTAAGGAGATAAAGTGACAGATAACATAGAAGGTTTGGTTACCTCAATAAGCATTAACCAAGTCCTTGTCGCTATTCTAGAAGAGCATGGAAAGATAGTAGTTCCTACATTAAGATTTCTAGACGCAGGGGCAACAGAAAAAGAATTAGTTATAGATTATGATGAGAACGGTCCATCATTTACCTTTAGTTTAAGGGACAAGAATGAACAGCAGTGATGTTTTATTTGACTACGGGCTTGATGCATTAGCAGCAATGCTTCATGAGATAGCAAGAGATAAAGGGTTTTGGGATGGTGAATATTCCCACGACAAGATTGGTAACAAGCTTGCACTTGTGCATTCAGAGGTTACTGAGGTGTTAGAAGCAATTAGAAAAAGCCACGGATCTGAAAAGATCGTAGAGGAAATGGCAGATGTTATTATTCGCCTTCTAGATGTTTATGCAGCTATGAGAAATGAAGAGCAGGTTTTACACAGTCTAGATGAAGTTCTAGAGGCAAAGATTAATAAAAATAAGGAACGTCCAAGACTTCACGGCAACCTTTTTTAATGATATACTAAGCAGAGAGAAGAAAGAATAATAATGGAAATACTACTAGATGATATATTGGCAAAACTAGATCCAAAAACAAGAGCAAGAGTGCAGTCAGCACAAAATGTAAAAGTAGAGCGTCAACCAACACCAAGCATTGGTCTTAATATGGCATTGCGTGGCGGTCTTGGTTATGGTCGTCAAGTCATGGTTTGGGGAAATAAGTCTGCTGGAAAATCTTCTTTCTGTTTACAAATGATTGCAGTTGCACAAAAAGAAGGAAAGACTTGTGCGTGGATTGATGCAGAAGACTCTTATGACCAAGAGTGGGCTGAGTTGTTAGGTGTAGACTCTGGCTCATTAATACACTCAAAAGTAAAGACAATTAATGATATGGTTGATGTTTCAACTAAGCTAATGGAGGCTGGCGTAGATATTATTGTAGTAGATTCTATCTCTGCATTGCTACCAGCAATCTATTTTGAAAAAGATGGAAATGAATTAAAGGATCTGCAAGACACTAAGCAGATTGGCGCAGAAGCAAAGGATATGACTCACGCAGTCAAGATGTTAAATTATGCAAACAAAAACACACTACTTGTTCTCATCTCACAACAACGAAATCAGTTTGGATCTATGCATGCTAGTCACATCCCCACAGGTGGAATGGCAGTCAAGTTCTTTTCTTCCACGGTCATTAAGCTCTGGTCGTCTGAAGCTGAGGCTAATGCTATTAAGGCTGGCGTTAAAGTTGGCGACAAAATTATCGAACAAAGAGTCGGCAGACCAGTTAACTGGATTATTGATTACAACAAACTCGGCCCCCCTAATCTATCGGGACAGTACGACTTTTACTACCAAGGGGACACTCTCGGTATAGACGCAGTAGGAGAAACTTTAGATGTTGCAGAGATGTGCGGAATTGTAGAAAAGGGTGGAGCCTGGTATACAGTTAATAAAGAAAGATTCCAAGGACGTGCTAAAGCAGTGCAATACCTTCGTGATAATCCAGAAGTAGTTTCACAACTACAGGAGGAAATACGTGCCAGATCTTAATGAATTTCTTTATTCAGAAAAAGTCTATCCACCAGAACTCGAACGTCTTGGTGGCAAGAAGCCTTGCTCTAAATGCGATAAGGATTCGGAAGAGTATTTTTGGGATGCAATGTCTTTGACTATGAGCTGGGAATGTCCAGATGGTCATAAAAATTCGTTTAAGGTTAACTAATGTCAGAAAGATCTGAAGTTAAGAGAGATGGCGCTAAAGCACAAAAGAATAGTGGGCGTGGAGATTACCAAAAAGGTGATGCTAAATGGAACCAGTTCTTGGTAGACTACAAAGAAGCGTCAAAAACTTTTACTTTGAATAAACCAGTATGGTCAAAGATATGCACTGACACATTTAAAGTTAGCAGAGATATGCATCCAGCACTAAAGATTATTATTGGAACCGAATCTAAAGTTAGACTCGGTATTATTGAGTGGGCAGTATTAGAAGAGCTGATCCAGTTTTGGGAGGACAACAATGGCAAACAAGCGTAGGTTTAACGATACTATTATTAAGAATGGAATGATTGTAAAGATTCGCAAAGATGGAACAATTCGTTCAGTAGTTGGCCCTTATATAGTAAAACATAAGAAGGCAAAGTAATGAGAGAAGTATTCTATACAACATTAACTGGAACTGCAGTTGGCGCAATCTTTAGTATATTAAAGTTACCTATTCCTGCTCCTCCAGTATTTGCTGGACTAATGGGAATTGTTGGTCTATGGATCGGATACGGTTTAGTTCAGAGGTTTATGTAATGGAAATGTTTTTACTAGGAATGATGATTGGATTTATAATTGGATATCCAGTGGGACTATTCATAGATAAACTTGATAAGAGAGAACGGGCTAAAAATGGCAGATGATAAAAATACACTAGAGTTGATTAGCTCTATTACTGAGTTCAATGACCTGCATGAATACATGGGAGACGATCAACTAGATAAGGCTCTAGCCATTGTAGTAAAACTATTAATGAACCCAGATGTTCCTTCAGCAAAAGCTCCTTATCTAATCATTGAGCTTCAAGCAATGTCTACTAAGTTTTCTATGATGGCATCTTATTATTCAACAATTGCCAAAGATAAGGCGGGAACTACAAATAATAATAAGAAGAACATTTATTATTCAGCAAAGGAGTCCATAGACAAACTTGTAGATGCACTTAAGTATGTCGTTAGGTATAATTCATAATGGGTAGAGATATAGTAAAGAACCTTAAGTTTAAGAAACATACTGGCAAGCACTTCGATCCAGAGCTATTTGCACAGTTGCTTGATGAGTCATACCGAAATACAAAACGTGCAGATGGAGAGATGACCAAGAAATCATTCAGCCCAAGCTCTCTTGGATACGGTCATGGAACATGCCCTAGATATTGGTATATGGCCTTTAGTGGCGCTATGTTTATTGATGATAACGATGCAGTAGCAGTTGCTAATATGGCTCAGGGTACACAGGCTCATGAGAGACTTCAAAAGCTAATTGCAACTATGCCACAGTTTGTTTCTGAAGAAGAAGAGATCGTTAATGAGTATCCTCCAATTCGTGGATTTATCGACTTAATTATGGAGTATGATAATGAAACAGTAATTGGTGAAATTAAAACGGCTAAGCAAGAGGTATGGGATGCTCGTCAGTCTGAGATGAAGCCTACTCCTAATCACATGCTACAACTGCTTACTTATATGAAGCTAAAGAATGCCAAAGAGGGGTTCTTTCTTTATGAGAATAAGAATACACAAGAGCTAATTGTTATTCCTATTTCTATGAATGAAAAGAATACTAAAATTATTGAAGACACATTTACATGGATGTGTGAAGTCTGGGATAACTTTAAAGATGGCGATCTTCCAATGAGGCCACAGGGTTCTTCAAAATCTAAGATGCCTTGCACATACTGCCCAGTTAAAAAAGAATGTTACAGTAAAGATACTCCAGCTGGCACAGTTCAGATAGAATTATTTGCGGTGCCCAAAGTATGATCTGTGCCAATAAAGAATGTCTTAATGGTAAAGAGTTTACTCCAAAGACACATAACCAAAAGTATTGCTCTGATGAATGCTGCCGTGTTGCAACAAACCGCAGGATCATGGAAAAGTATTACGAGAAAAAGGCTATCAGAAATGGTGCTGCTCGTGGTTGCAAAAAATGCGGAGCACAGCTAAGTAGATATAACGACACCTCCCTATGCGCTTCTTGCCAAAAGAAGATCGATATAACAAAAAGAAATAAAATTGTAGGGATGCTAGATGAAATTAGCTGAGCTTGTAAAGACTAAAGCTAATAGAGTATTAGGAATAGATGCCTCTACTAATTCTGTTGCATTCTGCTTGATGGAAAACGATAAACCATTAAAGTGGGGCAAGATAGACTTTGTTGGAGCAGATATATATGAAAAAATATATGATGCTAAGGTAAAGATGCATGTAATGCTTAATGAATTAAAGAGTGATTATATTGCAGTTGAAGGGGCCATACTTGTTAGATCCCCAGATGCTGTGATAAAATTATCATATGTCTATGGAGTTGTTATTGCTGAGCTTATGTCTACTGGCGCTAAGGTTATTACAATTAGCCCATCCGCTTGGCAGGCGTATATTGGCAATAAGAATCCTACGAAAGATGAGAAGTCTGGAATAAGAGTTCAAAATCCAGGTTATGCAGACTCTTGGTATAAAAATAAATTAAGAAATATGCGTAAGCAAAGAACAGTAGATTACTTTAATAGCAAATATAATCTATCTATAACAGATTTTGACGTGGCAGATGCATTCGGCATTGCTCATTATGCAAATAAGGTGCTGACTGAAAGATGAAATTATACCAAAGTCAGACATGGCTATACAGAAGATACGTTGTACAAAAGAAGACGGTAACTGAGATTGCTGATGAATGCAAAGTCTCTGCTATGACTATACAGAGGCACTTAGAAAAGTTTGGGTTGATTAAAAAAAGATGAGAACAGAGCCAAGAAATATTGAGTCAATTACTTTTAGCAAAGTTCTAGATTCTTTTTATGTTTATACTGGAGATAAGACAGATAGATACGTTCAGGCTACATGCAAAAATGAAGGCTACTGGGATAAACAGCTTACTGAATGGATGATTCAAAACATAAAGCCAGGATGGACATGCCTTGATATCGGCGCAAACATATTTTACTTTACAGAGGTTATGTCAAGGCTTGCTGGACCAAGCGGATCTGTACTAGCATTTGAGCCAATAACTAGGCTGTGCAACACGTATAGCATTGCTAAAACATTTAATGTTTATGATGGCGCTTCCCCCATATCCGTACACCCGTTTGCCCTTTCAAATAAAGAGGATAATCTTATTTTAAATATCTGGGAAGAAAACATTGGCGGGTCTGGAATAGTTGGAGAACACAGAATAGGCAATGATGGTCAGCACGGAAACTTTTATACAGAAGAGATTGCCGCCAAAAGATTAGATGATGTTTATACTGGTACGGTTGATTTTATGAAGATAGATGTTGAGGGTCATGAAAGATTTGTATTTGAGGGATTCTCAGAAGAAGCATGGAAATGTCCATTAATTGTAGTTGAGCTAGGGTCTGGACAACCAGATGAATTTTTGGTAGAATTAAATAATAAATATACAATGGAATTTTTAAATGGGGAAGCGGCCACATTTGAAAGAATTAAAGAGCATGATGTTGTAAATGTCCTGCTAAGGAGAAGATGATGCTAAGACCAGTATTTAATGACGTAAATGATTTTAAATGCTCAGATCTATATCTACAGGCCGTGGGAGCCCCAGCAGGAAATAAGATATGGTCAGTGTGTCATGAAATTGCTCACATGCTTATTGAAAAGAATATATCATACGGCAACTCAGCCCTTGAGCCTGCTAGAATATTTTCAACGGCGGACTCAACAGAACAATTAAAGGTTCGCATTGATGATAAATTAAATAGAGTTAAGAATAATCAGGGTTTTGCAGGAGATAATGATATTGATGATTTAATAGGGTATCTAGTTCTATATAAAATAGCCAAATCCAGTTGATTTTTTAGTCGACTAAGAGTATACTCTAATATATGTCTGAAATTGAATTAGCTGATCACTTTGATCGCATGAACGTAGTAGTCTCAGAACTACTCAAGGGAAGCAACCCTACACAAATCGCCACCATAACGGGCTTTAAGAGAGCTGAAGTGGTTGAGTTGATAGATGAGTGGAAGAGCGTTGTTCACAACGACACAGCGGCCCGTGAAAGGGCTAAAGAGGCTATCTCAGGAGCTGACCAACACTATGCCATGCTTATTAAAGAGGCTTGGAAGACCGTAGAGGATGCAGATCAGGCGGGACAACTAAGTGTTAAATCAGGAGCCCTAAAGCTTATTGCTGATATTGAAGGCAAAAGAATAGGAATGCTTCAGGAGATAGGCTTACTTGATAATGCAGAACTTGCCACACAAATTGCTGACACAGAGCGTAAGCAGGATATCCTAGTAAAGATTTTAAAAGAGGTTACTGCTACTTGTCCAAAATGTAAGATGGAAGTTGCAAAGAGATTATCTCAGATCACAGGAATCGTAGAGCCAATAGAGATAGTTGAGGAAGTTAGTGGACCTTAATTTTGATGATCTTATTGACATACTGGATGGCGAAGAGTTTGATGAGCGACCAGTTGACTTGCGTACATTTGTTCAAAGCCCAGACTATTTAGGACTGCCACCACTATCTGAATATCAATATACTCTTATTGAAAAGAGTTCACAGATTTATAAAGAGTCTACCTTAGTTAAGCTGTTTGGTGAAGATGAAGGCGTTAGAATGTTTAAGCAGACAGCCAATGAGGTTGTTGCTCAGCTAGGAAAAGGTTCTGGTAAGGACTACTGTTCCACAATATCAGTAGCGTATATAGTTTATTTACTATTGTGCCTAAAGGATCCAGCAACATATTATGGAAAGCCTCCTGGAGACTCAATTGATATTATTAATATTGCTATCAACTCACAGCAGGCAAATAACGTTTTCTTCAAAGGTTTTAAAACACGAATAGATAAGTCGCCATGGTTTACTGGAAAGTATGAGCCAAAGGCTTCCGAAATGAAGTTTGATAAAGCTATCACAGTACACTCAGGACACTCAGAGCGTGAGGCCTGGGAAGGTTATAACGTTATCGTAATCATCCTTGACGAAATCTCAGGCTTTGCCACAGAGAATACAACTGGACACGAGCAGGCCAAGACTGGCGGAGCCATATATGATATGTATCGTGCATCTGTAGACTCTCGTTTCCCAGACTTTGGAAAGGTAATCCTATTGTCTTTCCCTAGATACAAGAACGATTATATCCAGCAACGATATGACGATGTTGTAGCGGAAAAAGAAGTTATAACTAGAACACACCATTTTAAGCTAGACGATGATCTTCCAGATGGTACAGAGGGAAATGAGTTTGATATAGAATGGGAAGAAGACCATATCATTTCATATAAGTATCCTAAGATGTATGCTCTTAAAAGACCTACATGGGAAGTAAATCCAGTAAGAAAGATTGAAGATTTTAAAGTGGCTTTCTATAAGAATGCCCCAGATGCACTAGGAAGATTTGCTTGCATGCCATCAGAAGCAATCGATGCATTCTTTAAATCAAGAGAAAAGATTGAAAAAGCATTTAGTAATATGGCTGTCGCAGTAGATAGCTTTGGAAGATTTGAGGACTGGTTCGCCCCAGATCCAGATAAAGAATATTTTATACACGTCGACCTTGCACAAAAGCATGACCACTGTGCTGTAGCAATGGCACATGTAAAGAAATGGGTTAATGTTAAGGTAACTGATACTTACTCTCAACCAGCCCCTATTGTTGAAGTAGATGTTGTAAGATATTGGACTCCAACACCAGATAAGTCTGTGGATTTTACAGAAGTAAAAGATTACATATTATCTTTAAGATCTAAAGGGTTTAAAGTAAGAGTATGCACATTCGATAGATGGAACTCTCACGACATGATGCAACAATTAAAACAGTATGGAATTAATACTGAGACCCTATCTGTTGCTAAAAAGCATTACGATGACATGGCAATGGTGGTAGCAGAAGATAGATTGGATGGACCTCACATTCCTTTGCTGATAGACGAATTGCTTCAGCTTAAGATTATGAGAGATAGAGTTGATCACCCTAGAAAGGGATCTAAAGACTTAGCGGACGCTGTTTGTGGATCTATATTTAATGCTATTAGTAGAAGCAGGCCACAAAACAATGATGAAATAGACATTCATACCTATAGTTCTTTAAGATTTGATAGGGAAGAAGACAAAGACACAATTGTAACAAATATGATAAGGCCACCAAGGATGCCGAAGGACTTATCGGATGTATTAGACGGAATGGAAATAGTATGAGTATATATCAAGAGAAAGCTAAAGAGTGTAAATGTTGCGGAAAACATGTGCCACTTCCAACAGTTCTAAAAGAATATAACGGAGTGTCTGTATGCCCCACCACATTTGCTAATGTAGTAGAATATAAAAGAATCTGGAAAGCAATAGGTTCAAGACCAATGGGAAGCACTAGAAAACATTTTTCTGATTATGTTCAGCAATTAGTAGAAGAGACCATTGACAAAAATGAAGACGGCACGTTACAATAGATCAACTGGCACCAGTAGCCAAGTTGGTCAAGGCCCCGAACTCATAATTCGGCTATCGTAGGTTCAAGTCCTACCTGGTGTACAAGGAGATATTATGAATGAAGATGAATACGAAGACAGCGATTCAAAGCTAGCCTACTACCTAGAAATAGGTGCCGTAGAGCTTGAAGGTATGGACGAAAATGGCGAGATGATATTTTCCATTAGCGAAACAGCCAAGGACCTTGCCCCAGAATTGTGGCAATCCCATCTTGAGTATGTTGACAAATCTATTATGGAATTATATGAGGCGGGTTTAGTAGAAGTAGAATACGATGAAAACCTAGAAGCAACATTTCATATAAGTCCAGAAGGACAAAAGTTGGCTAGGGAAAAGGGCCTAATAGAATTAAACATTCCCGATATTCCAAACGATTAAAAATTATGATATAATTATTATAGGATGCCCATTAGGGGTCCTATAAATTAACTTATTCGCTTGAAGGAGGAATAATATGGTAACAACATATACATGGGATCTTTTTAAGGATCCTTTTTTTATTGGCTTTAATCGTGAAATTGAAAGAATGGCTAGCGTACATAACGCTGCATCAAGACAGTCATATCCGCCGTACGACGTGTTAAAGCTAGACGAAGATACATATCAGGTATCTCTTGCGGTTGCAGGATTCACAAAAGAAGACATTAATCTATCTGTAGATAACGGAACATTGGTTGTCTCTGGAGAAATTACTGAAGTCACAGACGCAGAAGTCTTACATAAAGGAATCGCTGCACGTAAATTCACAAGGTCATTTGCCCTTGGGGAGTACATGGAAGTATCCAGTGCATCTCTAAAGGACGGCATGCTTAATATTAATGTTATTAGGCTAGTCCCTGAAGACAAAAAGCCAAAGACCATCAAAATCAAATAATAGTATAATAGTAGTCTGCACCCCGTCACTGGGGAGTCGCAGATTATATGCGGGCCGCTACCCGCAGGATACACCTGAGCAAGTGTTTAAACTGCTCATTACTATTAAAGGAGAATCATGTTTGAGTATTATGTTAAGAAGGTTACAAAGGTTGTGGACGGAGATACAATCGATGTAGACATTGATCTTGGATTTGATATCTCTTTTAGCTCAAGAGTTAGACTTGCTGGTATAGATACACCAGAAAGCAGAACAACAGATAAGATGGAAAAGGCACTAGGTCTTGAAGCAAAAGCTTATCTTAAGCATGAAATTGAAGCTGCTAAATCTGTTGTTATTAAAACAGAAAAGATGGATAGTTCTGAAAAGTATGGAAGAATTTTAGGTTGGGTTTTTCTTGATGGATCAAGTGTATCTTTGAATGAAAAAATGATTGCAGATGGACATGCCTGGGGATACCTAGGAGACACTAAGGTTAAAGACTTTGATGCCTTAGCAAAAGCGAGGAAGAAGAGCGGCAAGTAATGCCAATATACGAATACAAATGTGAGTGTTCTCCAGAAGACATTGTTTCTAAAGAAAGATCTATAACTTCTGTTGAGCCCAACTATCTATGTAATGAATGTGGTAAAAGATTGCAAAGACATTACGGATCGTTTGGTATTAAGTTTAACGGTTCTGGTTTTTATAAAACAGATAATCCTAAGTAGTTTAAATTAACATTCTGCTATAATATCTAAGTAAGCAAAGATCTTGCATTACTTAGGAGATACCTAGTTGACTAGAAAGTTACAGTACTTTTTAACCAGCCTTTTTATTATCGGCTGGCTTTTCCTTTTTGGGCCCAGTGTAGCAAATGCTGATGAGCCAACAGTTCAAGTAACACCTTCTAACCCTTCTTCAGATACCGCCACAGCAACCACTCCTGTTACAGTTGAAACAGTTGCAACAAAAGTTGAAACAGCAGAAACAACATTGCAACAGGCAGCTGAAACACAGGCAGCAGCAATCACTACTACAATTCAGGCAAATGTTCCTAATACAACAACAGAGCAAGCCGCAACAA
>Ga0247723_1001366_pt1 | contig 14396 bp, 22 predicted proteins | sample MSEWelMarce5H_FC_FD_189079 | JGI IMG/M metagenome (GOLD analysis project Ga0247723, IMG submission 189079) | Subsurface sediment microbial communities from gas well in West Virginia, United States - MSEEL Well Study Marcellus 5H_FC | ecosystem: Environmental > Terrestrial > Deep subsurface >...
GAAACATTCAACCGAATTAGCAGTGATCTAAAATCATCTGCAAAACCTGTTGCTGATGTTGTCGGGCGTGCTTTCCCTGATGAACCGTTAATGAATTGGCATACTTCAGGTGGGAGACTTTCAAGCAAGTCACGCCTACCTCCTTACAACGGTGGCTCGGCTAAAAGCAAAGTGAAGGTTGCGCTGAGTACGAAGAAGCCAACTGGCATAGGTCAGCATGGTTTGATTCGTTTGCAACAGATGGATGCTGGTGGGCAAGTATATGATTCGGCTGGAGCACAAACAAAGGCTGCTCGTGGTGCTAGTGCTTCCGCTGGTCAAAAGTTTATTGCCAATCTTGACAAGCGTTCGGTTATACAATCTTCAGGAGAGAAATACCGTTCACGCATCATGTATCCTTTCACAAAAAAGAATCTTCCATTAATTGAAAAGGCTATTGAAGTTTCAATTCGCAAGATTGATGGTGAAGTGCAGAAACGATTGAACGGATAGCATCATGGCAGTTGGCGTAAACATAGTCTCTACCTTTGACAGTAAAGGAATTCAAAGGGCTATTAAAGATTTTCAAAAGTTGGATGGTGCAGGAAATAAAAGTGCGTTCGCACTAAAAACTTTTGATCAGGCTGCAAGCAACGGTATAAAGAACCTTGCGAAGATGGGTGCGGCTGCTGGTATTGCTGCTGGTGCTATTGGCTACAAACTTGCTTCAGCAGCCTATGAATCACAAAAAGTAATGGCACAAACAGAAGCAGTAATCAAAGCAACTGGCGGTGCTGCTGGTGTTACCGCTAAACAAGTTAGCGATCTGTCAGAAAAATTGGCGATGCAGATTGGTGTTGATGATGAGTTGATTCAGACTTCAGCAAACTTGCTTCTTACTTTTAAGCAAGTACAAAATCAGGTTGGTCTTAACAACAACATTTTTGATCAGGCTGTTATTTTGTCTCAGGATTTGGGCAATGTTTTTGGTTCTGCTGATGCTGCCGCTATGCAGTTGGGTAAAGCGTTAAGTGATCCCGAGAAGGGTATTACTGCTTTGCGTAGGGCTGGTATTAACTTCACTGATGCACAGAAGGAACAGATTAAAACTTTGGTGCAATCTGGTGATGTGTTGGGCGCACAGAAGTTAATTCTTGCCGAGGTTGAATCTCAGGTTGGTGGTACTGCTGCGGCTACCGCTACAGGTTTTGACATTATGCGTGTGGCTATTGGCAATGTGGCTGAAGAGTTTGGTGCAATCTTGATTCCATACATAGAAAAGTTTGCCACCTTTGTTACCACTAAGGTTGTTCCATATTTAAGCAATCTCGCTGATGTTCTTGGCGAGGGTGGTGTTGGTGCTGCTATCAAACTTTTGGCAGAAGATTTTTTAAACATGACTACAAACATGGGTAAAACTGGAAACATTATTTTAGGTATTGCTACAGCGTTTCTGATGTTAAAGGCTGCCACTATTGCTTTCACTATCGCCCAAAGCGCAGCCACGATTGCTACTGCTGCGTTCGGTATTGCTTTGAACGCTACAGGCATTGGTTTGGTTGCTGCTGCCATTGCTGCTGTTGTTATTGGTTTGATTGCTTTGTATGTAAAGTTTGAGGTTGTTCGCAAAGCGGTGGGCATGTTTGGTGATGTTTTGAAGTTTGTGTTCGTTAATACTGTTACGGCTGTTCAAAACTATTTTATTTCGTTTATCAACTTGGCGATTATGGGTGTGAACATTCTTATTAAGGCAGCGAACTTATTTGGTGCAGATATTGAAGAAGTTGGTTTACTTGGATACAAAGCATTTACTGGTATTGGTAACGCTGCTGAAACTGCTAGCAAAAAAATTGGTGCTTCACAAAAATCTATTGACACTTACGGTTCTCGTTTGGATGCATTGGCAGCAAAATATGGCAAAGTTAAAACAGGAACAGATGGTGCTTTTGGTGGTGTTGGTGGTGGTGCTGCTAAGACTGTTGAAACTGCGGCAGAGAAACTGCAAAAATATATTGACAAGTTAAAGGGTTTGACACAGGCACAGCGTTCATATCGTGATTCACAAAAGGGTGTATTGAAAGCCGATACCGATTTGTTGGAAGCAAAAACAAAACTTGCTGACGCACAGGCATACATGAATCAAGTGTTGAAAGGTTATGGCGCTGGAAGCAAGCAGGCTAAGGATCGTCAAAAGGAATTGGATAAGGCGCAGCGTAGTGTTGAGCGTTCCAATTATGATGTTGAAGGTGCAGTGTTTGCTGTTAAGGATGCTGAAGCAGAGTTAGCAAAGTTGCGTGCTGATCCTGAATCATCTGCACAAGCAATTCGTGAAGCAGAAATTAGTTTGGCTGAGGCAAAGTTGGCTGTTGCTGATGCAACCGATTCACAAACAGATGCCACGAATGAACTTTCTACAGCACAACTGTTGTTACAAGAAGCAATTAATGGTGCATCGGAATCAAGTGACACATATTTGGAGGCTGCTAAAGCGTTAAAGGATGCGCAGATTGCGGAACGGGATGCAACGGATCAACAAACTGCTGCGTATGAACGGCAAAAAGATGCGTTGGATGCACTTACGAAAGCGCAGGAAGAGGCTACTGCTGCTAAGACTGGTGTCAAGCCTGCGGATGCGGCGGCTGCTGAAGCGGCTGCAAATGCGCCTGTAGTTATTGGTGGCGCACCTGTAGCACCTGTAGCACCTGTTAGCACTGGCAGCCCACTTATGGATTCTGTGTTGGATCGTTTTACTGGTAGGGCTCGTGAGTTGATGTTAGAGCGTGGCGGATTTACAGCCTTTGCTGATGGCGGTGTTGTTACCAGTCCGATGATGGGTCTAGTCGGGGAGGCTGGCAGCGAGGCAATTATTCCTCTTGATCGTTTGGGTGAGTTCGGTGGTCAAACAATTAACATCACTATCAATGCTGGTATTGGTACGGATGCGGCTGCTGTCGGTGATGAGATTGTGAATGTGTTGCAACGCTATAACCGTAGGAATGGTGCATTACCGTTGAAGGTGGCGTAATGGCTACAACGATGGCTTGGGGTGAAGAGATCCAAGTGATTATGGAACTTGGGTTTGAAGTAAACTATTTTACGCTCAACGATGTAACGCTTGGTGTGTTAGATGGCGAAGGCAGACTTGATGGAACTTTGATCGGTGACGATGTTGCCGAATATGTGCAAGAAATATCTATTAGTCGTGGGCGTTCTGACCAGTTGCAAACCTTTAATGCTGGTACAGCAACAATCACTTTGTTAAATAACGATCGCCGTTTTGATCCGATCAATGAAGATTCACCCTATTGGAATCCAGTAACAAACAAATCTGGTGTTACACCACGCCGTAAAGTAACCATCAAATCTAATGGTGTTCCTTTATTTATTGGGCGCATCACCGATATTGATGTTGTTTACAATCCGCAACGATCAACTGCATCTATAGATAATTCAACCGTGACGATCACAGCAGCAGATGACTTCGTGTTATTGGCAAACACTTTTATCGGTAACGCTATTACGCCTTCGGCAGAACTGTCTGGCACACGAGTAACAAACATTCTTGATCTGCCTGAAGTGGCTTACCCTGCGACCCGTAACATTGATGCTGGCACAGCAACTTTAGGTGGTGGTGCAACTTTTGAGATTGCTGCGAACACTAATGTTCTTTCCTATCTACAGAATGTGGCTATTGCTGAACAAGGCTATTTCTATGTTGCCGCTAATGGTGACATCACTTTTACGGATCGTGTGTCAGCATCGTTTGCTTCTGTGTCAGCAACCTTTAGTGATCAGGCAGGAATCAATCTGCCTTACACGGGGCTGTCAGTTTTGTATGGTCAAGAGTTCCTATACAACAAAGTTGTTGCTTCTGTTGAAGGCGGCACAGATCAGACTGCTAACGATGTTGCTTCGCAAACTGAGTACGGTATTTCTACTTTGAATCTGTCAGGGTTGTTGTTGTCTGATAACGCTGCTGCAAGCACTTTGGCTTCTGATCTTTTGGCAAGATACAAAGAACCTGTTTACCGTTTTGACAAACTGCAAACCATCTACAACCTTTTAGATTTAGGGCAGCAAGCAGATGTAACGAATTTGGAGATCGCTGATGTTATTGACATCACCCGAACCTACCCAACTGGCAGCCCTGCTTCCGTCACTTTGGCTTACAGCATTGAATCCGTGAAGCACTCTATTACGCCATCATCTCACAGGGTTGAGATCGGTTTGGCAGTAGCAGATTTGGTGTACCCATTCATTTTGAATGATGCCATTTACGGTGTCATGGATAGCACGAACGCTTTACAGTAGAGTACACTCGGAGGCACTATGGCAGGCGCAGGCGCAAAACTCTTTGTAAGCGGTGATGTACTTACAGCCGCACAAGTCAACACCTATCTAATGGATCAGGCGGTGATGCGTTTCGCTAATGCCGCCGCACGCACAGCCGCTTTCGGTGGTGCTGGCGAACCAGTTTTGGCTTCAGGCATGATGAGTTATCTGATTGATACTGCAAGCGTGGAAGTGTATAACGGTAGTGCTTGGGTCGCTATCGGTGGTGGCGCAGACATTTTACAAGTGCAAGTATTTTCTTAGGAGATAACAGATGGCAACATTTACTAAACAAAAACTGTCAGGCTCAACTGACGGTCTAGGAATCAAAGTCACTGGTACAGGTACGGGTTCAACCGTGACGGTTCATACTGCTGTTGCTGGAACAACCGTTGGAACTTTTGATGAGATTTGGATTTATGCAGTAAACACTTCTGCATCGTCAGTCAAACTTACGATTGAGTGGGGTACTGCTACTGCTGCTGACGGAAACATTGAAGTCACCGTTTTACCTGAGGCTGGTTTGGTAACAATAATTCCTGGACTTATTTTGCAGAACGCTAAAGTGGTGAAGGCTTTTGCTGGTACTGCTGATGTGATTTTGCTTACTGGCTTCGTTAATGCGATCACGGCGTAAGTTATGCCTATTCCTTCAGGATATACAAGCGGTCAAGTAGTACAGGCTGTACCTAGTTTGTCGGCGTATGCCGTGACTAGTTCTACTCGCCCTTCTTCACCGTTTGATGGTCAGATTATTTCGGAGACTGATACAGACTCACTGCAAATCTATAAAGGTTCTGCGTGGGGTAGTGCAAGCGGTCTTGTGTATATTACGGGCGCAAGTTTTGCGAGTGCGACAACTATCAGCATGGCGGCAGGCGTGTTTACTTCTACTTATAAGACTTACCAAGTCATTTTTCAGATTACTAGCGGTTCGGATTGTCAAATTAGTGCGAGAGTAAATAACGCAGGAACACCAAGAACAGGTGCATTTTATGTTGGTTCGAGTGTCAGGAACTCATATTTTACAGATGTTGAGTATTCCAAATCTAATAACGCAACTTCATTAAACTTGTGCGCTAATGCGTCAGGTGGTGGTTGGTTTGCAAATCTAAACATGACAGTATTTGACCCGATGAACGCAAGCACACGCACACGATTTTATGCGGCAGGCGTTGGCGCAAATAACTCAAATGAGGTTGGGCCTGTTTATGCTGGCGGCCTATACGGAACAACAGCAGAAGCAAACGATGGCTTGACTTGGATTGCTGGCGCCGCCGTTACAGGTTTTTATCGTGTTTATGGACTTAGCGAAAGTTAAAACAATGACAAAACCACTTATACAAATTGGTGACGAAATCCGTGAGATGACCAAAGCGGAACATGACCAGCACAAACTTGATCTAGCCGAATGGGAAGCACAAGCCGAAGCACAAGCCGCTAAAGCAGTTGCTCGTGAAGCGTTGCTGACCCGTTTAGGTATCACTGCTGCTGAAGCGCAACTGTTGTTGGGGGCGTAATGCCTAGGACTCGTGACACGGGATACATTTCCGCATACCCAGTAATCGTTGGCTACGCAGGAACAACTCTTAGCGTTGATTATCTTTTAGTCGGTGGTGGGGGTGGCGGTGGAGTAGGCGGAGTTGATGCAAACGATTATGCAGGCGGTGGCGGTGGTGGTGGCGGCTTTGTTACTGGTTCAGGCATTGTTGGTGTAGGAACATACACAGTAAAAGTTGGTGCTGGTGGTGCTGGTGGAAACAACACAGCAAATGGATCTAACGGAACGGCATCATCTTTTCTAAGTTCTGCCAATGGTGGCGGTGGCGGTGGAATGGGTCGTGTGCAAGGCGCAGTCGGTGGTTCGGCTGGTGGAAGTTCTATGGGAACAAGCACATCAGGTATTAGCGGCGAAGGTTCTGCTGGTGGAACTGGTACAGGTTTCCCTTGTAACAATGCTGGTGGCGGTGGTGGTGCTGGTGGTGCTGGCGGTAACGGTTCGGGTACATCAGGTGCGAATGGTGGTGCGGCAAGCACGAATAATTACACGGGTAGCACGATAAGTTATTCAGGCGGTGGTGGAGGTGGAGGTTCAACTAGTGGAGGTACGGGCGGCACTAACGCTGGCAACGGATCAACAAGTGCAGTGCCAACTGCGGCTACTGCTAATCGTGGTGGCGGTGGTGGTGGCAACAAATCTGCTTCTAACGCTGGTGGGGCTGGAGGCTCAGGTCAAGTAGTTATTCGCTACCTCACAGCAAGTGCAAGTGGCTTGACTATTACCGCTACAGGCGCAACATCAGGAACACCAACAGTGGATGGATCGTATTCATATTTCCAGTACACATCTACAGGAACATTCGTGGTGGCATAATGGCACATTTTGCAAAGATAGTTGATACAAAAGTCGTTGAAGTTATTGTTGTTTCTAACGACAATGCACCGACAGAAGCCGCTGGTCAAGCATTTATTTCTAGCATCGGTCTTGATGGTGATTGGATTCAGACTTCGTATAATCACAATATTCGTGGTCGGTTTGCTGGCATCGGCTACACCTACGATGCTGAATTAGACGAGTTCATAGCACCACCTCCACCTATTGAGGAATAAGTGCGTGGTACACGCTGGCTGATATTTGCGCCAGTAGCAATACTTGCGTTGTTTAGCAGTGTCACTCACGCTGAACCGATACAAGGTTTGAACACGACCTATTACACGATTGACGAGATACCACCAGTTCAGTCCACAACCGAATATGAGGAATGTGGTAGCGAGTTAGAGAACAACATCAACCGTTCGTATGACGGAGAACCGTATGAGAACTGCACAGGCGATTTGTTTATGGTGCATCTGACAGGGTTCATTGAGATCCCTGAACATGAAACGATTGAGTTTTGGTTGGCTTCTGATGATGGTGGTGAAGCAACTATTGGTGGTAATACTTGGGGTTTGTGGACTGATCAGGGTTGTTCGGCTTGGCAGTCAGGCAACCTGACGCTGGAGGCTGGAAGTGTTCCGCTAGAAGTTTGGATGTATGAGAACGGTGGTGGTACTTGTTTGATGTTGGCGTGGAAGATTGACGATAACGAATGGGAGATTGTTCCTGATTCCGCTTTCACAACCGAACCTTATGTGTCGGAAACAACTTTGCCTATAGAGACAACAGCAGTATCAACAACAGTAGAAACAACGACCACGATCCCATCCACCACAACATCTAGTTCAACCATTCCTTATGTGCAGACAACGGTGCTTCAGGCTTCAACAACTTCCGCATCCACGACTTCATCCACAACATCAACAACCACAACGACACCCATCCCCATAGAGGAAATCCAGCAACCCACCACAGGAACAACGACATCAACAACATGGGTTGAGCCTACGCCTGAAACAACTGTGGTGGATACCACGCTGCCTGAAGTGGTCACAAACCCTACTGATTATCCAGCCGATACCCTACCGTTTGTCACCACCACAGAAAGCCCACCAGAGCCGCCTGAGAGCGTTCCTGAGCCTTTGGAAACTTCTGTACCTGTAGAGCCAACCCCCACAACTTTACTTTTCCCTGATGGTACAGAACTGCCTGAGGCTTTATCGGATGAAGATTTTGATGCAGCCCTAGAGGATTTGGATGGGGCGTTACCTGATGAGATAACAGCGATTGTGGACACATTGTTGGAATCAGATTTGTCTAGTGAGCAGGCAACAGAACTGGTCACAAATGTTCAAGTGCTAACAGCCCTATCTTCCGATCAGGCAACACAGGTGTTCGCAGAGATTCAAGAAGCACAACTATCGGAAGCGGCAGCAGAAACGATTGCGGAAGCACTAAACAATCCTGATGTGCCACAAGAAGTCAAAGAAGCCTTTGAAGATGAGATCAACATTTTCGGCAACGATGGTTTCGCTAGTTATGTTCCTGTTGATTCCAATGTTTCTGTGGCTGTTAGACGCACGATTATTGCAGGCACTACAGTTCTTGTGGCAATGCCACCACCATCTGCAAGGCGTAGATAATGAAACAATATTTGACTGACAATGTTTGGGTTTGGGCTGGTACTGGTTTAGTGCTGCTTACCCTTTCGGGAACTACTTTGCGGCAGGCGTTGGCTATCACTTGCGTAACAGTTCTGATACATTCGTTGGCAACATTCCTCAAAAAAGGTGACACAGAATGAAAAAAGCACAAGACATTGCAGGCAGAATCATTGCGTTATTTCTCACGAACGCATTAGGAGTAGTTACTGGTGCTGCTGTTATCGCACCAGAGTTAGAGGTTTGGAAGTCTGCTGCTATCGCAGGTGCGGTATCGGTGTTCAAAGTTGTTGAATCATTGGCGAAAGCAAGTGTTGATGGCAAACTTACTAGCGAAGAAATTGATGTAGCGTTCGGTGCTACACCAGCAAAGATTGCTAAGAAGCGTGCGTTGGCAAAATGAAACGCCCGTACACAGGGAATAAAGATGGTGCGGCAACTGGTGAACATCCGCAACTGACTGCGTTGATGAAGGAACTGTTTAAGGCATATCCGAAAGCACTTTGGAATAATGGCAGTTGGGGCGTAAGAAATATGCGTGGTAAGGAAGCGTTGAGTGTTCACGCTACTGGTCGTGCGTGCGATATTTCGTGGCGCAACATGGGTGACGGTAAGCGTGGTGTTGCGAAAGGTGGAAGAAAGTATGCGACTGAAGCAATGGATTATTTGGTTAAGCACGCTGACGCTTTAGGTATTGAAATGATCATTGACTATTTCCCTGCACCACACGGCAGGGCTTCCAAGTGTGATCGCAATATGGCGTGGCAAAAGTATGACAAAGAGACTGTTCACGGTGCACCGAATGGCGACTGGTTCCATGTTGAAGTGGATGGCAAGAAGTCATCTGAGGAAATAAAAGCCGTGTTTGTGGCTAACCCACCTGCGCCTGTAGTGCTTGGTGCATAAATGGATACGGGGCTTGCTGCTGTTGCGGTCGCATTGATCACTACCGTTGGTGGAATCATTGTCGGATTTATGCAAGCCTTTAAGAAGGAAACGAAGGAAGCACGAGTGGAGAACCGTTTAGATCATCAGGTTGTGCAAGCACAATTAAAGATGATTCATAAGACTGTTAATCGTGTTGATGATCGTTTAGAGAAACACATTGACGAACACAGAGAAGGTGGCTATGGGAAAACTGTTAAAGCAGATAGAGGCAACGCCAGTTAATTCTGGTGGGAAACATTCCACAGTTGATTTGGCGATACAAGAATTACAGGGAGAGGACAGAGATGACTTGGTGTGCGCTTTGCGTAACCCAACAATTTCGGCAACCGTGTTATCGCAAGTATTGGCAAACAACAGTATTGAAGTAAGTAGAACAGCCATCAATCGTTGGCGCAACAGAGAGGGAATCTGATGAGTTTAGGAGATCAAATTGGTGAAGCATTAGAGATGGAAAACAATGGTGAGTTGTTGCGGTTGCGTAAGCAGCGTGACAGTTTCGCTAATCAGAATGTGCGCTTACAAACGAAACTGGATGAACTTGAAAAAGCGTTGTCGTTTGTTGATCTGGTGGATGGTTTGAGTGTTAAGCCTCCGATGTGGCTTGCACCTGCGAAACCGAAAAGCCATGCAGCAACTTTGGTGGTGATGCTTTCCGATACGCACTTTGATGAGGTGGTTAGCCCTGAAGAAATGGAAGGGTTGAACGCATACAACCGTGAGATAGCAATGATGCGCCTAGAGAAGTGGACACAGAATGTGATCAAGATGGCACGCCACTATCTGTCTGGTGTGAACTATGACGGCGTTGTTTTGATTCTTGGTGGAGACATTTTTAGTGGTGACATTCACGAAGAACTGGCACTCACGAATGAGGACACCATGATTGGTTCATTGTTGTTTTGGGCTGAACAAGTATCTGCTGCAGTTGAACTGTTGGCGACAGAGTTTAAGAAATGTCATGTTGTTTCTGTTGTCGGTAATCATGGCAGGACTACACGCAAACCAAGAATGAAGCAGCGTGTGAAAACAAACTTTGATTGGCTTCTAGCAAAGATGGTTGAGCGTAGTTTTACGAAAGATAAACGGGTCACTTTTACCATCCCTGAATCCGCTGATGCGTTGATACAGATTTATGATTACGGGCATCTAATTACTCATGGCGATCAGGTTTCTGGTGGTGGTGGTATCGGTGGGATCTATCCGCCAATTATGAGGATGAGAGCAAGGAAGCACGCACGCTACATGGTGACAGGTAAATCGTTTCAAACTTTGTGGCTAGGTCACTGGCATCAATACATTTCCACGCCATCTATGGTCGTGAATGGAAGTTTGAAAGGCTATGACGAGTACGCAATGCTGATGGGGTTTGGGCATGAACCACCACAGCAAGCGTTGGCGATTGTTACACCTGAAAGAAACATTACGATTCAGGCACCAGTGTTTTGTATGGATAGGAAGAAAGAAGGTTGGTGATGAGCGATCTCACTTATGTTGAAATTATTTGGCATGATGCGCACGCAGATGTAACTTCGTGGATTGAATTGGATGATTTGGATGATGAACCTTGCGTGGTTGTTTCTGTTGGTGTGTTGTTGCCTTCCGTAAAGAAAAATCATGTCGTTGTTTGTCAGTCATCTAATTCGCAAGATCAGTTTGATTGTGTTTTGGCTATTCCTGTTGGGATGATTAAGTCAATGCGTGTGTTGGGTGTCGGTGGACTTGAACCAAGTTGATCTGTAGGGTTTCGTTGTTACACGGTGTTCTCCTTCTCCGCCGTGTGATATGGGTTGAGCAGCCCCACTTCCTTTTTGGGGTGGGGCTGTTCCCCTGAACGCTGACTGGCAAAGGGTTTTAATGATTTGGTGACGGCGTGGGATTTGTGTATGCTTCATGTATGGGGAAAACCCCATACGAACCCTGAGGAGGGATTATGAATTGCGATTACTGTGGAAGCGAAGTTACAACTTCAGAAGTAACAATGACAGATATGGGTGATCAAGTTTGCAAACCATGTTTGGTTGGCAAGCCTATTAAAGTGGTAAAACCAAAAGTCGGAATGTCTGTATCAATGTCCATTGGATCAGATACATACCACGAAATCATTATGCGCATTACACGCAACGGAAAGACCATTGAAACATTGCCAGCAAAAAAAGTTTTGGAAGGTGTGTCATACGAGAACTGGACTAGCGCACCAGAAAGCATTCGCTTGACACATATCAACAACTTGCTTGCACGAGTTCTTGAAGCCCGTTTTGAAGAACGCAATTCAACACAACTGCAAAGCGTTTATACGATGCGCAGCAACGGAGAGTTTGCAAAAAAAGGGATGAACTGTGGCTGGATTACCTTAAACAGCACCCGTGAATATCTTGATCCATCTTTTTAAGTAGTCATTCGCCTAGCGCATTTGGCGTGGGATTCAATTCCAACTAGGCACAAGGCAATACCGCCGAAGTAGAATCTCTGAGGAGGGAATGAAATGGAAACAGCACAGAAGTTCAAACATCATCTGGTGCGCAAGCACAATCAGATTGGCACGAAAACAATTAAGGTGTTTTCTTTCAACAATTTTGTTGCAGCGAAATGTGAATGTGATTTGTTGAACCAGAAAGCAGCAGAAACAAATCCATCGTTCCGATTTGAAGTCATCACAAAGGAGGTGAAGTGATGAACCCTTCACAACAAGTTGCTGAAGCAATCGCAACACATGGCAGACCGCTTTGGGCTGCATATATTCCGTATCAAGTGCGTCAGCAAGTTCCGACTAGTGAGATTGGAAGGATGCTTGCTACAGCGCATCGTTCACCAGACAATGTGACGAGGGCAGACTTGTATGCAGACATCATTGAATGGTGCAGCAAGAATGTTTTTGCGGAAGCCACGATTCCTGTTCTGGTTGAGGTGTCAGGGTTGAGTGCGCCTTCGGTTCGCAAGTTTATTGGCGACAGGGTTGATCTGTTCCGTAAGTTGAGGCGTGGCGTGTGGGAAGTGCGTGACCCGAAAGCAGATAGGGCAGCAGCGAAGTAACTGTGTTACACCCCCGAGATAGAACTAAACCAAACAACAAACAGAGGAGAAACAAATGCAAGTAATACCGAAACAAAAACATGGCAGCAAAGATTGGTTGCTGGCACGATGGAAAGATGAGCAGGGCAGATGTGTCTTTGGTGCTTCTGATGTGCCTGCGTTGATGGGTGTGTCGCCATACAAATCTCGTGCAGCCTTGTTTGCTGATAAAACAAACGAACCTTTAGAGCAGCCATCCAACGCTGTGTTTGATCGTGGGAATGATCTTGAACCTGCGTTGATTGCTAGGGCATCAAAGCAACTTGGAACAAAGATCATTACACCTGAAGTGATCTACCGTGACGGGCGTTTATCAATCAGCCTTGATGGTGTGGATGATGAACAGTCACCGACTGTTGTGGTGGAAGCAAAGACAACTACTCGTTACAGCATTTACGAGTCATCAGATTTGCCTGCTGAATGGTTATGGCAAGGTTGGGCACAGCAAGCCGTGTTGGAAGTGCCCGTATGGTTTGTGGTACTTGATCGTGACCTGCGAATTAGTTGTGTTGAGTTGCCCGACAATCCGTTGGCGATTGATACTTTGCTGACCGAGACAGATGTGTTTGGTGGTTGGGTTGATAACAACACACCGCCGATGGATGAGATCAACAACTTTAGTGCTGATGACATTGCCCGAATCTGGCGTGTTGAACCTACGACAGTTGAACTTGATGCAACAGTTTTGGATTGGGTTGCTCAGTTGGAAGAGGCAAGAGCATTATCCAAGCAGGCTTCAGAGTTGGAAACCAAAGCGAAGGATGCGATTGCGCAGATGATGTTGGGCAACGAGATTGGCTTGGTTGATGGTCAACAAATAGTTTCGTGGAAGCAGCAAGCAGGGAAAGAATCGTTTGATGCTGCACGATTAAAGCAAGAACATCCTGAGATGGTTCAGGAATACACAAAGCAAGGAAACCCATATCGTGTGATGAGAACACACAGAAAGAAGGCAAAGTAATGGAAGAATTAAACACCCAACTACTGCGTGCAGTGCTAGAGCAGTACGCTGTTCCTGATCCAAAGATTGTTGGAACGATTCCACGCAACGGGATCAACCTTGCGTATGTTTCGCATGCTGATATCACACGCATCTTGATTGAAATTGATCCGTCTTGGAGTTGGCAGCCTGTTGCTTGGAATGATGGCAGACCTGCGATCCATGTTGAAAATGGAACTGCAACTATGTGGGCAACACTTACTCTTCTTGGCAAGTCTTTGTTAGGTGTTGGATCTGTTCGTTCAGACAAACCTGACATGGATAAAGAATTGATCGGTGACTTTTTGCGAAATGCTTCTATGCGTTTTGGTATTGCATTAAGTCTTTGGTCAAAACAAGACTGGTCAGACAACACAACAATCACTTCTTTGCCTACAGCGCAGCGTGCTGAAGAAGCAAAAAAATATGTTCCGAATCATCCTGCAAAGGGTGTTCCATCTCCGAAGGTTGTTCAAGACTTTGTTGATGATCGTGTTGTTTCTTTGGATGAAGTTGCAGAAATCTTTAATGCCACAACAGTTGTTGCTGATGTACGCCCGATTACTTCTGGTGGTTTGATTAGCGATAAGCAGAAAGGTTTGGTGAGCAAACTTGGTAAAGAAAAGTTGGATGGTGATGTGTTACCAGTGATAAAAGAACTGTTCAACAAAACTGGTTTGGCACAACTGACAACCAAAGAGGGTTCTGCGTTGATTAAACATTTGATGGAGATGTGATTATGCTATTTGAGGAAATGGATTCGTTACGACACAAGATGATCATTGTGCTTACAGATTTGGCTACAGCAGCCCGTGATGTGGTCAGGTCTGATGGCACAGATCGTCTTTCTATTACACAGTTGAGTGAAGCCTTGTACGCATACAACGCTTGGATAGGCGAGAATGAAGCGTGATCATTGGCGAGAAGATGCCGCCTGTTTGAATCAACCGATGGCATTTTTTTTTCCACATCACACTTTGACTGAGGATCGTTGGGATGTTGCGAAACAGTTCTGTTCTTCTTGCACTGTGAGGGATGAATGTTTAGGGCT